>Ga0065696_1000002_pt1 | contig 50138 bp, 58 predicted proteins | sample SwiRhiMetagenome_FD_59085 | JGI IMG/M metagenome (GOLD analysis project Ga0065696, IMG submission 59085) | Bulk soil microbial communities from switchgrass field near East Lansing, Michigan, USA - East Lansing bulk soil v2 (version 2) | ecosystem: Environmental > Terrestrial > Soil >...
TCATCAACCCCGGCATCGCCCCGGACCTGGCCGAAGACACCCTGACCCTGGTGCAATCGCCCAACCGCAAGGAGCCTGGCCAGCACCACTGGGGCCTGTACAACGGTAACCTCACGGCCCTGGAATGGGAGCACTTCGCGCCGATCAAGCGCAGCCGCGACCTGTTGGAAATGCTCACCTGGTGCCACCGCAACGGCGTCATCGACAGCAGCACGCGCCTGGCGCTGCACCCCGGCACCAGCGACATGACCGAATTCGAGCTGTTCAACCTGCTGGGCAGCCTGCAGCAGGCTATCGCCCTGCCCCTGGCCAGCGTTGATGAAGCGCGCCTGCTGCGCTCGGCGGTGCCCGAAGAAGTGTTGCTGCTGATCAACGTCGGCGTCGACCCGCTCAAAGCATCATCGAGACCTGAATATCCTGATGACCACCGAGCGCACCGACTCCCTGAGCTATGCCGGTGTGCGCGACAACCTCGTACTGACCCTCGATCAGGTCACGCTCAACAGCTGGAACGAGGTGATGGTCAGCCGCTACGACGGCCCCCATGCCCTGCTCGATTGCCTGCGCGACTACCTCAATCAACTGCCGTCGGATCATCTGCCTCGGCTGCGGGTGCGCTGCTTCTGTCACAACCGCGCGCAGTTCATTGCCCAGCGCGTGGAAGAAATCTTCGACACCGCACAGAACCTGCTGCTGGGTCAGGGCAATCACCGCTACTTGCTCCAGGTACAGCAGCACTATCACGTGATGGAGTTGATGCCCGGCCAAGCCACCCACGTATCACTGGCGACCCAGGATGCGCTGGTCGCCTACCTCAGCGAAGAATTGGCCAGCTACAGCCCNCTGCACCTGGATGCCATGGCCCTGGAAGACCACGACCTGGCGCTGTTGCTGCCCATGGGCATGGCCGATTGCGTGCAGGTGTTCTACCGGGTCAACGAAGGCTTCGCCGAGCTGTATGTGCTGGATGAATTCAACGCACTCTGGCAGCAACGCTTGCCGTTTCATGATGAACAGAGCCTGTTGGCGCCGCTGCAGCGCTTTTTGCAGTCGATCATCTACCGCCGGGAAGCACTGTCGCCCCTGGACACGCAACAACCGTTGGGTGAGGTGCAAACCTTGTACTACCAACTGCTGCCGTCGGGCAGCACGCGCGCGCGCGGTGTCGAGCCGCGGCCGGCCCCACAGAACCCCGCGAACAAACCGTTTTATGACGTGCAGGCGATTATCGGCAAGGCGGCGCCGGGCCAGGTGGGCATAACCCTGTACTGCAATCAGCGGGAGTTTTCCGAGCTGGAGTTTGGCGACCAACTGTTTGCGGTGGTCGCCCAGGAAATCGTCGGGCAACGCCGGGAAACCGAGCGCTACCGCTGCTACATCACCGACCTCGACCTGTCGGGGCTGCTCGGTGATGTGCAAAGCCCAAGCAATTTGTACCTGCGCTACAAGGCCGAGCTGGAGCTCGCGCTGAATGAGGCGCTTAGCCAGGTCTAGAGAGGGAAGGCGCCGCCATCCTTGGGCTGACCATCAACACTGAGCAGTTCAAGCTTGAGGGTCTTGCCGCCGGGTGCTGGCCAATCAATGTGTTGACCCACCTGCAAGCCGAGCAAGGCACTGCCCACCGGGGCCAGGACCGAAATCTTGCCTTCATCGGCATTTGCATCTTTCGGGTAGACCAGGGTCAGGTGGTAGTCCTTGCCGCTGCCTTGCTCACGGCAATGCACGCTGGAGTTCATGGTCACGACCGTTGCAGGCACTTCATCGTGGCCAANCACTTCTTCGGCGCGGTCGAGTTCGGCTTGCAGTGCAATAACGCCCGGCTGCGTCTCGTCCATACGGTCGATCAATTGCTCAAGACGCTGCACATCAAGACGGGTGAGGATGATGGAAGGTGCGGTCATGATTCAGGCAGACTCCTTTTTTCTGCACAAAAAAGCAAAACCCCGCCAGGAAAAGGCGGGGTTCTCACGGGCCTCGATGAGTTGAGGCGTATCCGGACACTACCACAGCACCGTAAATAAACAAGACGGGCTCAAGGCGCGGCCTTGCGTTGCTCGGCCTGGGCCACGATCACCCGGCGCCGCTGATCATCGGCGGAGCGCCATTCACGGATGTCTTCCACATGGCGGAAGCAGCCGAGGCAGACTTTTTGCTCGTCAAGGCGACACAAACTGATACAAGGTGACGGCACCGCCGGGCTGACATTACTGAACAGCGGCTTGGGCGGGCGTACGGGCGCAGGCTGGGTCACGGTCAAATCTCGTCGAAATCCAGCTCGGCGCCGGTATATTCGTGGACCAGGCGCGCGAGCATCTCACCCAACAACTCTTCACTCTTGTCGCACTGCCATTTGCCGCTTTCTTCGTCGTAGTCGAAGTGAACGCCCCCGGAGCGCGCCGCCAGCCACAGCTGACGCAGCGGTTCCTGACGGCTGAAGATCAGTTGCTGGCCGCTCTCGAACTTGACGGTCAACACCCCGGCCGAGTTTTCCAGATCCACGTCCAGGCCGCTGTCGTCGAAAATATCTTCCAGCGCCTGCTGGGTGGCATCCACCAGGTCGTGAAAACGGGCTTCGGTCAAACTCATTGTGGCAACCTCAAAAGTGTCTGGTTTTGCTCAAGCGCCGCACGATACGGGCGAGCCCCGCCGATTGCAAAGGATACCGATTTCAACGCGATTGACGGCGTGAAATATCCTCAACCAGCGTAGTCCGCTTCCCTGCCATCTCGGCAAACCCCCGCCGGACGGGTATTTTCAGCGCATAGGCAAGCTGGCGGGTGGTCGGTATACTCGGGCGCAATTAATGCATATTCAAGGATTTCGCCATGAAGCGCCTGATCTCTTCCCTTGCTGCGCTCGTCGCGGTCGCTTGCCTCGTTAGTGCCTGTGGTCAAAAAGGCCCGCTGTACCTGCCCGATGACAGCAAAGACCCGAATGAACAGGCGCAATCGTCGCAAAAGCCCTCCAAAGCGCATAAGCACGACACCTACGAATAAGGGAACTCCATGGACGCTTTTAACTACCGGGACGGCGAGCTGTTCGCGGAAGGCGTGGCGTTGTCCGCGATTGCCCAGCGCTTTGGTACCCCGACCTACGTGTACTCCCGTGCGCATATCGAAGCCCAGTACCGCTCGTTCACCGACCCGCTCGAGGGCGTGCCGCACCTGGTGTGCTACGCAGTCAAGGCCAACTCCAACCTGGGTGTACTGAATGTCCTGGCGCGCCTGGGCGCCGGTTTCGACATCGTCTCCCGTGGCGAGCTGGAACGGGTCCTGGCCGCCGGCGGCCAGGCCGACAAGATCGTGTTTTCCGGCGTCGGCAAGAGCCGCGAAGACATGCGCCGCGCCCTGGAAGTCGGCGTGCATTGCTTCAACGTCGAATCCACCGACGAGCTGGAGCGCCTGCAAGTCGTCGCGGCCGAGATGGGCGTTCGTGCGCCGATCTCCCTGCGCGTCAACCCGGACGTCGATGCCGGCACCCACCCGTACATTTCCACCGGTCTCAAAGAGAACAAGTTCGGCATCGCCATTGCCGACGCCGAAGACGTGTACATCCGCGCCGCCCAGCTGCCGAACCTGGAAGTGCTGGGTGTCGACTGCCATATCGGCTCGCAACTGACCACACTGCCGCCGTTCCTGGATGCCCTCGACCGCCTGCTGGCATTGATCGACCGCCTGGGCGAATGCGGCATCTACCTGCACCACATCGATCTCGGCGGTGGCGTGGGCGTGCGTTATCGCGATGAAGAGCCACCGGCGATCGCCGACTATATCCAGGCGGTGCGCGAGCGCATCGAAGGCCGCGACCTGACGCTGATGTTCGAGCCGGGCCGTTATATCGTCGCCAACGCCGGCGTGCTGCTGACCCAGGTCGAGTACCTCAAGCACACCGAGCACAAGGATTTCGCCATCGTCGATGCGGCGATGAACGACCTGATCCGCCCGGCGCTGTACCAGGCCTGGATGAACGTCACCGCCGTGACGCCTCGTGACACCCAAGCCCGCGCGTACGACATTGTCGGCCCTATCTGTGAGACCGGTGACTTCCTGGCCAAGGATCGTCAGCTGGCCCTGGAAGAAGGCGACCTGCTGGCCGTGCATTCGGCCGGTTGCCTACGGGTTTGTCATGAGTTCCAACTACAACACCCGCGGGCGTACCGCCGAGGTGCTGGTGGACGGTGATCAAGCGTTTGAAGTGCGTCGCCGCGAGACGGTAGCCGAGTTGTATGCTGGCGAAAGCCTGCTGCCGGAGTAAGCCATGCTGCTGCGTTTTACCAAGATGCACGGGCTGGGCAATGATTTCATGGTCCTCGACCTGGTCAGCCAGCACGCGCACATCCTGCCCAAGCACGCTAAACAGTGGGGCGACCGGCATACCGGGATTGGCTTCGACCAATTGCTGATCGTCGAGGCGCCAAGCAACCCGGAGGTTGATTTCCGTTATCGGATCTTCAACTCCGATGGCTCCGAAGTGGAACAGTGCGGCAACGGCGCGCGCTGCTTTGCACGCTTTGTGCTGGACAAGCGCCTGACCGCCAAGCGGCAGATTCGCGTCGAGACCAAGAGCGGCGTGATCGAGCTGAATATCCGCAGCGACGGCCAGATCAGCGTCAACATGGGCGCGCCGCGCCTGGTGCCGGCGGATATTCCGTTCCAGGCGACTGAGCAGGCCGCCAGCTACCCGCTGGACGTTGAGGGCCAGACCGTCGACATCGCTGCCGTGTCCATGGGCAACCCCCATGCGGTGCTACGGGTCAACGACATCAACACTGCCCCCGTGCATGAACTGGGGCCGAAGATCGAACACCACCCGCGTTTTCCGGCGCGGGTCAATGTGGGTTTCCTGCAGGTGATCGACCGTTCCCGCGCGCAATTGCGTGTGTGGGAACGCGGCGCCGGCGAAACCCAGGCCTGCGGTACCGGTGCTTGCGCCGCTGCCGTGGCCGCGATCAGCCAGGGGTGGATGGATTCGCCCCTGTTGATCGACCTGCCCGGTGGACGCCTGTCCATCGAGTGGGCAGGCCCTGGCCACCCGGTGATGATGACCGGGCCGGCCTCGCGCGTATACGAAGGACAGGTCCGTCTATGAGTGAGCCAAGCCAATGACCGATAAGCCTCAAGTACCCGCACAAGCAACAACCCCGAGCGAAAGTCTGGAGGCCGCTGCCGTCGCGGCGTACCTTGAGGCTAATCCGGACTTCTTCGTCGAACACGAAGAACTGCTCCCGGCCCTGCGCATCCCCCACCAGCGCGGCGACACCGTGTCGTTGGTGGAGCGACAGATGAAGATCCTGCGCGAGCGCAATATCGAAATGCGCCACAAGCTCTCGCACCTGATGGATGTCGCCCGCGACAACGACCGTCTGTTCGAGAAAACTCGCCGCCTGATTCTTACCCTGATGGACGCCACCAGCCTGGAAGAAACGGTCATCGCCGTGGAAGACAGCCTGCGCCAGGACTTCCAGGTGCCGTTTGTCAGCCTGATCCTGTTCAGCGACAACCCGATGCCGGTGGGTCGCTGGGTCAGCGGCGGAGACGCGCAAACCGCGATTGGTGGCCTGCTTTCCGAAGGCAAGACCATCAGCGGCACGCTGCGTGAGCACGAGCTGGACTTCCTGTTCGGCGCCGAACAGCGCAAGCAGATCGGCTCTACCGCCGTGGTCGCCCTCAGCCATCAAGGCCTGCACGGCGTGTTGGCCATTGCCAGCCGCGATCCCGCGCACTACAAGAGCTCGGTGGGCACTTTGTTCCTCACCTATATCGCCGAAGTACTGGGCCGCGTCCTTCCGCGCCACACCACCGCCCTGCGCGCGGTGCGCTAGCCATGGAACGGCAACTGGACGCTTACTGCGCTCACCTGCGTAACGAGCGCCAGGTGTCACCCCATACCCTGGAGGCTTACCGACGGGACTTGAACAAGGTCCTGGCGTATTGCGAAAAGCAGCAGGTCACCAGCTGGAAGGCCCTGGATATCCAGGGCCTGCGCAGCCTGATCGCACGGCTGCACCAGGCGGGCCAGTCCTCGCGCAGCCTGTCGCGACTGCTGTCGGCGGTGCGCGGTCTCTATCACTACCTCAATCGCGAAGGCCTCTGCGACCACGACCCGGCCAACGGCCTGGCCCCGCCGAAAGGCGAGCGACGCCTGCCCAAGACCCTGGACACCGACCGTGCCCTGCAATTGCTCGATGGCGCCGTGGAGGACGATTTCCTCGCCCATCGCGACCAGGCGATCCTCGAACTGTTCTACTCTTCAGGCCTGCGCCTATCGGAGCTGACGGGCCTGAACCTCGATCAACTGGACCTGGCCGACGGCCTGGTGCAAGTGCTCGGCAAAGGCAGCAAGACTCGGGTGCTGCCGGTAGGCAGGAAAGCCCGCGAAGCCCTGCAACTATGGCTGCCGCTGCGCGCCCTGGCCAACCCGGTGGACGACGCGGTGTTTATCAGCCAGCAAGGGCGGCGCCTGGGGCCACGCGCCATCCAGGTACGGGTCAAGGCTGCCGGCGAGCGCGAGCTGGGGCAGAACCTGCATCCACATATGCTGCGGCACTCCTTTGCCAGCCATATGCTGGAATCGTCCCAGGACCTGCGCGCCGTGCAGGAACTGCTTGGCCACTCCGATATCAAGACCACGCAGATCTATACCCCATCTGGACTTCCAGCACCTGGCAACGGTCTACGACAGCGCCCATCCACGGGCCAAACGCATCAAGGACGGCGACTCATGAGCATCAAGCTGATCACCTTCGACCTGGACGACACGCTCTGGGACAACGTACCCGTCATCATCAGCGCCGAAGCGTCGATGCGCGAATGGCTGACCATCCATGCCGCCAAAGTGGGCGACCTGCCCCTGGAGCATTTCGCCAGCCTGCGCCAACAGGTGCTGCAACGGCATCCCGAACTCAAACACCGCATCAGTATCCTGCGCCATCGGGTGTTGATGCATGCGTTTGAAGAGGCCGGTTATCCACAGCCTGAGGCCACAGAAATGGCCGATGTGTGTTTCGAAGCGTTCATTCACGCCCGCCATCAGCTCACGCCTTTCCCTGAGGCCGAGCCGATGCTGCAAGCGCTGCGCCAGCACTTTCTGCTGGGTGTGATCACCAATGGCAATGCCGATGTGCAGCGTGTTGGCCTGGCGGACTACTTTCACTTTGCGCTGCGCGCTGAAGATATCGGCATCGCCAAGCCGGATGCGCGGCTGTTCCAGGAAGCGCTGCAGCGCGGCGGAGTAGATGCCAGTGCGGCGGTGCATGTTGGCGACCACCCCGGGGACGACATTGCCGGGGCGCAGCAGGCGGGGCTGCGGGCGGTGTGGTTCAACCCGTCGGACAAGGGTGTGGGAAAGGGGGATAAACTCCCGGACGCACAGATTCGCAGCCTGACGGAATTGCCGGCGTTACTTCGTAGCTGGCAGTAATACGGGTGAGAAAAATGCGGGAGGGGCTTGCTCCCGATAGCGGCGTATCAGTCTCCCGATGTATTGCCTGACCTACTGTAATCGGGAGCAAGCCCCCTCCCACACTTGATTGGGGTGACCTGTAGCCGGTTATTACAGGCATGAAAAAACCCGCAGCGACGGCGGGCTTTTTCTTACAAGCAGGTGGCTGACCTTAGATAGGTCGGCTGCCGTACTTGTTATCCGGCTTCTTGGGCGGGTCTGCAACCACATTGGGCTCGACTTCGACCACTTTGCCGCCTTTGGCAAGAAACTCTTCCATCGCACGGGCCAGGGCATCGCGCTCTTTGTTCTTGGCCTCAACGCTCGGCAATTCGTCTACCGAAACAGCAGCCTTGGCTTTGCCCTTGGCAGCTGGAACAGGAGCGTCATCACCACCGTCGTCCTCAAGCAACGTCTTCCGCCGCCGCTTCAAGACCTTCTTCGGTGTCGTCTTCGTCACCTACTTCGAGTTCGTCGTTTTCCAGATCATCGTCGCTCATGTTCTACCTCATGACTTGCGAAAAAGCAGATTAGTTATAAGCCCAGCTTCGCCCTCTGTCGAGGTTGCCGGAAAAAAAATCACATCCACCGGATAACCAGTGGCTTATGCCCCATCACCGTGCAAGGTGGCGAGGACTTTACGAGCACCGCCATGATCACGGTGCTCGCCCAGATAAACACCTTGCCAGGTCCCCATCGCCAAGCGGCCGGCCTTGACCGGCAAACTCAGCTGGCAGCCCAGGAGACTGGCCTTGAAGTGCGCCGGCAGATCATCCGGACCTTCGTCGTTGTGTTCGAACCCGGCGCGGCCTTGCGGCACCAGCGAGTTGAAAAAACGCTCGAAGTCACGACGAACCGCCGGATCGGCATTCTCGTTGACGGTCAACGAGGCCGAGGTGTGCTGCAGCCACAGGTGCAACAGGCCCACGCGGCAGGCCTTCAGTTCAGGCAAGCCGGCAAGCAACTCGTCAGTCACCAGGTGAAAGCCCCGGGGCTTGGCCCGCAGGGTAATCAGGGTCTGTTGCCACATACAGTTCTCCGCCCATCGGCGCGCATTCTAGCGCGCTCTGGGAAAAAACAAAGTGCCGAATACGCCTACATGCCTGTAAGACATTCGCACGCCGGAAAGTGCATGACAAACTCTGCGCAAAAACCGGCACAGCTTGTTATGACTGACAAACGCCAGGCAAAAAATGCCCGGCAAGCCGGGCATCTTTTTTCGCGTACTTATAGGTTGTAGCCGCGTTCGTTGTGTTGCGCCAGGTCGAGGCCGACAGCCTCTTCCTCTTCGGTAACCCGCAGGCCCATGACCGCGTCCAGCACCTTGAGGATGATGAAGGTGACGATGGCGGTATAGATCACGGTGAAGCCGACACCTTTGCACTGGATCCAGACTTGAGCTGCGATGTCAGTCACGGTGCCGAAGCCGCCCAATGCAGGGGCTGCAAACACACCGGTGAGGATCGCACCGACGATACCGCCGATACCGTGCACGCCGAATGCGTCCAGGGAGTCGTCGTAGCCCAGCTTGCGCTTGAGGCTGGTGGCGCAGAAGAAACAGATCACACCGGCCACTAGGCCGATCACCAGGGCGCCCATCGGGGCCAACAGTACCGGCGGCCGGCGTAACGGCGACCAGACCAGCCACTACACCCGAGGCGATGCCCAGTGCGCTTGGCTTACCGTGAGTGATCCACTCGGCGAACATCCAGCCCAGGGCGGCAGCAGCGGTAGCAATCTGAGTCACCAGCATCGCCATGCCGGCGGTGCCGTTGGCCGCAGCCGCAGAGCCGGCGTTGAAGCCGAACCAGCCGACCCACAGCATGGCCGCACCCACCAGGGTGTAACCCAGGTTGTGAGGCGCCATTGGAGTGGTCGGGAAGCCTTTACGCTTGCCGAGCACGATGCACGCCACCAGACCAGCGACACCGGCATTGATATGCACCACGGTGCCGCCGGCGAAGTCCAGCACGCCCCAGTCCCACAGCAGGCCACCGTTGCCGCTCCACACCATGTGGGCGATTGGCGCATAGACCAGAGTGAACCAGATAGCCATGAAGATCAGCATGGCGGAGAACTTCATGCGTTCGGCGAACGCACCGACGATCAGCGCCGGGGTGATGATGGCGAAGGTCATCTGGAAGGTGATGAACACGGCTTCCGGGAACAGCGCAGCCGGCCCGGTGATGCTGGCCGGGGTCACACCCGCCAGGAACGCCTTGCCCATGCCGCCGAAGAAGGAGTTGAAGTTGACCACACCCTGTTCCATACCGGTGGTATCGAACGCGATGCTATAGCCGTAGACAACCCACAGGATGCTGATCAGGCCGGTGATGGCGAAGCACTGCATCATCACCGACAGAATATTTTTGGAGCGCACCATGCCGCCGTAGAACAGCGCCAGGCCTGGAATGGTCATGAACAGCACCAGCGCGGTGGATGTGAGCATCCAGGCGGTGTCACCGGAGTTGAGGACTGGAGCAGCCACTTCGTCTGCCGCCATGGCCAGGCTTGGCATTACGATGGACAACAGGGCTCCGAGCCCTGCGAATTTACGCAGAGTCATATTGTTTTCTCCTGGGGCGTTGGGGTTTGGCGGCTTAGATTGCGTCGGTATCGGTTTCGCCGGTACGGATGCGAATAGCCTGTTCCAGATTGACCACGAAGATCTTGCCGTCACCGATCTTGCCGGTGTTGGCNGCCTTGGTTATCGCCTCGATAACCCGGTCAAGATCCTTGTCGTCAATGGCGACATCAATCTTCACCTTCGGCAGGAAATCCACTACATATTCCGCGCCGCGATACAGCTCGGTGTGACCCTTCTGCCGACCGAAGCCCTTGACCTCAGTAACGGTAATGCCCTGCACGCCGATCTCGGACAACGACTCGCGTACATCGTCCAACTTGAACGGCTTGATGATGGCAGTGACTAGCTTCATGAAAACTCTCTCCCGAATTGGTGGACTTGCCCCAGGAAAACAAACCCGTCTCAAGTCTAAGCGCAGCGCCTGGCTTTGTAACGCATCGTCGCAAGGGCAGTTGCCATTGCGACGCCAGCGAACCACTGGTGACGAAACCTGTACCCCTGATCCGTCGGCGCACTGCATTCGTCACAGCGACTGCATCAGTGCATGGGTCATGATCGTCTAAGCAGAAACCTTGCCAGCTCCGTAAAAATCACTGAAATCAGTCCTTTGCTCACCTAGGCCCACCAAAGGGGCCATCCAGCGCCTGCAATGCGCACGAAAACGGTGCATCACCGCCCGGCCCGATGACGCGAAAAGCGTGCGACCCAGGCCGTGAAAAAGACTATAGACGCTGCGTGATACACTGCCCGCCAACAGTTTTTCCGGAATATTTCCCATGCTCGCGCCCAAAGACCTCCTCGACGCCCTGAGCGGCCACGCCTCTCGCCTGTTCAGCGGCGACACCCCGCTGCCCCGCAATGAAATCGAAAGCCAGTTCAAGGCCTTGCTGCAAAGCGGTTTCAGCAAGCTCGACCTGGTGAGCCGGGAAGAGTTTGATAGCCAGATGGTGGTTCTCGCCCGCACCCGTGCGCGGCTGGAGAGCCTGGAAGCGAAAGTGGCAGAGCTGGAAGCGCGGTTGACCCCTGCCACTGAATAAATGCGCTCAGTGTGGGAGGGGGCTTGCTCCCGATGGCGGTGACTGAAGCACTGCTATCGGGAGCAAGCCCCCTCCCACATTTGCTCTACCTTTTGCTCTGGATACGTTCTGTAAAACCCTCCCCGCCTCGCTCTTCCCTACCTCGTCTACCCTTGAAAAACCGCAGGAAGCGGCCTCCCCTTTCAAGGAACGAGCATGTCCCTCGCCATCGTCCACAGCCGCGCCCAGATCGGCGTCGAAGCCCCTGCCGTCACCGTCGAAGTGCATATGGCCAATGGTCTGCCGTCCCTGACGCTGGTGGGCCTGCCCGAAACCGCGGTCAAGGAAAGCAAGGACCGCGTGCGCAGTGCCATTCTCAACTCTGCGCTGCAATACCCCGCCCGTCGTATCACCCTCAACGTCTAAAGGTCAATGATTGAGGGTATGGACACGATTTGGTGCCCGTACGCATGGCGCTAGACATCATAGGTATGGACGTCCATAGCTATGACGATGTCCACACTGTTTTCTGCAATATTGAGATAGCCATCAGCATCGCATGCGGCGACGTCGCCGCATGCCAGGTGGATTTTCCAGACGAACAGGGAGCAATGCCCGAAGCGGACGAACCGTAAAAATGGCTCGCCACCAAGCTCATGAACATGCGCGTCGGCACGAACACAGCACTGGCACGTATGATCGCGGTATTCGGTGTTGAGAAGCCGCACTGCGCTTATCTGTTCACCAGCCGCCGCGCCAATCGGATAAAAGTGCGCGTACATGCCAACGCAGGAGGCTAGCGAGATCGAATAACTGCTGCCGCATCGGTGGACACCGAGTTGACCTGTGCAGGGTATATTTCCCGTACCCTTTCTTCTCTACGTCTATTGGAGCACTGCAGGCATTGGGCTAGAGTTTTAGATTCTATCAGCCCGGCGTATTACCTTACGCCGTCACAAGGAAGAGGCTATGCAGATCCAGTACTTGGAGATCGCGAATTTCCGCAAGCTCCTGTCCGTTCGAATAGATCTAGCAAGCACAACCACCCTTTTGGTTGGGGCCAACAACAGTGGTAAGTCCTCCGCGATGTTGGCGCTGCGTAAATTTCTGCTCTCGAAGGCGAGCGCTTTCCGCCTCCAGGATTTAACGCTTGCTCACCTCACGACCATTAATGCCATTGGTGCCGAGTGGGAAGAGGCTGACGAAACCTTTGAAATACCAGCGGCAAACCATTGGACGCACTGGTTACCTACCCTCGACCTATGGGTGGAAGCCTCGCAAGGAGAGTTGCATTACATCAAGGATCTGATTCCTAATTTTGCCTGGAAAGGCGGCTGCGTCGGGATGCGCTTTAGGCTTGAGCCTAAGGATATGGCCAAACTCTTCACCGATTATCGGAAAGAGCGTAACCGCGTAAAAACGCTGTTGCAGGAGATATTGAGCAAGACCGAGGAAGGAAAAACTCCGCCCACCCTCTCACTTTGGCCGCAAAGTCTGCACGACTATTTAAACCGGCGCTTGGGAGCGATGTTCACCATACGCTGGTATCGTCTCGACCCGGCACAGCTCTGTGAACCAGATCCCAAGACTCGTCACGCTCGCCTTCAAACACTATCTGCGAATGCACTTCCTCTGGAGAGCAATCCACTGACCGATCTCATACGCGTGCACGAGATCAATGCGCAGCGCGGCTTTGGTGATAGCGCCGAGGAGTCCGTCACTGAGGGACGAGGTGGTTCAGGGAAAAAACTAACGGAGCAATTGCGTGCTTACTACAGCCGGCATCTGGATCCTGGTGACAGCCCTGACATTTCGGACTTGGAAGCGTTGACTGCCATTCAAGCTGCTCAGTCGGCTTTCGATTCCCGACTTACCTCCAGTTTTCGCTCCTGCACTTGTGGAGGTCGCAGGCTTGGGCTATCCAAATAATACTGACCCGGCGATCAGGGTAGAAACCCGGCTTTCCCCTACGGACGGCATGAACCATGAAGCTGCGGTTCTGTTCGAGTTGGATTCGGTCGCAGGCGCACCTGGTGCTCCTCCCATGCGACTCCCCGAGACATCCAACGGCCTCGGTTATCAGAACCTGATCTCAATGATCTTCCAGTTGATGGCATTTCGGGATGAGTGGCTGAGGAAGTACAAAAATACCGAGGAGCAGTCCGACGCAGGCGTTGAACCGATCCACCTCGTGCTGATTGAGGAGCCCGAAGCTCATCTCCATGTCCAAGTACAACAAGCCTTCATCAAGCACGCGTATCATGTCCTATGTAATGAGCCGCTTCTCAAGAAATACCCGAGGCTCAAAACACAGCTAGTGGTGAGCTCCCACTCCAGCCATGTTGCTCATGAGACTGATTATGCGAACCTTCGGTATTTCCGAAGGCTACCCGCAGGAATGGCTGGTGTACCTATACCGGTGTCAACCGTCTCTAACTTGAGCACAGTGTTTGGTGACAAAAACCGTCACAGGCAAACCAAAGAATTTGTGACTCGTTACCTGCGAGCGCAGCATGCCGATCTCTTCTTCGCTGACGCGGTGATCTTGGTTGAGGGCGCTGCGGAACGAATGATGTTGCCGCATTTCTTACGCAGTCAATTTCCCTTCCTTGATCGTTGCTACATCACCATCCTGGATATTGGAGGCAGTCACGCACATCGCCTAAGGCCATTAATCGATGTGCTGGGAATTGTGACCCTGGTGATCACGGATTTGGACGCCGGACTGAAGAAGTCAGCTGTACCCGTCAAGCGCAAGGCCAAACAAGAAACCAACAACCCCACCCTGCGTAGTTGGGTAACCGCCCTGGGAGTAGGGCACGATGTCGACACATTGCTGGATCTGGATGGGGAGCAAAAATCGCAGCATATAGACCACTTGTTTGCGATCCGTATTGCGTATCAGACACCCCATTAACATCGTTCTACCTAAGACTAAAGGTGAAGTCCAGGCGCTGCCCAACACGTTTGAAGACAGTCTGGTGCTGAGCAATGTGCAGCACTTTGCAACGAAGCAGGGGCGGGGTCTGACCAAGGCTTTTGCCAAAGCGCTGCGTGATTCTGCAACTGCAGACGACCTTGGTAAGGCTTTGTTCGACGCGCTCAGGTCGGGTGACAAGGCGGAGTTCGCGCTACAGGTGCTTGGAGACCCCGACTTCGCCACGGTCGCTGTTCCAGAATACATCCGGGAAGGGCTCGCCTGGTTAGAAGAAAAGCTGCAGAAGAAGAGCAAGGAGCTCTTGATTATCCCGACGGCCAGTGTCGAGGTGACTGCCGAATGAGTGCCATAAAGGATGTCGCCGATGAAGTCACGCCGACTGCGGATGACGTTATCCAGGAATGCCTGAACCTGGAGACGCCACGTAGTTTCTTCCTATACGCCGGTGCCGGCTCAGGCAAGACCCACTCACTCGTCGTAGCGGTGAAATCACTCAAGGAACGTGAGCGTCAGCGCCTCACGTTTGAGGGGCGGCAAATAGCGATCATCACGTACACCAACGCAGCCTGTGAGGAAATCGCACGTCGCCTTGAGCACGATCCGCTGGTTTGAGGTCTCAACCATTCATGCTTTCTCTTGGAAGATGATCAAGGGCTTCAACGACGATATTCGTGAATGGTTACGTATCAAACTTGCGAGCGACATCGCTGAGTTGGACGACAGGCTCGGTCGGGCGAGAACAGTGAACAAGACGTCTCTGGCTAACCAGGCGAGCCGGGATAGCAAAGCTCGTCGTTTGGCGGCCCTTGATGAAATTCCTGAATTTACCTACAGCCCGACGGGAGACAACGTAAGTAGGCAATCGCTGAACCACAGTGAAGTCATCCAGATGTCTGCAGCGTTTTTACCCCAGCCGCCTTTACTCGATGTTATGGCGGATCGGCATCCGGTGCTGCTCATCGATGAAAGCCAAGATACGAATGGCGCTCTCATGGATGCATTTCTGAAAGCTCAGGCAGCGATTCCTGGGAGATTTTGCTTAGGACTGCTCGGCGACACGATGCAGCGTATCTATAGCGACGGGAAGCCAGGGCTTGATGCGGCGATACCACCAGATTGGGCCAAGCCTGAAAAACGTATCAATCGCCGTTGCCCGATTCGGGTTGTCGAATTGATCAACAATATCCGCGCCGGCGCCGATGATCACTCTGCAGATACCAACGCGAGCTGCCCAAGGTGCCGTACGTATGTTCTGCACCCGGCAAGCGCCCGGGCAGGATTTCAGCTTGGAAGACCAGATCGCTGAGCAAATGGCAGAGATCACGGGTGATGCTCAGTGGGCCACCGGCAGGGATGGCCGCAAGACGCTGATCCTAGAGCACAAGATGGCTGCCCGTCGGATGGGGTTTGAAGGCGTGTTCGCTCCGCTCTATGCAGTTGCACATCTGAATACCGCGCTGATGGACGGTACGCTACCCATCCTCAAGGTTTTCTTCGATGGGGTCGCTCCAATCGTCGCCGCAGCCCGTTCGGATGATTTCACGCTCATGGAGGCGGTGCGGCTGCGCTCTCCTTTGCTTGATCCTAAGCACCTGGAGGCGGCTGGCAACAATCAATTCGAGCTGCTGGAGTCTGTTGGGGTCGCGACCCATGCACTCTGCGAGATGCTCAAAGATAACAATCCCTTGATTGAAGAGGTGGCTCAAATCCTCCAGAGTTCGGGTTTGCTTGCGCTGCCTGATCGACTCGTTGCTGCAATGGCTCAAGGTGCCACTGCAGACCCAGTACCAGAAACGTCCGATCGCGAGGCGCTAGAAATCCATGCTTATCGGGTTGTCCTAGGGCGTCGTTACTCAGAGATGGCGGCCTTCGCAGGCTATGCAAATGGCCTCTCGCCCTACGGTACCCATCAGGGCGTCAAAGGCCTGGAGTTTCCCCGCGTGATGGTCATCCTGAACGACGAAGAAGCTGGTGGTTTTCTGTTCAGCTACGAGAAATTACTCGGTATTACACCTGCCTCCGCCACAGATATGAAGAATGAGAGCGAGGGTAAAGATACGTCGCTGTCACGCACACGCAGGCTTCTGTACGTCACCTGCAGTCGTGCAGAGGAGAGCTTGGCTATCGTGGTTTACAGCTCTCAGCCAGAGGCTGCGAGGGATAGAGTCATTGACGCTGGCTGGTTGACAGCCGAAGAGGTCGTAGTGCTTTAAAGCAGCTCTTGAGGGGGCAGAAACAGGCGCTCAACCTTGCAACGCTGCCGATTGGGCGCAACGCCTATTCACCGTCGCCTTCGGCGGCAGCTTCAACAAGATGAAGCTGCAGGACGGCTACCGGCCTGACTTACGCATGGTGAGTTGGCCGGACGCTTACCGTCAGCCCCTTTTTAAGCCCAAACAGGCGGGCACCGGTTATTGTTACCTCGCGTTCCGCTTATGAAAAGGATAGACCGTCCGTATTTAGCTGCACGTCAGCATCCGTAACCCAGCCTTGCAGTACCGCTCCGTGGGGCGGCACTGTAATCTTTAGCCCACATATTCCAGGTCTGGACTGACACCAGCATGGCTTAGCAAGCTAACGTTAAGGCTCAGATCTAAATGGCATTTTATATTTAGCCAATAGCGGCTCCAGCCTTATCAACTCTGCTTGAATCTCGCCAATGTAATCCGTTGACTCTGGCGAGTGCCAAGCACTCAGTAAACCTTGAGCATCAATGGGCTCACCACAGAACGCCATGTAGTTGGATTCGCACTCAGCAGCCCAGGACAGTACTGTTTCCTTGGCAGTATCGGTACTTAGGCCGAACTCTTCATCACTCAAAACTCCTGCACTAAACACATATACAAGGTAGAGCATTCTAATAGGTGGCAGAGGGTGAGACTGCCCCGCCTGGTACTTTCGCTCCCAACTTGTGTGCTGAAATAGCCTTAATGGCAAGTACATCACTTGAAAGGCAAATTTAGCCGCTCTCAGGGAATCTGCGTACAAGGACTCCAGCCCCTTGATAGCCGCACCATCCGAGCTAGTGATCGCCCCTTTTGAAAGCTGCTCCTGCACGACGCTGAAATAATTGAAGACCTCCTCAACAGCCCCTTCATCTGCGTCAAACTCTATCGCCTGCAGAGTCAGCGGTTCCAGGTTAGAGATTGGACGACCTCCGCTTATGCTAGGTCGCAAGCCAGCACTCTGCTTCAGCCCTAAATGGCCACGTGTAATATGACTAGCCTCATGCATGAAAATGCTTTCGACAAAGCGCACAGCCAGGAACGCCGAGAACGCCTTCCGAACGTTACAGATTGGCTCTAAAGCATGCAGCTCTGAGTCGGACATGGTGCNAGGCATATAGGTCAGCGATACCGAGCCCTTTTCAAGGTCTGGCGAGCCAACTTCTGAGAGCATGTCACGGCGTGCGGCCATCAGGCTTGCCAAACAGACGCTGTTGAAAATAAAGCCGTAGCTAACGCCGATGAAGGCGATTTTCTTTGGGTGAGATGCTGGTGAGAGATAGGAAAACGCCGCAGCCTCATGCGAGTTGTAAAACAGCGCACTTCAGTTCGATGCCAGCCTGAACGAAATACATCTGCTCTACTCGACTTCGATACTGCTCCATGGCCTTGATGACCTGAGCTATCAGATGCCTAGTCCATGCGTCAGCGTGCCTTGGCAGATCCAGCCCACCACGGTATGTAATCTCACGCTGCAGATCCTCAGGAAAATCCATCATGCCTGTACTCCTTGGTTGCGCTGCCTGGCCGCTGGTTACTATAAAGCTCCGGGCTTAGACGACAACAGAGCCGCCCCGCTACACCCAGGCTCCTACCAGCGTTCAAAATTGTCAGCCGAAGAGATTACCTCACCGAAAGTGACCATTGCAGTACGAACGGGATACAAAAAAGCCCCAACTACGCACAACGCGCAATGGGGCTTAAACGAGTTAGCGCCGTTCGCGACAACCCCAGCGGCCGCGGCAGGGCGACCGTCCCAACCAGTCCATTCTAGGCCCACACATTCACCACGGCCTCGCTGAAGAGTACGTATTCGATGGCATTCTGGAACTGCTTGGCGACCCAGAAAACGGACGGCGCGCTGTGCATCAAGGACGGATAGGTCTTACCCACCGCAAATGCCTGAGCATACTCAGCTTCGATCTGTGAAAAGTCGGCCCCTTGGAGTGCCTCACCGGCAGCGACCCTTGTCATTGGCGATTGACTGCTGCCTGAGCTCAGGCTCCTGCCCTTGGACTGGGGTCAGGTTGAGGTGGTCGTTAAAAGAGACTCATTGAACTGGCCCAAAAAGTCGTTTTAATGATCCATGCCAAACAGTGCCGCGATGAGCTCGTTTTTCTGTCCCGCAGGCTTGGCTGCAATTCTTGAAAATGAGTCGATCCGGTTTTTCTCAATGAAGCAGAACCGATAGTCATCGGCATCAGCCTCAATCGTGACTATGTTGCCGGTCAAATCAGTGGCTCTTAGTCGTGGGGACTCAAAGCGCCTCTCATGGACGTTCCGAAGATACTGGCTAGCATCTATTCGTTTCTGAGCAACCTCGTCTACAGCACCTAGTGGGGCATACTCAAAGGCTTCGCATAGACTGGTTTTTCCACTGCCATTGGGGCCGTAAAACAAAACAAGCCGCTTGGTGAGATCGAATGATTCAGGATTACGGAACCCCCTAAATGGCCCGACAGAGTTCGGTCAGATTTCTCCACCGCCACTCGGCACCCGCCGCGATAGCGTCAATCAAGGATAGTGCGCTGTTCGTTCTAGCAAATTGATCCCGAGCCAGCTCAGCGATACGAATTGCACGCTGACTGCGGTTGCGCGTCGTGACACCGACCGCGTCAAAATTGTTGAGCACCAGGTTGGCAATGCGGCGCGCGTCCTCTGAGGCGCCGGTCTCGGGGACATGGAGCCAGCGTACGAAATGCTGATAATCGTGTGCTTCAGATGCCATCCTTGCTTCCTCAGTGAGAATGACCACGAAAAACGCCGCAGCAACCCATATAAACGGGGCAACTTGGGTGAAAATGAAAATAAATTTTGACTGCCTATAAGACATCCACGCCTCCAGGGGGAGACGACAAAACCTCCCCCCCTAGAGTCACTATAGCCTCCCAGAGGGGAGGCACTGGCACCCTACTAAGTAGACCCCTTCCCAATTACACCCATTACCAACACACCCAGTGACACTACACTCATTACACTTTAAAAGGGGGAGGCGCCAGTGTCTCCACCTCCCCCATTGTCAGCTTATAAATCACCCCACCATAATCGGCTCCGACAACTTGATATGGAGCCAAACATGGCCAAGGTACCCACCAGTAGAAAGGCAACAGCCGCAACACCAGCCCCCACATCCACTACGCCTGCAGCGCCCGCGAAGAAGACAATGTCATCGGAAATAGCTTCAGCTACTCCCAAGACTAAATCACCGGTTAAGCCTGCGGCCACAACTGGGGACGCCAAGACCAAACCGACGGCCAAAGCCAAAGCAGCCAAAACTGCAGAAGGAACTATCGAGGAACGCTGGGGAAAAGATCTCACTGGATCAGGTTGGACAGCAATCCCCAACGCGCTCTTTGTTTACTCCCAAGACCTGGGGCTCACGTCCCTAGATATCGTGATAATCCTCCACTTGGCGAAGTTCTGGTGGCGCAAGGGTAATGATCCGCATCCGAGCAAAAAGACTCTCGCTGCGATGATAGGCGTGAACCCTCGGACGATTCAGCGTGCAATCGCCAAACTGGAGGATAAACAGTACATCAAACGCACGGAGCGTAAGTCTGCGTCGCACGGTGGTAACACGAGCAACAGCTATTCCTTCACCGGTCTCATCAAAGCCGCCAAGCCTTTCGCCAAGAAACTGCGAGATGCCCGCGATGAGAAGGCAGCGGAATACGAGGCCACTAGCGTCAAGCCCGCTACCAAGTCAGCACGGTAATTTTTGAGAGGAATCTGAGCATGAGTTCAATCACCTACAGGCAGGGGGACGCGAGCCTCGCAGACGCATTCAGAACCCTGGCTGACCAGGTGATAGCGGTGCAAGACTCCGGCACGCCACGACACAAGCGTGTCTCGGTAGCCGAGTTCACTTATCTCATGACGAGCAAGCAGTTTGACCGCATTCGCAGCATATGTATGAAAATGGGCTGGCCGGTACCGAACTGTCGGGGCATCCACATTGACTACGAGGCAATCGCTCACCCTCTTCACGCTCGGATACAGAAAGACAACTGCACTGTCGAAGAGGTACTGGAGATTTTGATAGCTGCTTATTGTGGCTACAGTGAGATGGCCCTGAACAAGCCCAAGCACTCTCAAGGCATCCTTTTCAATCGGGGACGCCGTGTGAAGGTAGGAAAGGGACACTACCGCGCCTTGGCGGTCTACAGACTGTGCGAGGAGAAAGGAAGGCGATTCTTGGCACCGATTACGGCGTTCCATACGACGGATGCCAAGATTCGGAAAATAGTATGACTACCAAGGAAGGACGGCCTTGAAAGCTAGTCTTCCGTACCAAAACAGAACAACCTAACGCTTTCAATTTCCCTTCATATGGCCCCATCATGCGTTGGGCCTACGCAGCATCGCCGACAAATTTTCTGCTGTCTGGGTAGTCGATGATAATGCTACGGACGTCGCCAGTGTAATGCAATCCCTGGCCAGGCCACATGCCACTGTGCGTTGCGCTTACCGACAGGATGGACGAAAAGCCGATGACCCAATCTTTGCCCTGCAAGGCAGCGAGAAATTACCTGCTCGCTGCCTAGCCCCCTTCCACATCAGCCAAGGCATGGTAGACGTAACCCACCCAAACCTACCTCAGCAGTATTCGAGCCAAACCCCGACTGCGTCAAGTTTTGGCCCTACGGGCTTTCATTCTCAAGCCTTTGGCCCGTCTTGGGTCGGTGCGCTCCGCTTGCGCTTTTGACAGCGAATTGCTGGATACTGTCGTGGCAACCAAGGTTAGAGAACTACCCACCTGCCCAGGGACTTGGGCGAATCTGGAGCAGGCCCTTGCTGACCTGGATACCGATAACATCATCTCCGACATGGAGTCCTAGAGAGCGTCCAGAAGTTAGGCCTCAGCCCTGACCACACCGCCTTCAAGCGGTGGGATCAATTGTAGGTAGCACAGCATGCCTCGGTAAGCCTAGGCTACCCCGCCTATTTGATCGCCCAAAAGTACCGTCAACGCAATGTGATCAAGCGTACGTTTGGCTGGCTGAGGGAGAACCGAAGGATCGTGACTCGTTTCGAAAAGCTCGCGAAAAGTTATGCGGCGATGGTCTCGCTGGCCTGCGCCATGCGGTGTGTGAGACATCTTTTTTCAGACAGAGTCTAGTCGTGACTTCTGAGAGATTTAGCCCGGCAAATCCTTGAGCCAGTAACGCCTGACAGTCGCTTCAGGCAACCCCAGCGCTCGACTCACCTCCGCCTTCGACATGCCACTGGCCTTGAGCTCTAGCACAGCTCGGATTCGATCTGGGCTGCTGGGTTTGCCTCGCGTGCGCTTTACCAGCCCTGCACCACGCGTCCCAGTGCTTCTTAAGGCCCTGCAAGCCTCCCAGGGCTATGAAGCTCTCCAAATCCTGCGAAGCCTTTGCCATGACATCGATAGGTGATGACCCATCTTGGAGGGCCTGACACAGTGCGACCAGTGCCACGAGGTCGAAATCTAGGGTCAGCGCGATCTTGCTCAGCTTGACCAAAGAGACCTGCGTTTTCCCTTGCTCCAATCGCGACAGATTCGCTTGGGAACTGACCTCGGCGAGCTCCTCCTGGGCCGATCCTCTAAGGTCGCGCAGAGCTCGGACTATTGCTGCTATCTCGTTCTGCATGCTGAGCGCTCAAAACGAAGAATAGGGCCACAGCGCCATGCGTCGATAAATATCGAAAGCTGGCAATAATGGCGGTCATCGTTTATCGTGGGCCGACAGATGACAGCCTCGCCGCGTCCGGGCGACCGACCAGGGAGTGATCAATTTATTAGAAAGTCGACGTCAGCAGGCTAGGGATGAAGCTTCACATACTGTCTGATTTTACATTGTGAGTTCGCCGATTTCGTCCCCCCTGTGGTGGACTGTGACGTGGTCGTATTAGCCGGCGACATCCATGTGAAGTCCAGGGGGGCCAGATGGGCCAGCCTGGCCTTCAGCACGCCTGTCGTCTACGCCATGGGCAATCATGAGCACTACAGCGGGAATATAGATCGAACTCACAGCAAGCTGCTTGATGCTGCTGAGGCGCACGTCCACATCTTGGAAAATCAGGTTTTAGAGTACGGTGATGTGCAGTTTCTCTGTGCTACGGCTTGGACAAGCCTGGCCGCGACCGGAGACCCATTAGCTGCTTCTTGGTGTGCTCGTGACTCACTGAATGACTTTCGCGCTATCCGTGTCGGTGAACAGTATCGGCGTTTGCGCCCTGACGACCTGATCGCGAGAAATCGAGAGACGAAGGAGTGGTTAGAGGCTCAGCTGTCGCTGCCATTCAACGGTAAGCGTGTAGTTGTGACTCACCATCCGCCTCTTATGAAGTTCGTGAGTGACCAAGGAGCCGATCCTCACTTGCGAGCAGCCTATGGAAACAATTGGGATGGCCTGATGGATTTCAAGATCGATCTATGGATCTTTGGCCATACCCACGAAGCTGTGGATGAGGTTGTTAATGGCGTCCGGTTTGTGAGTAATCCTCGTGGTTATCCCACCGAAGAAACTGGCTTTCGGCCAGACCTAGTTGTCAGTGTATGAAGACTGATTGGGCTGCCGTCGTTTAGCTTTTTCAGTAAGTGAGTAGGTTTCAAATTCGAACGTGATGGAGAATCCATGAGTTGTCTGAATTCCCAGGACTGGATGGTTGAGGGCGTAATACGACTGCCCAGTCTGGTGTCAGCTAAGTTGGCGATCGCGCAGGCCCATGATTGGGGTGCACTAGTGGACGCGTACCTGGTAGATGCAGCTGAAGTTGGCGATCGTTTCGTTGCGTATGTGTATGGCGATCTTTCAGGGCAACTGGTTGATGGGATGACAATTGTCACACCACCTAGTGAGGTGATAGCGGAGGTTGAAGGCATGGCGTTATTGCGGACAGTGTCAGGCAACGATCATTACGTCATGGTCAGCCGATTGCCTGCCGCCGCTTGAGTGCCCCCGCGTCGTCGAGGCCGCTGTCTCAGCATGCTTCATTAGGCCCCACCGTCATCTACTCCATTAATAGTTAATGTGTGTTTAAGGGAAGAAGCATGTCCGAGTTAAAGAAATTGACATTGACTGTTAAGAACTATGATGCTCAAGCGAGCGGTGATCTAGACGCTCTCTATCGACGTGTTAGATATGAAGATGAGCACGGCGCTACTCTCTATTTCAAAGAGGTTGTGATGCTGAAGTACCTGGCGAAGCATGGTGCTTTGGCGACTGATGTTCCGCGAACTTGGTACTATAAGCATGCCTCAAAGAAATCGATAATTGTTGTCGCTTTTGAGAAGGCTGGTGGGAAAGTTGAGTGCGACTTGGATGATCTGCGAATTATTGCAAGGTCGACTTTGGTAAAGGGTGTGGTTATTTCGCTAGCAGCGGTTCCAGCTGGGATTATTGCTGCAACGGCAACCTTTGGAGTTGGGATTGTCATTATTCCTATGTTTTTGTGGTATGGGTACAGGAACGTCTTCAAGCTTCCGAAAATGCTGGGTCGAAAAACGCTGGTGGATGAATTTTCAAAATTTGGCGTTACTCTTCGGTAGCTTGGTTTTTTGGTTGTTGAACTTGATTCTCGTTAGAGTGGCTGGCTGTCTTGCGGACGCTGAACAGCGAAGGAAACTCAGATGAAGACCAATGCCGTTATCTTTGACGCCTTCGGAACGCTGGTCGAGATACAGCAGCCGACACATCCGTTTCGACAGTTGCTTCGAGAGGGGCGACGCCAAGGCCGCTTGCCTCGCGCTGATGACATTCGAATGATCATGACCCGTTGCCTTTCTCTAAGAGAGGCTGCGCTGTCCTTTGGTATCAAGATCTCGCCCTCCCAGCTCGCATTTCTCGATCAATGGCCTGGAAGAAGAGCTGGCAAGCATTCGGCCTTATCCAGACGCGGTTGAGGCCATTGAGCTACTGCAAGCTGCAGGGGTGAGACTGGCCGTATGTTCAAACCTGGCAATGGCCTACGGCCCCGTAGTGGAAAGGATTTTTCCGCACCTTGGGGCCTATGGTTTCAGCTATCGCATTGGTGTTATGAAACCGCAAGCGGCCATCTACCAGCACACGTGCGATCTACTTGATGTTCGGCTAGGAAATGAGCTCAGTGGTCAGAAACGGATCGTCATGATTGGCGACTCAGAAAGGTGTGATCGGAATGGGCCTGGCCAGGTCGGTATCAGCGGTTACCTGTTGCGCAGGAATGGAGACGGGGCTTCCAATCTTTCCCATTTTGCAAGATCAGTGCTGAGTGATAGGTAGCTGCGAGCAGATGCTCAATTCGATGGTAAGCGTTGCGTCTGAGCTACAGGGCCGCGCCACGAAGTGGCCCTGCCGGTATGCCCCCTGCACAGGGTACTAGGGGCGACCAGACCAGTATCTCCAGAGGGTGAAGCATGAATGAGCTTAGGATTGTCGGGCGATGCGTTCGCTCCCCGATCGGCTGCTGGAGTGCTAGACATCGGTGTTTTCAGGCGCGTTACGAGCAGGTCTTCTCAATCGCGCTTGAAGTGTTTGGAAGCCGAAAGAAGGCGCAGCGATGGCTTGTAAGGTCTGTAGTTGGTGTAGGCCGTCAGGCACCCNGCAGGGAGCTGTGCACACCTATGAGATTCACAATTATCCATGACGAGATTATGCGGCTTGATCACGGCATACGAGCCTAATCCCATTTAGCCTCAGTCCGTCTGAAATTCCACCCGTCTCGGACAACAGGCGTCTGCAAGCGTCCTTCACCGTTGTAGTTCTAGCGAAACGCATTTGCTGACCTTGTACGCACTTTGGAAGTGCGGGCATGTAAACCAAATTTTTACACTGTAAACTCCTGTGATTAACACGTTAAAAAATTGGTTTACAGGTTTCCGTGATGCTTCGTTGGCGCATGGGATTCCTTGGCGGTATGGGGTCGTGTCCGGCTCGAAAACAGACGGAAGCCCTAGTCTTGAATGAGGGGGGGGGGGCGGAAGGTGAGCTCGCCTGACGGACAGGCACCTAGCTTCGGGGCGCGCCCAAGGCTATGGTGCTAATTCATTGCTAACGCGAGCCCGACATCGGATCTTATGACCGCACTGTCTGATAGTCCGCTTTGGTCTTTTGCGTGCAGAGCGTATGAGGATGGTCTACCTCTGATCCTTGGATCGATTGTAAGCGCCTACCAGCAGCGTCGCCCTGAACTCGAAAATCTTATTGGTGTTCACCGGTCGGCTATCAGTTGTCGTTTGGCTATACGACGCTTCGAGAGGCCCTCCCTACGCAGCACCCCGATAGCTTTCATCTGCTCGAAGGTTCTGCAAACAAGCTGACACCACTTCACCGCAACAACTGCTTATACATTTTTTGTGCACCCCGAACGGGCAAGCTGTGCTGCGTGGGCATTGGCTGTTGAAACGTATTAACCGTTAGCCTACGCTGTACACAACGGAATTGCCTCAGCAAGCAGGTGTCGTTTGCCCTGCTAGGGGTAGTTAGCGGGCAGCGACCCAACGTCTTCAGTCAGTACGGCAATCTGGTGTATACTGACCGGGCTAAAGGAGGGCTTATGACTAACATCTTGAAATTACTAGGTTTAGGCAAAAAAAACGACTTTACCTCTAGGGTACTGGATCGCTATGGCTCGAATAAACCTGTGAGTTCGTTCGCGCGTGACCTTTTCCGCACCGAAAATTCCGACTCACTTAACGAACGCTTTGCTCAAGCCAAGCGTATCGTCTCGCGGTAAATGGCGAAGAAAGGGCACGCGAACAACAAGCCCCTCCAGCCAGCCAACGTCAATAATTTCTTCTCGCCTAAGCCCAACGCAGCGTCTAAACCGGAGGCTGCGTATAACATCGTCTACGATGAGCTGGTCACGGACGAGAAAGATGTCATGGGTCAGCTTGCCTACTGCCTCTACAAGCAGAGCAAGCAGCAGTACCTAAAGACGTTTGAACTCCGCAACAATCGACGCCCAACCGACGAGGAACTGCGCAACCACGTAGAGTGCTCAGAGATCCCGGCATTAGACCTTTACAGGGAAAAGGCGGAGCGTGCTGTTACAGGTTTGCTGTCCCATGCAGCCCAAGAAAAGCAAGGGGAACTGGAACAGCACTTCAAGGAGCGCCTGTGGAAATTTATCGACAGACATCAGCATGAAGGCTTCGGCGAACGCAGCTGGCACAAATTCAAAGGCCTGATGTTTGGTGGCGTAGGCGGCGTAGTAGGGAACTTCTTAACCACCGCACTCGTGCTACTTTTCCTGTTCTGGGCAGCATCTAGCGCGACCCGCGACGAATTTTCCAAAAGTTCCAAGGAAAGCCTTATTTCCGGTCTTGCGGAGATTATCGGGGTAGGCATTACCATTAATGGCACAAAGCAAGCCTTGCCGACTGAGGCAGCTCAGGCGGACGGCAGGCTCAAGTGAAGCGCCGCAAATACGGCGCTGGCACCGCAGCAGGCAGTAATTACGATCTCTGGCTGATTCATTAAGCGCCCGCGTTTCAATATCCTACGGATACAACATGAAAGCGCTGCCATCATGCCGCTGGCTAGGATCGATATCCGTGATGTCTAGCCCATAGGTGCGTAGGAGCCAGCGTGTTTGCTCGCCGTATTCACTTCCAGGCTCACTGCGACCATGTAGCGCTATACGATTGTTCACCAAGGCGATATCACCTGGCTGCAGAGTAATAGCGATCGCGCAATCAGCACATGCGTGCTTCAGGGCGTCCATCGCTTCTTGCGCGGATTTGTGGCCGATGTCAGCGATCTGCGTGGTGCTATGGCTGAATCGGATCCACCAGCTTCCATTCATTTGGAAGAGAAGCCGCGCATCATCGACATCAAGTTCGTCGCCCAGGATGTCTACCATTCCATCGCGGAAGGTCAGCTGTGAACCGATGATGTACTGAGGCTTCTGGAGCTCCTCAATATGCTCTTCGCTCAAGCGCGCCATGAGGTGGTCGAGAGGCATGACCGTGGTCGGCACTTGCTTTGGGTTACGGTCAGGGCCGACAAGCACACGAAGTCTGGAGAGGGGGCAATGCGTTCAGTTCAGGGGGTCGCGGCATCCCCGCAACGGGAAGGTCACGCCATCCGTGTGCCCACTCATCTTGTCCGCCGATTTGACTGTGAATTTACCTCGGCCAGGGGGGAACACCACCAAGTTAACGAACAGGTCGCCTCCGTTCTCGGAGCCGTAGGAAACCGTGGCGGAATTGATAGCCGCAAGGCACGCGATCGCAGTTACTCGGGCAATGACCGTGCCTTCTGCTTCAGGCACCGGGCAAAAATCAATGGGGGTATCGGGTAGGTCATCTGGCCGGAAGATACCCTCCAGCGTCAGGCAAGGCTGTGCCCACGCAAAGGCTTGCACCTCTGCACAGCTGCTCCCCCGGCTATTGAGCTCGCGTTCGATCGCAGGCTGCAGCTCACGCCCCAGATCGCCAGGGCGCGCCAGGTACTCAAGCACTTCCTCATAGGTCACGTTCGCTCGCCATTCGCTGACTGTGACACGCACTGCTTCTGTAAAGATTGCCTGGATCAATTGTGTCCCTACACGCGCGAGTGATATAAAAGTGATGTACGTCAGCGTGATTATCACGCACGATCCCACCAGCGACCAAATCCGTCTATGAAAATGCCCAAGCTTCAGCCTGCCGATTATCTCCAAGGGTGCGCTAGTTTCCTAGCCTGCCTTAAGCCATTCATGCACTTGCGGGAGACCTCCCAGGGCATTGAGTGTGAGATGACTCTGGCTAATGGCCAGCCTGTAGTGGTCACCGGCAAGGACGAGCCGCACCTGCTGCTTGGCTTGATGTCCGTACTCGTCGAACTGATTCCTCTAACGTTCCAGCTGACGAACGGTCAGCGATGCCACCTGTCTCACGCACAGCGCCTGCAGATAAGCAGACTTTGGAGACGACCATGCAACCTACCGCTACTACCAAAATCACCGATGAACGAACCCAAGCTGCCCGCATGCAAATTGGTTTAACTACCAAGGTCTCGCTTCACGAATTGGTAAGAGATGTAGCAAAACGCCGTGGCGTATCGCTGTCGATCGCTGCGCGTGATCTGGTGCAGGACGGGCTGACCCGGTTCGATAAAGAATCAAGGACAGTAGATCCGTCGGAGCTGCTGACTGATTACGAGCGCACTGCCAATGATTACGCAGGTGCCGATTCGGAGAGTTGGATCATTCGGGCTGACAGGCGTCTGGTGATGAGAGCGCGTTTACGCGCAGGCGAATATGAGCGCTCGTTGTCATCATTCACCAACTTCCTTCTCGCCAACGCTTTGAGCCATTGCCCTCACGCTGCCGCTGTGCGTGAGGCAACGACTAGTTCGATTACCAGTGATGAGGCTGTCGTAGAGGCTATCAAGGCGATCGAGCAGGTCAGTGGGGTAAAAGCCCGTGCCCTCGCTCCTCAGATCGATCTAGGTGAGCAACGCGGCCTGACCAACATGATCCTTGGTGGTTCTGTACTGGCACCTGCGCGAGTCCTGGCGAAGCTGGCTGTCGTTTTGAAGAAGCCTTTGGACGTTGTATCGGTAGCCTTGGAGCGTCGGTTCGCCACCCAATGCGTTCCAGCTTTCAAAGCGACTGATGGAAAACCCACCGTGCAAGCGGAACGCAAGGCGTGGAGTGTCGCAGTCAAAGAGCTTCAGCTGCCGGCTGAGGAACAAGAGCGTCTCCTGAACCTAGAGGGCTAAGTGTGAATCCATTCGACCGGGCACGTCGGCAAGCATTCGAAACCCGAGAAGCCCTGGTCGGATTGGCCGCTTCTCTAGGTGGCGTCAGCTCCTCTGGGCTCTTGGCTCATGTTGAGGACACGCTCGAAATCGCGATTGAGCGCTTACCTTTCGGGCACCCAGAGTTGGGTGGCGGCAGCGGGGTGCTCAAGCGAGAAATTCAAACCATCTACATCCGCAACGATGTGTCTCCAGGAGAAACGGCCTATCTCATCGCCCATGAGTTGGGTCACTGGTACCTCGACGGCGATCGCCCTGCACAGACGGTCGCTCATCTGACCAGCATGACGGATTCCTATGGGAGTCAGGCTACGGTGGCGGTGGAAGCATACGGTGCTCGTGAGCGCTTGGAGCTTCAAGCAAACGTGTTTGCTCGTGAGCTTCTGCTACCCCGTGGTGTCGCAAGCCAACTGTTCCATAGCGGTACTGGTGCCACGGTCATCGCGGCCACTCTGGAGGTACCGCTGGAGATCGTTCGTCTTCAGCTATTCGACGGCATTTTGCTCCCCATATTGCCTCCTGCTCCACCTCCTCCTCTGCCGCTTATGACGCAGGGGCAGCACGATGCTGCTACCGCGTCCGAAACCTTCGTCAACGTTGTTGCCGGGCCGGGTACTGGTAAAACGACGACACTGATCCATCGCATCAAGCACCTGGTCGAGCGCGGTATTCCTCCCAGCCAAATCTTGGTGCTGACCTTCACGAACAAGGCGGCTCATGAATTGGTTGAACGCCTGAAGGTGTCTGGCATCGCCGGAGCCGCCGACGTGTGGGCCGGGACTTTTCATGCATTCGGGCTCGAATTCCTTCGCAAATACCATCAGATTTTCGGCCTGGAGTCCGACGTTCGGCTCGCAGATCCGCTGATGCAAGTTCGCCTGATGGTGAGCACTCTGCCCAAGGTGCGGCTCAAGTATTATCTGAGGCTACAGAACCCGTACGATTGGCTACCTGGCGTTCTGGGCCATATCAAACGACTCAAGGAAGAATGCCTCACGGTTGCCGACTACCGCACACGCTTGGCTGCACTGCCGCCCTGCGAGCCGGATGTAGCCAATGAGCGCGAAGACATCGCCACCCTGTTTGAAGCGTACGAAACAGCAATGCGAGCTGAGCATTTGGTCGACTACGTTGACCTCATTGCCCTCCCTGCATCCCAGGCCAAGCGGGATCGAACAAGCGTTGCTCAGTACATCGACCATTTCTCGCACGTACTAGTGGACGAGTATCAGGATGTCACCGAGGTGATGGTCGACCTCCTTCGTCAATTGGCGCTGAATGCTCAATCATTCTGGGTCGTCGGTGATGTGCGTCAGGCCATTCACCATTGGCGAGGTGCGTCTATCCGTAGCTTGATGCACTTCGACACCACGTTCTTGAGCACCATTCCAGGGGCAACGGTGCGCCGTTACGCTCTCGATCTGAACCGGCGAAGCACCCCTGAGATCCTGGAGCTATTTTCCTGCGCAGGCATCCATCATGCACTGAATGACCGGATGCCTCTGGAACCAGTCACGGCGTATCGTCCCTCGATCGGGGTCATACCTACCCTGTATGAGTGCGACTCCAAGCCCTCCCAAGCCGTCACCATCGCTCAGCGCATTGATGGGCTGGTGCAGAGGGGTGTCCCGTACAGGGATCAAGTCGTGATCAGCCGCAAATCGGCAAACGTTGAGCAAATTGTTGAGGCGCTTGAAAACCTGAATGTGCCAGTGCTGCACATCGGCGATGTCTGCCAGCGCCCTGAGATAAAGAAGCTGCTGTGCCTGATGGAACTGCTGTGTATGCGACAGCCGCGTTCACTGGTCGGGCTGATCTCTGAGCCAGCGTTTCGAATGCCGCCCCAAGACATTGAGCACCTCATATTCCTGACCCGCAAAGGCGCGGGATTGAGCATGCAGCGAGGCCGGTGGCTATGGCTGCCTACGCCAGGCCTCTCGCCCGCTGGCCAGCAAGCCAAGTCAAATTTGGCGTTGCTGTTGAGAGGGCTCAAGCGGAATTCAAGGCCATGGATTTTGTCGCCAAAGTACTGCTCGATCAGCGCTACGGTCTTCCAAACCCTGCTGATCAGACCATTCAGGCCCATACTCAGCGCTTGGCAACATGGCTGTTCGTCTACGCCGTACGCAATGGTGACGGAGATATCCGCCAGGCACGGCTTTCCCAGTTCCTGCTTCGCGAGGAGCTACGCCGTAGGATCGGAGAAAAGCTAGGGGATCGTGGTTTACCGCCTGAAGCGCGAGTCCTGGATGCGGTGAGCGTTATGACCGTGCATTCCAGCAAGGGGCTTGAGTACCCAGCAGTTCACGTCACCGATGTTGACGACGCGTCATACGGCGCCAATCGCCCCTATGCATACGATGTGCGGGGGTTGGATCTCATCCCTCCCGAAGTTTTGAACAGCACTGGGTCAGAGTTCATGTTCGAAGAGCGGGTAGAGCGCAATAACCTGCTCTATGTCGCCCTGTCTCGGGCCCGTGATTACCTGTATCTCTATGAGATCAGCGGGTGGCCACGTCCAGTTCCGCTCAATCGCGCTGCTCCCACTAGCCTGGTTAAGCGCTCGGGGGTGAAGGTACCGCCCGCACCCATCATACCGCTGCCGTTGGCTAGCAGCACCGTGGTACCCACTGTGAGCTATGAGGCGTTCCAGGCCTACATGAGCTGTCCCCTCCAGTACCACTATCGCTATGAGCTAGCGCTCACTGCCGAGCAGGAAATCGACGTCTCGATCCGTGCTCGCTGGGCGATTATGGACATGCTGTTGGCCGTGGCGAGGGACGGCACTGACCCCAACACGGCATTCCAAGCTGCATGGGCGTTACGCGGACTTCCAGATAGGGCAGAAGACCCTGGCTTGATGGATGATGCGATTGCCGCCGCCAAGCGTGGGCTGGTGGTGGTTAACAGCGTCGGCGGTGCCGTCGAAGAAGGGATGGTTTCTGAAGTCAACGGTGTTCGCATTGAGCTCCCTTGGATGCTCGTCGATAAAGGGCAGCTGCACTGGATTCGAGCTCAGACGGGGATCCAGTACACCCTTAGTCACCTACGGCCCATGATGCTTGATATCAATGGATCTCGAAGGCCGAGTGCGAAGATCTACTCCGTTATCACTGACCAGCACGTGATGGATGGCCCTTCCAGGCAGATCGCAAGCACGTCCGTTTACAAGATGGCTCAACGTTTTGCTGCAGGCGATCGATCTGCCTCTAGAGGGCGTCATTGTGGGTGCTGCGCCTATCTCAGCATCTGTGCAAGCATCCCCTGACTGACCTCCTTGAAGCCAATCGTAATTAAATTTCGACTCAACATGAAATTAACGCAAGGGATTGCTATGCAAAATTATACTGACTCTGTAGAGGAGTATATTAAAAGAACCATCTTTTCAAAACGGGAGAGACGTTTCTCGATCTCTCAAGTCAGGAAGACATCCTTTATTCTGAGCTCAATGATATCGGTCAATGGTTATGTAAGGACTATATAAAGGGTGATTCAAGTTTCTATCTATTAGATAGTGTGCAAGTCCAAGCAGCAGCCGTCCACGGCCACCAGGCGGTTCTGGTTTATAAAGGAATGCTTGATTTGATATTCCGTACTTCCGCAATGATGGTGGGAGCAGAGCGGCGCCACAAATTCCCAGGCGAGGAATTTTATGAGCCTTGGAGAAACAATTTAAACTATTGGTTCAGATGTGCAGAATTTGATTGGTCGGATGAAAGATATTGGTGGCTTCATCGCGATGATTCTAGAAAGGCCTTTGAAATGTGTGCTGAGGGCTTATTCGTATTCCTCCTGCTGCATGAAATAGGACATCTTCATAATTTACACGGTGACAGGCGGATTGAGAAATCAAGGTCTGAAACTTCTACATTTTCTTTAGATGATGATGAGATTTTTGTACACGAAGTACTTGGATGCGGTGAGGCGATGAGCGAAGCCGATAGGCTGGCTTCACACGCTCGTGAGATAGTTGCAGATACCTACGCATTTAAGTTTATGATTGTAGAACTAAGAGATAGCTTACTTCCAGAGTCGGAATACTCCGGTCGTGACGAGGCGGCATTGCGCGCCCTGAATTTTGGCGTGTGCAACCATATGGTGGCCTCCTTGTTTTGGGCTTTTAGCTTTCAGCGGCCAATGCGCAATGATATCCAAGAAGATGACTACCCTTCTCATCTTTTTAGGTTGCAAAGTATTGAGAATTCAGCCCTTGAAGGTCAATTGGCTGGTGGTAATGAAGAAACACATCTTGGTATGGCAGTTGGCATAAAGACGTATACTGCGAAGTTGGTTTGTGCCGCTGGTGATGATGAATTCGTTACTTGGCGTGAGACGGCTAAAATCCCTGCAAATCAGGAGCACTATCAGAAGATACGTGGAGTGGTGGGTGAATGGTCAAATATTAAATTTGGCGTGCGTGATGAGGATTGGCTGCCCTGGCCGTTTTCAACCTGAGATCAGGTAACACCCAACTACCAGTACGCGAGGAATGTTTTCGTTATGACCTACATTAACCTGCCCAGTGATCAGCAAGCTGCAATCACCAATGTCGATGAGGCGGTGCTTCGATCAGCGGTACGCAAGTGTTTGGATGAAGAGCGCATGGGGCCGATTCAGGGCCTAGGGCTCGGTGACTGTGGGCCCTAGTGTAGGTAACAAGCTCCATGGGTTCCAGCGAGCGATCGCCGAGTACAGCAAGGCCAAGGCCCATGCCAAGCGCGAACGCACTCGACAGGATGCGCTGTATGCCGGCAATGACCTCATTCACGCTGTGCAGCAGATGAAAGAGCGGTTCGAAACAGAGCGCAAAGAGGGGGAGCTGTTTTTCATTGATGATCAGATCAGGCCGCCCTTCCATCTCAGCAAGCGGCTATCAGTGCCCGTGTCGTTCCGCTGGCGAGCGTCATCGTCTGCGGACTGGAAGCACGGTCACCTGACGTTCGTCTACGATTTCTCCCCTCAGCCCAGCTACACCCTGCCGCTGCCCAAGCGCAAACCCAGCGCGGCGCAGGCAGCGAGGGATCTTGAAGACAGTCTGTACCGAGAATGGGAGCGTTTGAAGGCTCAGGCCCTTTTCTCTATGAGGGAGTTCTTCCGCGATGGTGGCGACGGTGATGCTGTGCCTGAGGTGTTCGCGGTGAGACCTAGTCCCCACGGTGGGGGGCTGAATAACTTCAGCTGCAATTTTTGGCAGGCCGAGAGGCCGGCATTATAAATTTGGCAAGCCATCAGCTTCGGTTCCGGTGGCTGGTATAAACGATCGTCCGCCCACCATGTCTGCGCGGGCGTCCCGCAGTGTCGTGAACCGCAGACCAACACGATGACGTCGAGCCTTTATTGACCCAGGGTCAAGCGTTGACCGTAGCCGGGCGATGCCGTTGGTCATTTCAGGAGTGAATGATGGAAAAGGAACAATCGGCTACCAAGATAACTGCTCCCAAGCCGCAAGACTTTCTGCGAGCGAGACGTCCGGAGCAGTTCTCGGACTCTTTAAAGCTACAGGAGTCGACTATCGATCGCTCCATGCTGGAGTATCACTTCGAGACCCTGAACAACCGAAGCCAAGAGCTTGAGTTCGAGATATTCGTACGCAAGCTGTGTGAGCGAGAAATCCTGTCCCAACTTGGTTGCCCAGACCGGCCCTACTGCGGGTGGAGACGGTAAAACCGATACCGAAACGTACCCTGTAGCCAGCCAAATCGCCTTTTTTCTGGGGATTAAACGAGGCTCCGGAGTCTGAGCGATGGGCATTCGGTGTCAGTACCCAGAAAGACTGGAAGACAAAATGCACGAAGGATGTCGAGAGCATCATGTCCACCGGGCGTGGGTACTCACGCATCTTTTGTGTCTCCAGTCGATTCATCAAGAACAGCCTGAGGGCGCAGCTTCAGGATGACCTTTCGGAAAAGCATGGCGTCACGGTCACAATCCTTGATCGAACCTGGCTGCTTGATAAAACACTGCAGCCCAAGAATCAGCAGCTTGCCATCGACTACCTAGGTCTTACAGGCAGCATTGAGAGCAAAATTCAGATCGGCCCATTCGACGCTGACAAGCAGATCCAGCTAGCAGACATTGAGCGTCAGATCGAACAGATTGAAGATCCAGGCCGTTTGACGCTCTCCCAGGTCGACCTCTATATCAAGCGTGCCATCATCTACAAAGAGCTGGAGCGGGATGCTGTCTCTGTTGAGCACCAGTTCAATCTCGCTGTGCGGACAGCGAAAAAGTTTGGCACCCCGAGGCAGCATTTCGAGTCCCTCTATCAGCTGACATGGGCCGCGTATTGGTGGCTGGAAAATGCCGAGCTCTTCGAGGACACCTTTGAGAAAGCGCTTGGCGTGGCACAAGAGACCGACAACGTTGAGGTCTGGGAGAAAGTCGTAACGTTGTTCAATCTGGTTGTCACCACTCATCGAGACGGCAAGTGCACCCTCGATGTGGCCTGCATCGAAGCCACCATTCGAGAGAAATTGAACTCGATAGCCGGCGACGCGGATATGATCAGCGGCGCATTGCAAGCCAAGACATCACTGGCGCTCCTGGATCTTTTGGCTGCTAAAAGCGAGGAGCAGGTCAACAACACCTTCAGGTCTTTGGGCACCATCGCTGATAGTGCTCATAAGCTGATTGGCTACCCTATGGCTCGTCTCGTCAACTTGCTCGAAGAACTCGACGTGGCCTTTGGAGATCTCAAGGCCTACGAAGATCTCATGGATAAGCTCATTGATGATGCGGGTGAACGGGAAAATAGCCGGATAAAGGCAGATAAGTACCTGAGACGAGGAGCGCTGAGCAGCGATAAAAAGGATTACTACAGGGCAATCAAGTGCTTTGGGTTATCTCTGTATGGGTTGTATAGCAGCGAAAGCAAGACGGAAATGTTCGCGGCCCTTTATATGTTGTCCCATGCATACGAGAAGCAGGGCCTACTCTGGGCTGCCAGAGGTTCTGCGCTGATGGCAGCTTACCTCGTCACCTCTGAGGCACTGAAGGAGCAGCGGAGCAGTGCTAAGCAAGCTGCTATTTACCAGCAACTCATGTGGATTGAAGGTCAGCTTGGTCGCTTGGGTCAGTCATTAACTTGGTACCACCTGGCTCAACCTAATCTCTCAAACACTGGATGAAGAGCTGTGGACAGAAAGTCAGAAAATGAGTTATGAGGCTCTCATTGGTAAGCTCTTTTTCAACGCCAATTTCTCAGATATTGAAAGACTAGCTTGGCTGCCGGATAAACTAAATCAGTTAGGTTTATGGCTCAGTGCCGATGCGCTATTGATTTGCTTAGGTCATGAAGATAAAGCAGGGCCCGAAGGTGAGCCTATTGATCTTCAATTTATAAATATGTGGCGCGGCATTGATATGGGCGCCCCGGTGGCCCCGCTCGACCTTTATATAGACCGCTGGACGACCATAAGCTCCTACATCCTGGGTTGTAAGGTGTCCGTATCCTTCCCCGTGAAGTCCCCTTGCATGGAGCTAGCGCAGCAATTACTGGCTGTGCTGGAAAGCTTCTGCGCCCCGATGATGGCAGACCATCTAGCGTCTACATTGCCCGCCGTAAATATTGATATCTCGCTGGAAGATGAGGACGAATTCATACTGCAGCATAGTTTCGATACTGCTGCACAGGTAACTTCTGCTGAAATACTCTGCTCGCCGTTCAGTATCGCCAATTTGACCGATGAGCAACGAGATACAATCAAGGATTTCTACAGTGAATTCTGCCTCCGTTTTGTCACCATCATCTGCCCTCAGATTGGCTGGACGAGATTGGAAGAAATGCTTCGAGGCGATAAAGCCTTGGAGCGAGCCGTTGTCTTCAACTGTAATATTGGATTGGACGGCTATTTCATGGGGCGTGATGCTGCCCCAGGAATTGCGACTCATCAGGATGAGTCCCTAGAGTTGCACAAGCCAACTCGTCGCGTGACTTGGTTTGAGCATCACAACATTGAACCCATGGACTGGCGACCTAAAGCTGACGTTTCCGAGGAGCGACCAAAACATCCGTTCCAATTTTCAACCCTTAAACATAGAGACTTGAAGATTTCATCTCTCATTCAGGTCAGTCTGTGGGATCAAGCTGGATGGAGGGGGGTTGGTTTTCAAGGGGGTGGAGGCCAGATTCCTGCTATTGTATTCCTATTTGAAAACCCAGTGGTTGGGGAAAAGATTTTTTCAAATATCGCTAAAACTGTTGGTGATAAAGATCCTGGCAATAAGTTGCGGATCGCACTCATGCGCGGAATTAGCAAGCAGAACCCTGCGCACTATCGAGTCGTGGTTACGAGTAATCTTGAGCAGAATGATGACGGCTCTTCGAGTATTCATTCGGCCTCATCCAGAATTCTTACGGTTACGCCGGATTCCTCTGAGAATCTTGATAGGTTCCTGAGCGATTATGAAAACTACAAAAGGTGCTATGTCGTCACGGTGGACGCAAAGGGGAGACCCACACATCATTTATCAACTTCAGGGCTTGTGGTTATAAATGCTTGGGAAATTGATGATAACCACCTAGAGATTACAGCGCTTCAACCTGATGACGATGTGTTAATCCCGGAGGGGGTCGACAACCCTCCGATCAGCCGTGCTTTGGCGAGGATTCGTTCATCGGAAGGCCGGAAGGCATAGACGCCCGAGGTGTGGTTACCCCACGGCGTGCATGCGTGTCGCCTGGGGAGCGTGTGTCTTATTGGCCAACGACGTATTGAGCTGTAGTCGGATTTCATTCGTAGTGCAACTCACCGAACAACCCAATCATGAGATCCCCTTCGAGCACCTCAAAAGGTAGTGTGACGTACTGATCTCGATGGCGAGGTAGCGCCTTTCCATCGTGCGGTGCGTTCTTCGTGTGCCCTTGAACCTTTTCCCCGACGACGCAGGTTCGAGCATCGCATCCCCCGGCTGGTATGGCCAACGGAGCTTGAGGCTTGTGATTACATAGGTGTGGTACGCAAGGCCAGTGAAATCGACCAGTACCAGCGCATCAGTGAATGCCCCTCCATCGCCAGGCGGGAGAACAGCGAGAGCACGTCAAGAGCGAGGGATGCAGTAAAAGCAGTGAGTTGAGTAGCGCTGCGGTGACTGTTCTGGGAAATTTTCCTTGAACTCATTCATTCCCAGTCCACTACCAAATCGGAGAGTCTGATGACAACGCACTCCCTTGTCGTTGCCAAATACCCGGCCCTGCAGTCCAAACGAACCCTGGCCCTGTTTTGGGTGCTGATCGCGACCCTCGCAATTGCAGCCACCTTCTCGGGGCCCCCGCCTTTCCTGCCTGAAGGCTTCGGCGCCGGCGAACGCTACTTAAGCGACCACATGCAGTTGCTCGCGGTGGTGTTCCTGGGGCTCTCGCGTTTGGCTGCCTTGTCAAAGCGGCCTCAGAAGCAACTGATCAAACGACTGAAGCGTGAGCATGGCCTCAAAGTGAAGCCTACGTGGAAGGCAGGCATCGCGGCTGGGAGATATCTGAATGGCGCGGCCTTGCTGATCCTCGCCTACTACCACACACAAGCCCTGGAGGCTCTTGTCTGGCTGGTACAGATGACGCTGCCTGTTTGACCTCTGAGTCTATCGGGAAAAGCTTCCTGTCGGGTATGGCAGGAAGCTCGGACGGCTCAGCCAGATGAATCAGGCCTGACGGCCACAAGTGCCGTCAGCTGGCCTTGCTGCGAAACTCTCTGCGCCTCCTTCGAGCGGCACAGCTGGACGGATCTGGACGGCAAGTCGGTATCGCTCACCTTGTCGGCTGGCGCACTCGACATAACCTACGTGAACACAATAGGAGCCGAACCTTTGCCTGCATTGTCGTCTTCTTTGATTTTTGATGTCAGAAGTAGGATTCTGTCATTTGCTATCAAAAGCTTGGACAGCAGTAGGTCGCGTTCTTCTCGAAGGGAGTCCAGTTGGAGCATTGCATCCGCTAGCTGGGATTCAAAATGTGGATCCTTCTCCTCCGCAATCACCACCTTTGTGGACGTGCCCGTCGTTGTGGAGGCCTCCATTACAATCCAAGCCTGGATGTCTGCGACAAGCTTAGGATATCGAGACTTCCTCAAAGCAGAAGGGTCTCTCCCGGCCTCCCTAGCAACGTTATTCTGAGAGACCGGGCTGCCGGGTGGAAGGATCAGGGTGTTTCCATACTTAAGCCTCTCGAAGGCCGCACTGAAATCAAGCTCCGCCTTACCCATTATCATCACTCCGGAGAGTTTTGAGGGCTGCATCTATAGCCTTTATTTGGAACTCCATGGAAATATAATCCAAATCACCTGACTTGAAATCAACGAGGCGAGAAGTTAGGTCATCTTTAAGAGCGACTAATACAGCAACTTTACGTTTATCCCCCAGCCCCTCTGCGCAGGTACCGCAATCGCCTACAAAAGTAATTCCACCTGATGAACAATAGCCTTTTTTTCAAACATATACCGAAGAATGTTTCTCGGATCGAAAAAGACCTTGTGTCGGCAGTCTCGCCCAGGTCTTTGATGTCGGTCACATCTACGAATTCGATGAGCTTCGCTTTATGCTCCTGACCATAGACAGAAACAAAATGATTTTCTTTAAGACCCACAGCAGCTCTTGATAAACTTGCAACAATTTCAGCCATTAGGCCCTTACGCATTTCAGCGCTAAGATTGCTCTGAAAATTTGATATATAATAGCGAGTCATCGATGTATCCCGGTGTTTCGCTTGATACTGAGTTGATGACCTGCTTACCCCAGATTCAGTGGCGTCTATCAGTAGCGTACGTCTCAGCTGATGAAGAGCAAAAGGCCAAATATTGCCAACGGCAAATTCTTGTATGTCCAATGACGGGGTATACTTTTTGGCCAACAGGAAGTCTTCTTCAGTAATAGTAAGCACTCTTGTATCAAAAAGGTTAGGGCATACCCCCTGCCAGCCATTGTAGGAAAAATCCTTACAGAGTTCGACGCTCTTATCTAATGCTTCACCCCTAGCACGGCCCCAAGGCTCATAAGCACGTAGGAGCAGAAGAGGGTTGAGCATATCGGCGCCTACGACATTGCCCCGATTAAAAATTTTTGCGCACCTCAATCTCATTGCTGAAACGGCACCCAGCGCCTTTACGACCTCACCACTATATTCATCAGTTACCCAAAGAGCATTGGGGTCATTGATTGTCTTTGATGTGCCGCCACAAAGAAAGTAAGCCTTACCTAGAACTTCATCATCATCTGAAATAAAGCAGTTTGCTCTCAACTTAGAAAGCTCGCCTCTTCGCATGCCGGAATAGTTAGCAAGATAGAGCAAGCCCACACTAAGAAACAGCGGTCAAATACGATAGAAAAAATTCTACGCCCCATCTTGAGAGATAATCGTATCGAGATCTCTCCCAATAGGTACCATCCACTTTCTCAATAACGGAGACAATCTATAGAAAGTAGAATAATGGTGAAAGGTTAAATACCTATGACCATCTTTACCCAATGGTTTGATATTATGCGTGTCGCTGGTGACGCGCCCCTTAACCCGGTTTCGCTTATAATCAGACCCTTCGTAAAGATCGATCAAACGGTTTTGGAGCCTATCTAGCCGCTCTGATGACGAGATGAAATCATCCATAAACTCCTTAAGCCGATCTTTCTGGTAACTCCCAAATCCGCCATGGAATACATGGCGTTTGTTGAAACTCTACTGGCTCAAGCATTCGCTGCACCAAGGTGCTCTCCCACGGTGCCAAAAGATAAAAGCCTAAGCGACTACGTCCAACATACAAAACGGCAATGAGCTGAAGCATCACGCTAGCGCGACGGTGGAGCCCAAACACCTTGTAGGCCTGATCCTCATTCATTGGGGCTTCAAGCACATCCACATTATGCGAAGTCATTATGACGAAAAGGGCACGAAACTGCTTGTAGTAGTAGCTGTAAGTCTCAATCGAGATCGAGTGCCCACGGTTAATCCACAAGTACGCCATTACCATCTTAAATGCTTTCCATCCCGAAGCAGAAATTTCCCCCTTCGCTGAATTTGAAACCCTATAGAAATAGAAGTTTTTAATTGTTCCAGACACACTTGAAAAATCCCATCGATCTTGACTATAGGTGACAAGCACCTGATCCTGTCCCGTGGACTCATCCTTTTTTCACCAAAATAGGATAGTCATTATCTAGCGGAAACTTGAGCCCTGTCCCCATCGCCTTGCAAGGCTTCCAGACTCTCCAGACCTTCCGAGCTTTCTGGGCGTTCAAGACTATTGAACAACTCAGGATCTAACGCACTCATAAACTGGCCACGTCTAACAAATGAATAAAGCCGCTCCACCGAGGGTGGTAATTTCCCATTTGCGTCTGCTGCGCAGCTTTTGCTAACCATCCCGCACATTTCTTTCCAGCGGTCTCAAACGCGCCAATGATTTGGTCAAGGCGACTTATTGCAGATTCCAACCCAGAAACCTCCGCATTACTGCGCAACGAAACCAACTTTTCACGCTCGCGTAAAACCTTATAAGAAAGAATAGACCATATATAAGAATATGTTTTTATGCCTTTGTAACTAATACAGAAAATGCAAAGATTCGGATTGACGCAATTTGGCTTCTCAAAACCCGCTGGTAACTCTTTTACAGGAATAGGCTGGCCAGTACATTCTCCCACGAGTGCAGCACGCTTAGCCTTCGCACTACTTCTATAGTAGTTCGACCACTCAGTGGTCGCTGTCTGGTGATTTGGGCGCTCATAATATCTACCGAAAGTTTCCAAATCATGCTGGCCTATCTCAGCGGCGAGGGCGGGGTCACCTGCTTTTCGGGCTAACCAGTTCTGCCGGGTTTTCCGGAGCTCTCTCGCTATAACAAACGGACGCTCCAGCTTCTTCATCAAACGAATTTAGTGAACGAGGGTTTAGGATTTGTCGCTAACAGTTCTTCCGGCCTGTGGCAACTTACCGAATAACAGGTTGGTATGTTCGCTGATGCCCAGCGCTTTTTCTGAACGCAAGAAAATCCAAGAAATAAGGCTTATACTCACCGTAAGCCGTGAATATAACTTCGCCTTGTTTTCGGCCTTTGTATGTGCGCGCTTCAAAACTGTCACCAACTGTGTAGAACTTCAGCTCCTGAAATTTGAGCCCTGCAGCGTCCGACAAGTTCATGGACGTCTGACTTATAAATAACATCAATTCAGTTTCCACTCGGACATTATATAAGGCATACCGAACTCTTAAACTTACATTTGCAAGCTTATCAGCCAGTAATTGTTCATGCTGAGTTAGGCCACTGTACAGCATTATCTCCTGACCATTTGACATCTTAACCTGCGCTGGCAGAGGTCGCTGAAATGCTTCGATTCCTAAGCAGTTACGAATATCCATCAAGTCATCGATAAAGCGCTTAGCATCGCCAAGGTTTTGCTTATCTATTTGGGGGAATGCATTTTTTTTGCTAGGGGCCGTTAGCCCAGCATTTAATACGAAAAATTCCCGGCCCAGGCCTGTAGCGTTTCCGAGCAACGTCGCCATGCCACTAGCTTTCCCGTAACAGCCGTCCTCTTTAGCATCACCGCTATTAACACTTTTATAGAGGCTTTTGACCCATCCACAATATAGGCTGCAAGCATTTGCCTTGGTTGGGTCGATACCTAGTCCGTCACTGTACATATAAAAAGCCCGTACACGAGACACACCGCCTTCCAAAGTTCTGGGACTACCCCCTGATGAAACAATCCCGTTCAATTCCGAGTGAAGGGCGTAGACGAGCGGGATGCGTGCAGTCACCACGAGCCCAAGGACGTTACCCAGACGATATTCTTCAAATTTCTTTGTATGGCAGCCAGCGCCATTCACGTAAAGGCAAGACCTCAACGTCAGTGGGATTCGCTCCTCCCCATAAACCACACCGTCAAATCCAAGATCGTCTATCATTTACTGCGCTCGTTATATCTGCCCATCATTGCTGCAGTGTATTCATTGGCATATTTGGCTTTGATTTTTGAATTTTGCAGAAACCTAACGTATTTCATTGTGGTTTCGACGTCTTTATGGAGAAGACAGTCCCTTGCGAAGCTCAAGATATCTGACAGTGGTATGCTGGGTTCGCATTCCATCCCACACTGAACTATCGCCACACCGAAGGTTGCACGAGCTCGATGAAAGTGAAAATCATCGAAGTTCAAACCCATCTTCCTCGCCTTTTCTTTTGCCGCAAAAACAAGAGAGTTTATGGCGCTGCGATCAGTATCCGAACGACGACCGTAGGAGTTTCCATTTTTTGTTATGAATAACAGCTCGCCACAATCCTCAGATGCTCTATTTTCTCTAGTGATTCGCCGTATGGATTTGCAATATTCTTTCAGCTCATCTAAAAGCGCTGTGCCAATCATGACGGCCCCCTGCACCCCGAACTTAGTTGCAACAGGCGCGCCATCCACATTGGGCCCCACCTGTAACCAAGACAGCTCCGCATCAAAAAAATCAGGAGTGCCCCAGTTGACAGTATTGACTTTTAAATTACAGATTGACTCAATCCGTAGACCAGATTCAAACGCAATTCTAAGCATTAGATATAGGTCATAACTTAGATGATCGCGTGCAAAATCAATCAGCTCATTTCTATAGTCTATCGAAACTGGCATCAGCCCGCCTTCAACTCGATCTGCCGAGGCTTTGCGATTAGGAATAGCCAAGTTCGAAAAACTTACACTTACGGCTAACTCCCGGCCATATTGGTCAGGAACCTTAACTACCTTAACTCCGGTTACCTCAAAAGCAACGGCGCTAATGATCTTGTTTATCTGAGCCCATCTAAACAAGCGCAGCACGACAGACATTTTTGCGGAGACAGTTGATGGTGCTAGCTCACCGCTCTCTCTGGCGTCGATCAGGTGCTTTCTGTACCTGTTTATTGTCCTATCTGCAGGAATCAAGGGAAGATAATTCCATGGGCGCCCTTCGCCCTCTACAAATCGCATAAAAGTTATCAGGGCATAGGCCAAAGACCTTATAGACTTAATTCGTATGCCCTGAGTAGGGATGCTTTGGGCAAGAGCACCTAGCCAAAGATTCGCCTCATCCCATAACGCGCCTGTCGACCACCGCAGGATCGGGAACCCCAGGACGATGTAATTCTTCTGCCGCTTGAGGTCATGCGCGAATGGAAGGGCGTAGGAGGCGACACCTGGAGCCACAGTGATGTGAAAAAGGGTGAGGGTAATGAGCTCCACGAAAGCCATGCATTTCGATCCTTTAACCATATATTGACAACGCCACACCCGTACCGTATAGTTTAGTCATCTGGTCGACTCCAGAGGCATTATCTCGACCAGAAAAATGTGTATTTTACGCCAGATTCACCTCTCGTCAATCTTGTAATTCCCCCCATTTTTATATCAAAATCAGGAGTTTGGCTTGAGAAAAGCCTGATACGCCGCTCCGCATTCCCATCGCGCTCCCCCGCATTTATGTAGTAGCCATCGATAGTTCAGGCCCTCGGATTTCTCTAGCTCGTCAACCCTAACGGTATTTGCCCTCCTCACCCGCAGCCCATCTACAGAGCTTCTTAGATCTGATTGCTGGATCATTTCGATCCTCATTTCCAGCAAAAGCTGCCAGCTATCGCAGCGGGCAACACTTCACTTGGGGCACTGGAAATCCCTTTGGATCATCGAGACGTTATTGCTTAGTTGGGGCTGGAGGGCGTCCATATGGACATTTGTACTTTAGACGTCCATGCCCCGGTATTGACCTGTAAACCTCGCGCCCGCCGACCTGCCCAAGGACGGCGGGCGTTTTGACCTGGCGATTGCCCTGGGGAGTCCTGGCGGCCAGTGTGCAGGTGCCGGCGTTGACGCTCGATGATGTGGAATGCCTGGGGGAAGTTGGCGCTGTCCGGCGAGGTGCGGGCGGTAAAAGGCGTGTTGCCGGCCGCGCTGGCGGCGCGCAAGGCCGGGCGCACCGTGATAGTGCCGCGGGCGAATGCCGAAGAGGCGTGCCTGGCGTCGGGGTTGAAGGTGATCGCGGTGGACCACCTGCTGCAAGTGGTGGCGCACCTGAATGGACATGTGCCGATCGAGCCCTACACGTCCGATGGCCTGCTGTACTTGAACAAACCCTATCCGGACCTGAGTGAAGTCCAGGGCCAGCTCGCAGCCAAACGAGCGTTGCTGATCGCGGCAGCGGGCGCGCATAACCTTTTGTTCAGCGGGCCGCCCGGCACCGGCAAGACCTTGCTCGCCAGCCGCCTGCCCGGTTTATTACCGCCGTTGAGCGAACAGGAGGCGCTGGAGGTTGCCGCGATTCAATCGGTTGTAAGCCTGGCGCCGCTGAGCCATTGGCCCCATCGACCGTTTCGCCAACCGCATCACTCGGCATCCGGCCCGGCACTGGTGGGCGGCGGCTCGAAACCACAGCCGGGAGAAATCACCCTGGCTCATCATGGGGTGCTGTTCCTGGATGAGCTGCCGGAATTTGATCGCAAGGTGTTGGAAGTGCTGCGTGAACCGCTGGAGTCGGGGCATATCGTGATTTCCCGTGCTCGCGACCGAGTGAGTTTCCCGGCACGCTTCCAACTGGTCGCGGCGATGAACCCCTGCCCTTGCGGTTATATGGGCGAACCCAGCGGGCGCTGTCGCTGTACGCCGGAGCAGATTCAGCGTTATCGCAACAAGCTCTCGGGGCCGCTGCTGGACCGGATTGACTTGCACCTGACCGTTGCGAGGGAAACGACAGCGCTGAACCCGATCCAACAGGCGGGCGAGGATACCGCCCATGCCTCAGCGCGGGTCGCCCAGGCTCGCGAGCATCAGCAAAAGCGCCAGGGCTGTGCGAATGCCTTTCTTGATCTGCCGGGGCTGCGCGAGCACTGCAAGCTCGCGAAGGTGGATGAAAGCTGGCTGGAAACGGCCTGTGAACGACTGACCCTATCGCTGCGCGCGGCCCATCGACTGCTCAAGGTGGCACGCACCCTGGCGGATCTGGATCAGGTAGAGACCATCACCCGCGACCACCTGAAAGAGGCCCTGCAATACCGCCCGGCGGCGACCACTTAAACTTGGCGCAAAGCCAAATGTGGGAGGGACAGGCCTCCCACATTGTGTACAGCGGTGGCTCAGCGAAAGCGATCCACCTCATGGCGCAGGCTCGCCGCCAACGTCTCCAGTTCCTTAGCGGTAATCGCCAGGTTGGACACCACTTCACGTTGCTCGCTGTTGGCCAGCGCAATGCTCTGCAGGTTGCTGCTGAGCAGGGTCGCGGTGCTGCTCTGCTCCTGGGTGGCCGTGGTGATCGCCGCGAACTGCTGACCGGCCGAGCGGCTTTGCTCGTCGATACGCGCCAGGGCCGAGGCCACATCGGCGTTGCGCGACAGGCCTTCCTGCATCAGCGCGTTGCCTTGTTCCATGGTGCTGATGGCGTTGCCGGTTTCCTTCTGGATGCTCTGGATCATGCCGGAAATTTCATCGGTGGCCTCGCGGGTACGCGACGCCAGGTTACGTACTTCGTCGGCCACCACGGCAAACCCACGGCCCTGCTCCCCTGCACGGGCGGCTTCAATGGCAGCGTTGAGCGCCAGCAAGTTGGTCTGTTCGGCAATCGAGGTGATCACGCCGACGATCCCGCCGATTTCCTGGGAGCGCTGGCCCAGGGTGTTGATCACCGTGGCCGTGCTGTTCAGGGCGGTGGCAATGTGTTCCAGGGACGACGACGCCTCCTGCATCGAGGTGCGGCCAATGCGGGTCTGCTGGGCGTTTTCCTGGGCCAGGCGTTCGGTATTGCCCATGTTGTCGGCGATATTCAACGACGTGGCGCTGAACTCCTCTACCGGCGCCGGCCATGCTGGTGATCTCGCCGGACTGCTGCTCCATGCCCTCATAGGCACCGCCGGACAAACCGGACAAGNCCTGGGCGCGGCTGTTGACCTCTTCGGCNGCATTACGGATATGGGAGACCATGGTCGACAATGCTTCGCCCATCTGGTTGAAGCTGCGTGCCAGTTGGCCGATTTCGTCATGGCTGGAGACGTTCAAGCGTGCGCTCAGATCGCCCGCACCCAAGGCCTCTGCCTGACGCACCAGCTCACTCAGGGGCTGCAACTTGCTGCGCAGCAGCCAGACCGTGGCGCCCACCGCCAGCAACATCGCCAGCACGCTGCCGATCACCAGGCGAATCCCCACGGCCCAGGTCACCGCGCGGATTTCAGCTTTCGGCATGCTCGCGACCACGGCCCACGGGCCGCCTTCGAACGGTACCGAAACGCTATAGAAGTCTTCGTTCTTGTCGCTCCAGAAGCGGCCTTTGCCCGGGGTCTTGGCCAGGTCCAGCATCACCGGCACCGATTGATCCAACGCCTGCACGCCGGCGGNNGCCACCAACCAGTGCTTTTGCTCATCCAGCAGTGCAAGGGAGCCGGTCTGGCCAATTCGGAAGCGCTTGAGGTTTTCGAATTGGGCATTCTGCGCATCGGTGTAGTCAAAACCGATGAACAGCACGGCGATAACCTTACCGCCGCTGTCACGCACCGGGCTGTACTGGGTCATGTAGGAACGATCGAACAACACCGCCCTGCCGATGTAGGTCTGCCCACCCATAACGCGCTGGTAGGCCGGGCCCTGACGGTCGAGGACGGTGCCGATGGCGCGGTTGCCATCCTGCTTGGTCAGGGACGTGCTGATACGGATGAAGTCGTCGCCACTGCGCACAAATACGGTGGCCACGCCGCCAGACATTTGCTTGAACTCGTCCACCTCATCAAAGTTGTTGTTCAACACCTCGTTGCCCAGGTACAGGCTGGGCGTCTGAACACCGGCCACGCTCACGGGTTGGTCCACATGCACGCTCAACCCGGCGCCGAAACGTTTTTCAAACAGCCCGCTCAAACGCTGGGTGCTCTCGCGCAAGGTGCTGTGGAAGGTATTGAGTTGGTCGGCGAGCAGGCGCGCTTCGCTGGCCAGGTGCTCCTCGCGGGTGTCGAGGTTGGCGGAGTCAAGGGAACGCAAGGCAAACACCGTACTGCCGCTGATAACGACAGCCAGAATCACGGCTAACGCGAGGCCTAACTGGGAGGCAATCCGGGCGCGAGGTTGAGACATGACAGCTCCTGGCCGAGGCCAGGATCATCCTGATCTCATAGCGCTGCTCGGCAAATTATCTGATGGGAAACGTTGGTGCACGATAGTTCCAACACACCTACTTCGGCTGGCCGCAGCAATACTTGAGCGCTTCACAGGGGTATCACGCAAACGGTTGCGAACCAACGCCGCCAAGCATTCAGTCGAGGCGTTCGACCGCAGGCAACACCATCGCCTGCACCTCGCCTTGCAGAAACTCCGCCAGCCGTCGCAAGCGCTCGCCGCCAGGGCGGGTTTTTGGCCAGACCAGGTAGTAATTTTCCCCACTGGCCACCGCCGTCGGCCACGGCAGGCTCAATCGTCCTTGGGCGACGTCCTCGGCCACCATCAGCAAATCGCCCATGGACACGCCGTAGCCCCTCGCAGCGGCGATCATGCCCAGCTCCAGGGTGTCGAACACCTGCCCGCCCTTGAGCGACACCTGGGACGACAGCTGCATGCGCGCCAGCCAATTGCGCCAGTCGCGCCGGTCGGGCGTGGGGTGCAGCAATTCGGCGGTGGCCAGGCGCGCGGCGTCCCAAGGTCCATCCTCCAGCAGGTTCGGCGCACCGACAGGAATCAACAGCTCCGGGAACAGGTAACTGGCCTCCCAATCCACTGGAAAACGCCCATCGCTCAGCAGCACCGCACAGTCGAAAGGCTCCTGATTGAAGTCCACCTCGTCCACGCTCATCCAGGCGCTGGTCAGTTGCACCTCATTGCCCGGCTGCAGCGCCCGGAAGCGGCTGAGTCGCGCCAGCAGCCAGCGCATGGTCAATGTGGAGGGGGCCTTCATGCGCAGGATGGTCATCTTCGGCATTCAAGGTATGGCAGGCGCGCTCCAGCGCCGCGAACCCTTCGCGCACACCGGGCAACAACAGACGCGCCGCCTCGGTGAGCTGCAAGGTGCGGCCATTGCGCTGGAACAGCCGGCAGGCGAAATGCTCTTCAAGCGTGGCGGATATGTCGGCTCACCGCACTTTGGGTGATCGACAACTCCTCGGCCGCGCGGGTGAAAGAGCTGTGGTCGGGAGGCCGCTTCAAACGCGCGCAAGGCATAAAGAGGAGGAAGACGACGAGACATGAGGAAAGCTCCGACAGCGCAATACTGAAACCCTACCAGAATCAATCAAGCATGAGTTTTAATCATGCAAACGATCGCATTTATCCCTTTGTGCAATGGGCTGAGAGCGCCGAGAATCGACCCTTCCCCAACCCTCTGACTTTTTGAGCGTGATGATCATGCAGCATCCGGCACGTACCGAACTCTGGGCCATTCTGCGGCTGTCAGGGCCGTTGATTGCCTCACAGTTGGCGCACATGCTGATGGTGTTGACCGACACCCTGATGATGGCGCGCCTGAGCCCCGAAGCCCTGGCCGGTGGCGGCCTGGGTGCCGCAAGCTATTCGTTCGTCGCGATTTTCTGCATCGGCGTGATTGCCGCCGTGGGCACCTTGGTTGCGATCCGCCACGGCGCGGGCGATATCGAAGGCGCCACCCGCCTCACCCAGGCCGGGCTGTGGCTGGCCTGGCTGATGGCCCTGGCGGCGGCCCTGCTGCTGTGGAACCTCAAGCCGGTGCTGCTGATGTTCGGCCAGACCGAAACCAACGTGCACTCGGCCGGGCAATTTCTGACCATGCTGCCGTTTGCCCTGCCCGGCTACCTGAGCTTCATGGCCCTGCGCGGTTTTACCAGCGCCATCGGCAAAGCCACTCCGGTGATGGTGATCAGCCTCGGCGGTACGGTGGTCAACTACCTGCTCAACCACGCGCTGATCGAAGGCATGTTCGGCCTGCCCAAGCTCGGCTTGATGGGCATCGGTCTGGTCACGGCGATTGTCGCCAACAGCATGGCTCTGGCGTTGATGTGGTACATCCGCAGCAACCGGGCCTATGCCGCCTACCCGCTGAGTACCGGACTGCTGCGCCTCAAACACCCAGTATCTGCGCGAGTTGTGGCGCCTGGGCCTGCCGATCGGCGGCACCTATGCGGTGGAAGTCGGGCTGTTTGCCTTTGCAGCCCTGTGCATGGGCACCATGGGCAGCACGCAGTTGGCAGCGCACCAGATCGCCCTGCAAATCGTGTCGGTGGCCTTTATGGTGCCGGCGGGGATGTCCTACGCGGTGACCATGCGCATCGGCCAGCATTATGGCGCCGGGCAGTTGCTGCAGGC
>Ga0065696_1000001_pt1 | contig 46511 bp, 58 predicted proteins | sample SwiRhiMetagenome_FD_59085 | JGI IMG/M metagenome (GOLD analysis project Ga0065696, IMG submission 59085) | Bulk soil microbial communities from switchgrass field near East Lansing, Michigan, USA - East Lansing bulk soil v2 (version 2) | ecosystem: Environmental > Terrestrial > Soil >...
CCCCCGGGGGGGGGGGACGGCTCTCGTGAACCAAACCCCAGCTGCGCCTGTCTTTGGCCCTGCGGGCTTCCATCCTCAAGCCGCTCGCCCTCCGTGGGCCGGCGCGCTACGCTTGCGGTCGTGCCCGATAGCTGTTCGTCCCTGTGGTGAGCGGTTGAAAACCGCAGATTTCGCGCCAACCAGTTACTCCCGCTCTACCATCCAGGTCTCACTCCTAGGCGTGATTGTTAATTATCTTTAAGGCGTTGAGATAGATGGACATCCACCATCATAAATAGGGAGTGTACCAATCCTAATATGAAATATATTGATAACCAGAAAGTAAACCAAGAACCGGCAATGAGCAAAACACCATTTGGGAATACCTTCTGCATAACGCCGACGACAATTGCAGCAATCAGCATAATCAGTGGCAGCGCCATTTCAGCATTTAACAGCAATACCGACCCTGGAATACTAGGCTTCCCGGAGCCCTGAAATGTTGCTTGCAGATCCTTAACCAACGACCTGTCTAGTGCAAAAACTAATGCATACACACCGATACCAAAACCCAGAAGATTCGGAAGGATACCCGTCGCAAGATCACCTGGCATCACGGTAACCGTATAGTCAAGTCGTATACAGTGTGACAGGAACATGTTAGGAATACTCGGCGTTAGGAATGCGGTCAACACAACCGAGACAAGTACACCCGCAAAATATGCCTTGAGCCAAGCCCAAACACTTGCGAACCGGTTATCTGCGTCAAAATCGCCATGAAAGGCGTACGCGTTCATTATCTTAATGACCACGCCGACTACAGGTATCTTGACTAGGAATCTATATATCATCCCCTTCTCCTTCAGCAGCCCGGCCTAGCTGACGCAAAGCCTGCATTATCCGCAATCTAATTTGGGCAGGCTGCTCATTCTTCTTCGCTCTCACCTGAATCTTTAAAGGATACTTGGATGATGTATATCGATGCAGCCGCCCCCCAGCCTCCAAAATATAGGACAAGGATGTTTTACCGTAATGCACCGAAGCCTCTACCATTTCCTTCAAGAAGTCTGGCAACGAAGGCATTGCAGAGTCTTTAGATTCAGTTGATGCTTCGACCCTTAGGTGATGTACGTTTTTATTTTTCAGCTCTTGAAGTTGCTTACCTAGACGGTGACCATTAGGGAAGGTTAGGGTCGTACTAACAGCCTTGAAGCCCTCCGCGTTCCTCAGAACGCTCTCAAGCTCTGTCGGATCGGACACCAAGTTTATTTTCAGGACGTGCCTAGGGAATACTTCGAGAGCAAATTTTGAAAAGATTTCCTCTAGCGCTTCGTTGCAGACTGAAGGCTTAGGTAGGCGTCCACCCGACTCTGAAATTGCCATCCTGTGACTTTCGTAGTCAAATACATAGTCGAATGAAACCCGATTGGCGACAGGGAACGTTCCTTTGGCGGCTTGGAAAAGGGTCGTATTGGAATACAAATCCTCTACCGAATCGCTTTTGTGATACTTGATCCATTCACCATACGCAATCACATCATCACATATAGTGCTCCGTGGCGCGAAGTACGTATCCGACGCTAAGACATAGGACATATCTGTAAGCTTTTTCTTTTTAAATGCCTGTACGGTTCTTTCATGCAAAGCTTCAAAAAGCTTCTTATACCCTTCAACACCAACCTCTTTAGTGCTTTTGGTGTTAGCAGGCAGCAACTGAATATTATAAACGATGAAAGAAGCCATACTCTCGTCCTTGTACAGTGATTTCATAGTGCCATCCTAACAGAGCGCCTTAGCCTGGCCAAGGCCGCTCCAAACCAACGCATGTCATTGTAGCCGCCCTCCATGAGCAAAGGATCGGACGACGACGGCTCTCCCTTATCACACTGCTCCTCAGGTCTAGCACCCTCCTTGCAGATTACTGCAAGCCAACCAATACCAAAGGCAGAGCGTCTTCACTATCGAATTACCCCTAGTCATAGTGCCCAATGTGCCCATCGGGCCGGACAGGTGGGCTGCAGCTCAAACTCAAAAAATATGGCATTATGCCATCTCGTGAATCTGTCGATACTTAATGGAGTGAGATGTGGATAAGGAACTTTTCCGTCACATGTTTGAAGATGAAGTTAAAGCCAAATTCGGTGATGACGCCTCATTTGCTTCGTATGAATACGTTCACCACCGCAAATTTCGAGAGCTTCGGGTGGGCGGGAGAATGCTGGGAGGCCGCCCTGAGAGCGTAAGCCAGCTATACGTTATTGTTAACGACCTGATAACTGATAAAGAAAGAGAAATAATATTTCCCGGAGCTTTTGACCTTGGGAATTTCAAGCAGCTTCCCGAAAGTATCCAAACTTACAAGGCACTTGAAGATGAAATCCGTAGCGAAAGCAAGATCGAGGCCCACGACAAGGACTAAAAAAAATAAAGTCAATGGCCTTGCCTATCCTCGGCAGTAAGTTTTTTCCGAGTTCTTCTCGGAGGACAAGACAAAAACACTCAAAGTGCTTAAGACGCTGTACCGATTCCAGACCGAGCATAACAAGATCTTCACTCTTCTAGCACCTCCAAGAATCAGTAAGAAGCCTTCTTATGAAATACGTGACTGCTATGGAATCGAAGGTGCCACGGAAGAAGTTTTTGCTAATATCCGACCTCAAAAGCCATGCTAGTTTCGAGATACCGCGTGAGCGAATTGCCTCCATTAACGACACGTATGGGAGGATGCGAGGCCTGCTGGACAACGTAGACTGGAAGCTTTCTCAGGAAGCCAGTTTGGAGTGTGGAGGAAATTTGCAGCGGTTCATGCACGTCATCAACCACTTGGCAACCCGTATACAGGGTGTACTGCATGTCGAGGATCAAGAGCCCGTTCGGCTGCCAATAGATGAACAGCTATATACCTACTTGATCAGGATGGAGCTTGACCATCACACAGAAGGCAATCTACAGCTCCTCAATAAAATTACAGAGCACGAGCCTCCTTTTGGCGAAGCACGGTGCTTGATTGCTGAGTTGGCACACTACATAAAGCTTCCACTCTCCACACCTCAGCATATGTTGATCGATGCAGAAACCTGTGAATCTCAGTTCAGAGACAACGCAGATAAGTTCAAGTGGTTCTATTCCAACCTTCTAGACCGAGAGATCGATAACGACATATTCGAAAAAGCCCTACCGCTATTTGGTAAGCTTTGCAAAGTTCTCAACTTCGCTGAATTCAAGAAAGACATCAGCATGGCCTTGGCCCTCGGAGCTATGGCTTTGGTGTTGTCCGAACTTCAGAAGAGCATCCCTTACAAGCCCTACTGGTATGGGAGGGGCAATATTTCTGGGGGGCTGCAAGAATATCTGAAAGCTGTTCGGTTTGAGCATTGGAACCTTGATACTCCCGAGGGATCCCATCGCTATTGGACAGGACGAGTTGATTACTTCTCCTACGCCATGCTTGGCCAAGGAGATGTGTTCAAGGGCCGCGTACATTTGAGCAACACGATCAATCAGTCATTCATAAAAATTCTTGATACCCAAGATCTGGAGCTCATTGAGAAAAAGCTTGCGCTTTTCGAAGCGACCTTCGGCAGTGTCGAGCAGTAAAACGCAGAAAAAGAACCCGCCTGAGTTGCCTCAGGCGGGTGGCTGGTTAAGGATTGTGACGGTCGTAATAGTCTAGTACCGCAAGGCCCGCTCGGAGCACTCGAGATACATCAACCACCAGACGCCAAACAGATCGAATGAAGTTCTTCATTCTGCTCACCGTTTACTCGGCGTTCACCCTGCACAACCGTCGCTGCCATGTACAGGATCGCTGTCATCCAAGGACGACACTTCGAACGCAGTGGCCTCCAGGCCGACGCCGGAACTCCTTCCGGGGCTTCCCCAAACCCACGGGGAAGGCGAACGGTGTGGGTCGCTCAGAACCCTACCGTCCAAGCGGTGAACCGCAGCTGCACATCCCTGCGCAATTGGACGGTGAAATCGTGCCCCCACAGCTTTCACCGGACAGGCCATGCGAGATGGCGTCTGTCTGGATGCGATTCTGAAGACTAACCACAAAGGCCTATAGGGGGACTAAAATAAATCCATATAGATCAATTAGTTAAGAATAAAAACCACCCAACCAGGAAGCTGACGACTATCGAGCTGAATACCAGCGCTGGTGACACTGCGAGACCTCACACGCAGGCGCCTGGAGCATGCAACACGACTACAGCCCAGTGCCCGAAGATGTTCAATTCCTAGCTGTAGGGGGTGCAGGTGAACGTAATGCCACCCACATCTTTCGGGAGCGTCGGAAGCTGCCCTTCCATCCAGTTAGCATCAAGGCTGACCCTCAACCCGATTTTGATGACGCCGTAATGGGATTCCAAGGCGGTCAAGCCATTGTCATGTGCCCGTCAGTAGGACTGGCATCTCGGGTTCCAGCTTGACCTGCTGCAGGGCAAAATTACACACTCGTGGCTCCCCTTCTGCTGTGATGGAAAACATGCTTCGACTGGTTGGCAGCTCCCTCGATATCACATCAGCCATCAACGACTTCAGGCTGTCCTACCACCAGGACTTCTCAAACGTGCAATCGTTTGCATATCGATATCTCAATGCGCCGTCGGGCCGCGCAAATGCAGCACTACTCGCCCAGGCGTTATCGATAGCGTTACGCAACTGGGGCGCTTGCAGACGGAGAAGCCCAATTCTTCGCCCCGTCCCGCAAATCGTAAGTGCTCTGAAGGACAAGCGGCTTCATGAGCGCCTACTCAAACTGAGCCAGCAAAGCCTTGCGGCATTCAGCCTCAATCTGCAGGAGCATCGTCTCCTGAACAGCGATGCACCACTCAATGATGTTGGAGCCTTCGACCAGGAAATTCTGGGGATCCTGAATAAGCTGGCGGATGTGCTGTTTTTCAACAACACCAGCATCACTTATCCCATGAAAGCCCTGCTTCTCATCACCGGGCTGATTCCTGCACTGGATAGCCAGGTAAGGGGTGGGCTAGCTCGAGCGGGGAAAGCGGGCTTCACGGGACAGCAACTCCTGCCGAGGAACGTACAGCAAGCAGCAGGCCGTCGAATCTGCGAGCTACCGTTTTATCTGGGGCACTGCTGGAACCTAAACCGGGAAGTATTCGAGGAGGGGATTCTGACGAGCAACCACAAGGGACTAGAAGACACCCCAGGCCGGGTTTTCGACATCCTGCTGTTCATGCAGAACCAAGCTAGCCGGAATCAAATCCTCGCCCTTTAAATGGAGCGTGAATGGCCATAACAGCCATGCCTTCCACTACTCCAATTAAGACTGAAGGGTTGGGTAGTCGGTGTTCCACCTGCGGTCAGCTTCATTGAGTGGGCATCAGTAATGTTCAAGACCACCGGCACCCTAGTCGGCAATTGAAGGATGTTCAGCATGTTGTCCCGGACAGTGGCAGCAATTGTCACTGGTTGCCGCAATCCATCCCTCATCCCAATGTACCCAAATAGGGCCATTAAGCCTAAAAATGATTGTTAATGTGCCTTATCGGGGACATTAAATATGTATCTCAGAGGCAACATACCACTAGAGCTCGATTCTAGGAGGGAAGTAGATTCTCTGATTCGCTGGCCTCATGGCGAGCCCAGCGCAAGGTAGCTATCGACATGAATTGCCTAATCGCCAGAGCTCCCCGTTCATTTCTGGCTTTCGACCCTGGCAGGGTCAGCGCTGCCTCTACTTTGGCACGACTCGCTTCGTACATTGCAAATGCGTTGAACTCAGAATCAAGCAGCACTAAGAGCACAATATCGAAGGGCTGTCGTAGATCAATTGCGCCCATACGGCCCGTAATCTTTAGCGGGTTCAGGATACAGCGGCCCTTGATCTGGATTCTCGCGACGCCATCTTCCAGCGTCTCTGTAGCGTCGTAACCTGCCTGCCTTGCAGGATGTAGTAACAGGCCGAGTCGAGTAGCAGCTTCGTACTCTGCGACCTCGCCTGTCACGCCCAGCGGCTTGCCGGTCAAGCGATAGTATCTACGCGCAAGTACCTTGGCTTCTTTCAAGATCTCTAGGATTTCATCCTGGATCAATGCAGCCTGCTGAGGTTCGTTGCCATGACCGAGTTCAGTCATCTGCAAACGCCTCGAGCGCAGTGAGCAGCTTGGCAAGCTCAGCCAGGTTGGCTGCCGTCACGATGTCATATTCTCCTCGACTACTCAGCCGATATACCTCTCGAGCCTTTTTGACCCGTTCCAGTAGAGGAACAACAATGCCTGACGCTCTTTCAAGAAATTCGTTAATGTCTGCCCGTGTTTGAGGGATCTTGTAGCCTTTGGCCGCGCTTGTGATGATCACGTCCGAATCGCGAAGCTTGGCGATGCCGCTGGAGCGGATCCTCTGGTCGTTGATATCTCCGAAGCCGCTATCTTTTAGGTGGCCGACTATTTCTGCGGTTGGCACGTAGTCTTTGGTGACGAATTCGCTCTGAAATCTCAAGAACCGCAATATGCTCAGCTGCAGGCGCTCATCCTCATTAGGATGCTCACCAGCCCGTTCGCTAAAAAGGTCAGCCTGGCGGAGAGCTTCTTGATGTACCTGGTAGTCAGCGTACCCAAATTCATCCGTCGGCGGCGGCAGAAGAGACTGGTACTTGGATGGCCACTCAAGCATTCCAAGGGTCAGGCTTCGTAGAATCTTTTTGTAGGCAAGAACTGCTTCTTCCGATGCTTTGTCTTCGTAGATCTGAGCGACTGAGCCAGCAAAAAAATCTGCAACCTGAACCAAGACGTTGTCCTTACTGGCCATCGTCTGGAAGGCATCTTTATCGCCAAATAGGTCATCGACGAACCTTTCTGAAACGTAGCTTTTGAGGCTCTCCTGAAATTCCTGGCCACCATGCTCGTCTACGATCATCTGGAGGTCGGGGTATGCGCGGAACAAACGTTCATAGAGGCAACCCATTCACATATTTTATGAATGAGGTCTTGAAACGAAGGCCACCGTCTTTGCGAATTTGGGACTTATCAACGACGGTGAAATAGAGCCTGAATGGCAGATCGGCTAGCTCGTTTAGGATCCGGGCACGGCGATCTGAATCCTTGGGCTTAAGATTGCTGGATTTGATCTCGCCTGTTTGAAAATGACGCGTGCGGAGTGCTTCAGCTTGGGCATAAGCAGCTTCCAGGTCTTTCTCTGCCACCAGAATGGAGCACACGATGAAAAAGCCAGAGCTTCCTCCCTTTGACGTATCAAGGTCGGAATTCCCGGACTCATCCACGAAGGCATATGTTCTGTCCATGATCTTGCTCCATCAACAACTTACTGAGCGCGGTGGGTCGCCCAATGGCAAGGTGCCGTAAATTAGTTCGTCGCAGTGGTACTGCCTGGAGCGGGGCCTTCGCTGAACGTGTAGTTGATGACCACGTCATTTCGGATCAAGACGTCGAGAGTTTTCTGGGTGCCCGTAGTCGTCACCTTCATGGTGACCACGTAGCTTTGGGCATGGGCTGAGCCATTGGTGTAGGTGTAGATCCACTTTTCGTCAGTCTCGCTGACAGCACTCTTGGCGTAGGGCTCACCAAACAGGGACTTCAACTCAGTAGTCGTCGTTTTGCCTTTGGTGATGCTAGCTACACTGGCCGACGGAAAGTCTCGTCCTGCGGTGTAGTGGGACGTAGCGCAACCGCCAAGTGCGACACAGATCCCCATGACTGCGATGAGCTTCTTCATATCTATCCTTGATCGTAGAAAGATCCGAATCTAGCTGGCATCGAGGCCAAAAGCCATCAGCAATATTGTTCAGCGGGGTTCATATTCTCACAGCAAGCAGAACTCCTCTCAGATGCTCGCTGCGGGGTGAGCATTGGCTTGTATCCGTGTCAGGGCTTCTTGGCTATGACCAGCAGCCCCGCCACGATCAGGCCCGCGCCGGCAATCATGCGCAATGTGATGACCTCTCGAAGCACTAGGGCTGCGAGCAGCATGGCAACGACCACGCTACCTTTATCGATCAGTGCAACCGTGGCGACATCCCCTACTTTCAGTGCCTTGTAGTAGAAGATCCACGACAAGGCAGTGGTAACGCCAGACAGTCCCAGCCAATACAAATTTCGGCTTGTGATGTTGGCCACTTCCTGTGTCGGAACAGCCCAGGCCGCGAATACGAGTACAAAGGCACACACGAACAGGGTGCGAACGGTTGGGTAAAGAAAATCACCAGAAAACCTTTCATTTTCATCTCCTCAACGCGTGCCGATCATCTGATAGGACAGAAGCCCGGCAGCCGTCATTGCCAGCGAGCCCACGACGTGCAATGAAACCGAACCGAGTGCCCACAGCAGCCTGCCTTCCTGGATCAGGGCAACTGTTTCTGCCGAAAACGTGGAAAAGGTTGTAAGCCCGCCACAGAAACCCGTGATGATCAGCAGACGCCACTCAGGACTCAGGGTGGGAGATGCGGCCAAAAACGCGATGGCTAGGCCAATGATGTACGCCCCCAACCATGTTTGCAACCACTGTGCCTGGGGGAATCGTAGGGAACAGAGCGTTTAGCTTCATGCCCAAGAGCCAGCGCAACCAGGCACCAAGTGATGAGCCAATGGCGATAACTACAAGTGATTTCAGCATGGCGGGCTCACCTCGTCAGACCTAGGCCAAACAGGTAGCAGGTAAGCGCAACAAGGGAGTGGCGACTGGGGTAGTAGGATCATAATCCTGTCCTAGATTGGGGACAGGAAGCGGATACACCTACGCACCCTGTCCAGGGTTCACGTAGGCATCATCAGCACAGATGCGGTTTAAGGAGGAATGCCATCTCCTGTTCTGATCCTATAGCAACAGCGCCAATGGCATCAAGAGCAGCTGCATGCAAGCGATCTGAAGGCCCTTTAGGCTAGGCAAGATGTTTGATCAATGATCCATGTACGGGCCGACCCTTTGCACGACGAGGTCATTTGGCGCGTTTACATGGATTTAACCGATACCACATCCACATACTTGTACTTTTTCCTAGCAGCCTTCACAGCCTCTTGCTCAGCGAGCAACGAGCTCAACGTGTCGGCCTCGTGGATAAACTCATGCATCTTCCCTTCGAATTCGTTTCCGACGCGTAGCGTAACCTTGAGCCTTGGCGTAAAGGCTTTCGTCGCTTTCTTCTTGGCTATTGGAGCCTCTGCTGGCTTTGTTAAAACGACCTCTGGCACAGGCTCCTCCACTAGCGGAGTAGAAACTTGCTCCTCTGGCTGAGGCGTACCAAAAAGGGCACGACGCATTTCTTCTTCAGTTAAATCAGAGTTCATAGAACATCTCAAAGGGACGCATTTCGCTGGGCAAGTTTTAATAGGATTGTTGCTGACTGGTATTCGTGGAGCCTGTGCGGACGTCAAATCCCCAGTTCGATTTCAAGACAAGAGCCTCGTAAGGCTTGCGAAAGCTTCACCTTTGGCAGCAGTGTAATGAGCCCATCAACTAAGTTGCTAGCGTAACGAGCGTACAGCGTGACTGTGCCTGCATCAGGCGTTCGACCTGGCACGATGGCACCTACCCGCTGCTGGGCAATTTTCAGTATGCTCAAGACGTCCTGACTCACCTCATTGGTGGACAGGTGTTCAACCAATGGTCTGGGTGGAGGGGCGGCGCGGCTCCACATTTCTATGACCGCTTGGAGGAGTCCGTCTGAGCCAAGATGCTCGAGGGCCATTTCCCATAGCTGCCCCTCCTGCGCCATATTCAAGCGAGCCCTAGTCATTACGGAGTTCTAACAAGGTGAGGGTCTTTCTTGATTGCGAGTTTACCAAGCTCTCAGCGGCTGCGAAGCTGATATCACTCGCATTGGTGGCTGAGGATGGGCGCGAATTCTACGTGGAATTGCTCGATGCTTGGAAAGAAGAAGACTGCAGTGATTTCGTAAAGGAAATCGTGCTTCCGCAGCTGTGGGGCGGTAGCTGTGTACGACCCACCATTGAGGCAAGGTCAGCGCTGCTCGAGTTCCTAGCGTCGTTTGACGACGTTCTGGTGATTGTCACAGACGCTCCACAGTACGATTGGGAGCTTTTCACCGAACTTGCATATGACAATGGTAAGTGGCCAAGGAACGTGCGGAATTACCCCACCGACGCAACCACACTAGATGCCTCAAGTGACGGGGTTCCGGCTTCCGCATCACGCTCTCCTTGATGCCCGTATCATCGCCAGCATGTTCACCTAAAGCAATCCGAAGAAAGGGCTACCCTGAGAAGGCGTATGGATCAGTATTCTATATTGGCCAATCAGGTGGAGCTAAGTATGAACTGGAACGCCCGCACGTAGGAGCCACTCGCGGAGTTGAGCTGTGGTGACAACCCTGAAGGCTCTTTTCCACTACCCCAAGCCCGAATCTGGTCGCTTTTTTAAGGGTATGCCGATAGTGAAACTATCCACGACGCCCCATGCGTCGATTCCGTGTCGCGGAAAGTTCTGCAAAAAAACCTACGTCTACCGAGCTCAAAAGTCCGGCAGCCTCAGCTGCCGCAGAAAAAGCGCCTATCAGATTGTAGGCAATCGCACATACAATCATTTTAGGCAGCATAGAAGCCGCTTGAATGTGTTCGGCATGGAGAATCGTGATGTCTGCAAATAAGCGGCAGCAGTTTGAGCTTGGCAAAATCCTTCAGAACGCCATTTTCTCAATACAACTAGGGATTGAAGACTACGCGATCAGTACAGCACCAGGCGGAGACACGACCAGAGCCATCTCATCATCGCGCAACCTATTCGCCGGTGTGATTTTGCTGTTCAAATACAAGCTTGCGTCCCTCGCGAAAACTCCGGAGGAGGCCGAGCAGCTCCTTTATGAGCCTAAAGTCATACTCCCTTACTTGACTGAGGAAGGCGGGATCGAATGGCGTCCCATTTTCGAACAGAAAAATCCTCGCTCAATCGATACCGACGCGATCCACGCTCGACTAGATAGTTTAAATGTAGAGCATGATTGGGAGGTGGTTAAAACGCTGAGGGACTGCCGCAACAACCTCGAGCATCTCCATCCTACTCACCAAACAAGTGAAATACAAAAATTCCTAGCAGCTCTTTTCCCACTTCTTCAGAACTTCATAAGTAGCGAATTATTCGACAGCCCAGGCGCACTTTTAGGAAAAGCCTGGGAAACTATGCTCCAAACACACGACTTCTTCGAAAAAAACAGACTGAGGGCACGAGCTGAATGGAAAAAAATAGGTTTGCCCGCCAACGCCCTGAAACTTCTTAAAGGCTGCCAGTGCGGGAGTTGTGGGTCTCCTCTTCTGCAGCCTTTTGAAGAAGATGCTGCAGCGAGTCTTCCTGTTGATACGCCTGAATTCAGGTATGAGTGCTTAGTCTGTCATCACCGGGCCGGTATGCTCGCCGTGTTGGAAGCGGAATTCCTGCTCAAATATGAATCTGCCTTTGATACAGAGCAGGTTGTAGAGGAGTGTCCTGTATGTTTCGTTCACATGTTCCACACCCATCATGATATTTGCCATTGGTGTGAAACCAAAACTGAATATAAGCGGTGTGAGCACTGCCATACTATTCTTGAGTCTCATGAGGCCGAGCACGGAACATCGTGTGAGCGATGCGACCAATATCAATGGATGTTTGACCAGCATGATCCTACCGCCCGCTAATAATTAAGTTTCTTATTTTACCCATGGAGAAATCTATGTCTTTTGAGTTATCGAAGATTGACTGGAATGCCATAAGCGCTATATCTACNTTTCTGGCAGTTCTAGTCGCCCTGTTCTATCAACCATTTTTAAACAGGCGCAAGGTTGTCCTCGACACTAATCTAAGAACAGAAAATGGAAATATACATTTAATCTATCTCTGCATAACCAACAAAGGCGAAAAGCCAATATGGATAGTTTCGGGCGGACTGCTTTTTGAAGACGGTGAAAAAAAGGTTGTTAAGTTTATGGATGGCGATACATTGCCAAAGAAACTGGAGCCCTCTGAATTCATTATCTGTCCAACTCCTATCATGGAGTACAATTACAAAATAAAAGACTTATTTGCAAAAGATTCGCTTGGAAAATTTTGGTACTTGAAGAGGAAGCAGAGAAAGGAACTAGATAAAAATATCCGAATCTGCAAAGATCATAACCCTCCTCTGGTTCGCAGCAAACCCGCCGAATACGTAGAAAGGCCGAAACCAAAAAGCAAATCTTGATTTTGACTTTCTCTTGCTCTGCTGATGAAGAAAAAGCACCATAAAATCTGCACCTAAGTGCCGCTAGCGGGACTATAGATCGAGTGACGCGGCACAAGTTTTGAAGAAGTCACTCCTGTGAAGGAGCCGTTGTTTTCAGATATCTACGTACAGTGGCTTCAGAGAGTTCTAACGCGTCCGCAATCTCGACAACAGGCACTCCTTCTTTCCTCAGTCGTTGAGCCTCTATAGTCTTATGTGCCGCCCCAGATCTGGAGGGTCTACCAGGAAACAACTTCCCAGTCCGTGCTAACGACTCAATCTCGATATCAATGCCGTCCTTTCTGATCCTGTTCAATTGCCTCGAAACACGTCTTAGACCCTCTCCAAACGGCTCACTCGCCTGCAAGGAGGTCGCCATGAGAATCAACGCAGCGGCATCAAGCTCCAAGATGGATGCCAGTCTTACCAGCATATCAATGGTGATGCTTACTTCTCCCCGCTCAATCCGACTGAGATGGGATCGGTCAATGCTGTTCAAGTCCTCCTGAGACAGACCTTGTCCTCTGCGCACTGCTCGTACCACCACAGCTAGCGCTTCTGCTGCCTCCATCGATTTCCCTCCAGCAAATCGAGGATAAGGCCACATTGCGCTCCGTCATAACACGCCTTATCATCCTCATTATGACTGGCTTGAATTCTCGGCATGATTTCGATGCCGGCGCGTCCTCAGGCAGAGCTGCGCAAAGGGTGCACTGGATCGGGAAATTCAGGCCAAGACGAGCGACAAGTCCAGAGATTGAATTGTCAATTTCCTGGTTATTAATGAAAAAGGAAGCCGTATGGCTAGCATCGAAGAACCCGATTTCATGAAAGGGCCACGTACACCACTGGAAGGCCTGTCGAGCAGCTCTGATGCACGAGCGCTGGCGAACCAACGTTTTCCCAAAAAGCCTTACTGCTTGGTTCGAGACTGGACAATATTTCGCATTGAAGTCACCCGCGACGAACTCTTCAAATGCCATGCAGCGGGCCAGCTCCCGATGATCCTGTTTGCTCACAACGTGGCAGAGGACAGCCAAGGCCGTTTCGAACGCGGCGATTGGGTTCGTTCAAGCATGTGCACCGGTCTCCACGACGGTGTTGCGTTCGAGACCAGAAACTCTGTTTACGTATTGATTGGCCCTGGTCATGAACAGCTCGCGAACCTGAAAGACGTTTTCTCCCTCTTCTAACCTGCGCTCTATATCGGAGCCCCTTCAGGCTAAGGACATACGATGTTTAGAACACACGACGCCGACATGCTGGGCTTACCGGGCATGTTCGGTGAGGGTCAGTACCAATGGCATCAGGTATCCAAAGTGCTTCGTAATCACTGGTATCACGTAACTGTCCAAGCCATGTACGAGGACAGAATTTCAGAGGCGGTTCTGATGATCGACAGCGAACCACGGCTTCAGCAACTGCTGATTGCCCAAGACGCGGAGACGATCATCACAGAGGTGCAAGTAGTCACACCTGCCCACATGAATGGCACGGGAGTTTGGCGCATGGAGAAACTGGCCAAAGTGACGCTTGGTGAAGACCAAAATGAGTGCATTGTGTGCTTGCTGGAGGTGGAGACCGGCTCCAAATACCACAACTCTCACCAACCTGGCTTCAACACCAATGTGCTAAGCAACCTTCGTCCGATCTATCACGCGAACATGATTCGTACAGCCTGAGATTTACCAAGAATCCTGCACGATACCAGCACAGATGGTTCCGTGAAGATTTCCTGGTAATGCCATACGGGCTGCGAAAGGAGTGCAATTTTGCTGAATACTTTGGATGTAGATTTTCATGGAAAACGACATACAGATTTCGATCTCGCACGAATCCTAAAAGCACAAGCGCAAGGCTTCGACAAACCTATAACAGCCTATCTCTGCGGAGTATCCATAAAGGCTCGTGCTGGATTAGGCGTCGTATTTGGTCACAACCGTAAAGACCAATATGGACGGTTCGTCGACGGTCACCTGATCCGGACTTCTGACGTCATTAAGGCGGAGCGCGAGGGCCGATTTTGGGTACTGACCACAGTGAACTCGCGGTACGTAATCGCGACCTTCCAGCGCGACAATGGACGTGCGAGCCTGCGTGAATTTCTGCGCCTTTCACAGGGACAGCACCATTTCACGCCACGGATTCTACAGTAACCGTCTGTTCGTTTTTGCAGTGGGCGAAGTCTCCTGAAAAACCTCGAGGTATAGTTATGATCGTGAAAGCGGGGGAAGTCGTCTGCATAGAATCAGGTGTTTTTGAGCAGTACGACCGCGCAGGGCCGTTTGTCGCGACGCACGACTTCGACTTGGATTTATTCGTTGAAAGGATGATGCCGCCAACGGCGCAACAATGGGAGATATCTGATTTGATGAGGGACATCCCAAGACAGCTTCTGGAGCAAGGCTTCATTACCAAAATGCCTTGTAGGAAGATTTACCTGGGGGCTTGGGATGAGTTCGAAATTAGAGAAGACGCAAGACGATATCTGATGTTGATCGCCATTACCTAGGCGTTCAAGAGTTGTACCAACGTTTAAATTTTCTCAGAATCATCAGGACAGGGTTAAACAGGCAACCAATTTTTCGGCAGCAGCTCGTTAATATCACTGGTGCGCTGTCTAGGCAGGCTCGTGAAAACCTCCTTCAAGTATCCTGCCTCCTGAAAGACGCTGATCGTTAAGCAAGTGGTGTTGGGCAGACGCTTACGGAGTTTCGCCCCATTCGGGGCGGCAAAGACCTAGTGCAACTTCTGTCGAATGCGAAAATCTCAGCTTTCCAGTTCTTACTGCAGCCGAGCTGAGAAGACGCAATTGAAGTGTTCAGAGGCTGAACTTATGACCGCAATCTTTGTTAAGGCATTTGTAATTGTCGAGGACATTTTCATCGATTGCCTCACCAGCCTTGGCACCTACTGCGGCTCCTGTAGCTCCGCCAAACAGGGCACCTAATATGCCTCCAGCAATAGCCCCAATGGCAGCTCCAGCCGCAATTCCCACTGGGCCGGCAAACGCGCCTACGACAGCGCCCGCTTCCCCGCCAGCCGCTGCTCCAGCTGCCCCGCCTGCGTAGCCTGCAACCCCACCAGCGACAGCACCGGTAGCGCCACCTATGCGTTTCCCGTAATTAAGTTTGTCGACATTCGTCTCGTGACACTTCGGACACGTCATCATTCTGATATTCCTAGTGAGCTGTAAAAGGTGGACATCTGACCACTGCGGACAGATAGCGCAGGCGTCAGATCGAGAAGCCAGAGACGTTATCGGCAGCCGGAATCGAGGCTTGAGGGCTGTACACCCGCAGTTTCCGGGGCGCTACGCGGTGTACTACTGCAGGCGGCAGCGAGCATGAGTTTGATGCAGCCGGCGCCTATGAAGCAGGCATTATCCGTATGCCTACCTATGCTCGCTGATCACGCATTAGCTCTTATGGGAAAAATCAAAATTTGGCCTGAGTCGTTGGCTGCAAACTGGGCGAGTGTCCCAGTTTGACTGCGCTCCAAAGCTATTAAGTTGGACTCATAGGACAGCGCCGGGAGGATAGCTTTGCCCTGCTCCAAGAAATCCAAGATCTTCGGAAAATGGTCAGCCGGCATTTGTATCGCCATTTGCTTGTCTTTTAACAGGGATTCAACACGAGTCGCGTTGAGGGCGGGCAATTCAGTTAACAGGTCTTGTAAGGATTCCTCGGCGTATTTTGGTGCACCGACCCGCATCTGCACATGAGAGCGAAGCAGTCCAATATGGACAAGGCGCTCCTGAAAAAGGGCGATAGTAGGAAGATGCTCAATGCTGCTGCCCGCTATGCTCGCATGTTTCTGAAGGATCAGCCTGCTGAGTTCGTACTCCTTCGTGATAGCTGGCAGAAGCGATTTCAGTTGATGGGTGTCTCCTTCCTCGCTGAATTGCTTGGCAGACAAAACGAGCGACCGAAACTGGGCTTCATCCAAAAAATAGGGCACGATCTCGCGCCTCGCTAACGATTTCCAGAATCTGATTGATGTTGATGAACTGAGCTTGAACCTGTGCGCTCAGCTNNTTGAGTTTGCTGCACACTATCGCAAAGCCTGCGACAGAAACCGCCAGGTTTAGACCAGACAGCGCAAGGTTAGCTACCTGCAATCCTTGCAGCACATTCATGCTTTGCTGTAGGCCGCCCATCGCCGTCTGTGCAGACCCGAAGCCTTGATTGAGCAATCCTTGAAGGTTTTCGATGCTTTGTTGAGCCGCTTGCTGATCACCTGGAAATTTCAGATGACCGACAATTCGGCCACCGTCAGGACTCCCAGCAACATGACGAATAACTCCGCCCCATATTTGATATATGCCGCTGCGAATGCCTTCTAGTATTTCCGGTGAGTCGGTTAAAATACGCCATACATCCGTGTTCATAGGCATGCTTCTAGGCTCCTTCGATAGTAATTATATTCAGCGTCGACTTGACGCTGGCGCATGTTTGCGATCAGAAGCACGGCAGGGACAGTTATGCGAAGCTGGCTGGTAAGTCCTGCAATTTCATTATTCAAATAGCCGGGCAGAAGCACAATCTTAAGGATTGGCACGAAAACATTATCGAAGGAGTGCTCGCCCAGAAAACGCTCCAATGGGCTTCGATCCGAGTAAACGAGCCCCCGCACGATGAGATCTAGCAAGTTCGCTCTATCTTCGTTCGCGAAGTTTTTGCTTGAGCTTTTGGCAAATTTTTTAAAAGCGTGCTCGATTATTTTCTCTTCAATGTCGTAGATATCTTCATGTTTGAGAATCTTTGCACCGAGATGTATCCCCACATCCTTCGCCACTTCTCGGTATTCAGCGCCAGTACGCCGAAAAGCGTTAGCGAGCGCGTTGCCACCATAGCAGCAGATTTCTTGCGCTAGCAGAGCGCCTATAGATTGGAGCTTTCCGAGTTTTTTGTTTTTTAGAATCGTGTCTTTGGATATGGTGCTCAGCGCGAGACGACCGTCCCCCCTGTCCGTGATGATGTCTGCAAGAATGTCCAGTTCTGACGATGCCGCCCGTGCGACCACGTCCGCTAACGTCCTAGTGCGCATTACAACCGATTCCATCACATCTCCCTGGTAGCTACCGTCCGGTTTGAGCCTTGCTAGGCGGCACAGGCTTATGACGAAATCCTCTCACAGCCGAACAACCTAAGCCACTGGCCGAATGCCACTGGTCAAGGTGATGTCGGTTGAGATGAGTGAAACCGCCGATGCGCAAGCGCTGCGCGGGTACCAGTAAAAAAAGGCTAGGCGCTTGTACTTGGGGTGAAGGCACAATGCACCTAGCGAGCGTGCCGACCAATCCCGATTGGGGAATGAGAAGGGAGATGATGAGCCAGAGCTGTACGATACGAGTCGACCAGCTTTGGATGGTGTACTGCAGATAGCTGTTACTGAACAGGCTGCCTATTTCTCTTGGACATTCGGGCACGTGTTCTATCTCACCGAGGCCTTACTAAGCTGCAGTGTTAGGTTCAGGGGGCGGAAATGTAGCTGATTTTAATAATCCCAGCGTTCTTCAGCCAACAACGACCTATTCAACTCATCTCGATGAGCCTGCCATTGCGGCAAATACTGATCCATCAGGCTGCGAAAACGGTCGTTATGGTGGCGTTCAATTAGGTGCAGCAGTTCATGGACGAGAATGTATTCCAAGCACTGGATCGGCTTTTTGGCCAGTTCAAGGTTGAGCCAGATGCGGCGGGCGGCAATGTTGCAAGTGCCCCATTTGGTTTTCATCTTCTTGATGCCCCAAGCGTTCGCCTCAACCCCCAAAATCGGCTGCCATTTATCAAGCAACGTGGGGATTAGCTTTTTCAGCTCGGCACGGTAGAAGGCTTGCAGGAGTTCTTCGCGCCGCTCCGTGTTGGTCTCCGGGCGCACGAACAGATCCAGCGCGGCCTTGCCCCGCAAAACGACACGCATAGGTATGCTGCCTTCGACTACACGCAGACGATAACGCTGGCCCATAAAGTAATGGCTTTCGCCGCTAACCATACGTCTCTGAGATTGTCGTGGCTGGGCTTCAAACTTCGCGCGCTGGCGTTTGATCCAGCCGAGTTTGCCCACTACAGCCAAGCGCACAGCGTCGTCGCTGACGGCCAATGGGGCCGCCACGCGCACTCGGCCCAAGGGAGGATAAACGCCCAGATGCAGGTTTTTGATGTTCTTACGCACCACCTCGACGCTCAGTCCGCTAACGGTGATGCTGTGGCTGTCAGTAGTCACGTTGGCTCGTTACCAGGTCTAGAAGTTTATCCAAGGCCTGATTAGTTGCGCTTACCTGGCACTCGCCGGCAAGCTCTCTAGTTTCGTGGCTGGCAGCATCGAGCACATCTTTAATAGCCAGGCGCACCTTGCGTATCTTGAAGGCATTGTTGCGCCAATCATCCTGACGGTTGGCCAGCACCGCGTTATCGACTGCCAACGCTAGACCGGCGTTTTTATCCAAATTGTCGTACAGCGCCTGACGCGCCCCGGTGTTCATGGTTGATGGATAGCTATTGGTACTGCTTGGGTTCTTCGCCTGTTTTGTCAGCTCAACAACCTCCTGTAGATACTGCTGGTAGCTGATGGCGTCTTCTTTGCGCTTGGCGATCAAGGCATCCAGCAACGACGACATCGTCTCGTAATACTTCGGGTTGATTGGCGACTCATCGATAATCAGCTTACGCACGTTGTTCTCGATGGTCTCTGCCACAGCCTCCCCGCTACCGCGAATTCCTTGAGGCAGCGCATCTACCGCATCAACGCCGCGCTCGACGATGAGCTGGATCAACGATAAATCGTTGAATGCCGAGATGATCTCGCTTTCTTCAGCACGGATGTAGGTGTCGATCAAAAAGCGCATGTCAGGTTCATAAGCCTTGAGGTCGATGTAGTCACCGCTGGCAACCTTAACCTCATCACGCACCTTGTTGTAATGATCAACTTCATTTTTGATCTCGACGATTTCCTTGGCGCTGTAGCCCGCCTCTTCCAGCTCGTTGGCGACAGCGGCAAAGCAGCGAATCAAGGTGGCGGTCATCTTGTACAGGTTCAGCCGGCGCGGCTCATTGGCTTTGAGTTGCTCGGCGTTGCCTGATTCGGTTCCGCAAAAGTAGCGCAAATAAGCCGGAGTATCTCGTGGCTGATCAACTGGCTCGCACAGCGCCTTGATCGTATCGCGCGCATCCTCAAGGTCGTCACGTGCCTTACTGAGGCGGTCTTCCAGCAGGCCAGCGACATCGGATTTATCGAAGCCATCCAGCGCACCACTGGTGTAGTCGTCGATGGAATTTTCTAGCTGTTTGAACAAATCTTTGTAGTCGACTATGTATCCATATTGCTTGTCTTCACCATCGAGGCGGTTGACCCGGCAGATGGCTTGAAACAGGCCGTGGTCGCGCATTTGCTTGTCGATGTATAGGTAAGTGGCTGAAGGGGCATCAAAGCCGGTCAGGAGCTTATCAACCACAATCAGCAGACGCATCTGCCCTGGCTCCTTGATGAACTTCTGCTTGACCTCTTTTTCGAACACTTCCGGATCTTTACCATCCAGCATCTGGTTGTAGATGTTGTATTTACGCAGTTTCTCGGTCAGCCCTTCGCCGGTAGCCTCGCCCTTTATGTCGGCTGGCGATGGCTTGTAGCTGGTGACTATGGCGCAGGTATCGGCCATGCCGGCCTTGGCGAATAGCTCGTAGCACTTGCATGCCTCGAAGATGCTGCTAGTGACCAGCATCGCGTTACCTCGCCCATTCGCTAAGCGATCACGGGTGGCCAGGTCGAGCATGATGTCGGCGACGATTTTCTCCAGCCGCGACTGGCTCGACAGCACTTTTTGCAGTGTGCCCCAGCGCTGCTTCAGCTGGGCCTTGGCCAAGTCATTCAGGCCCTTGGTTTTGGCCTCAAACCACTGATCGATCTTTTTCTGCGAGGTGATGTTCTGGTCGATGTCACGGGCTTCGTAGCGCAAGTCGAGCACCACGCCATCCTTAACGGCCTCATCAAACTTGTAGGTGTGGATGTAACCGCCAAACACCTCAATGCTCTTTTGCTTGTCTGCCTTGAGCAGCGGCGTGCCGGTGAAGCCGACAAATAGCGCACTGGGAAGAATCGCCTTCATCGCCTTGTGCAGTTCGCCAGACTGAGTGCGGTGGCACTCATCGACGAACACATAGATATCGCCTTTGGCGCGAAAGTCAGCCGGCAGGTTCTTACGCAGCTCTTCAAGGAAACCTTTGATATCTGGGTTACCGGACTCGTCTTCTTCGCGGCTGCCGAACTTATGCACCAACGAACACAACAGCCAGGGTGCCGGCTGGTTCAGCTTAGCGATCAGGTCAGCTCCGCTCTGGCTGCGGTATATTTGCTCATTGACCCCGGTAAAGACTTTCTCGATTTGCTCGTCCAGTTCGGTACGGTCGGTGATGATCAGTACACGAGAGTCCTGGATGTTTTCTCTTATCCACTTGGCCAGCCAGACCATGGTCAGTGACTTACCACTGCCTTGCGTGTGCCAGATGATCCCACCCTCGCGGCGGCGCAAGTAATCCTGGGCGGCACGCACACCGAAATACTGATTTTGGCGGCAAAGTTTTTTCACGCCACTGTCGTACACCACATAGTCGTGTATCAATTCCAATAAACGGCTTTTGCTGCACATCTGCTGCAGCTGGCGATCTAGGAGGTTCTCAACCGGACTGTCTTCCTTCCAGGTCAGGAAATACTTCTCTCCTGTCTGGATGGTGCCGTAGCGCATTCCTTGAGTGTCATTACCCGCCATCACCAACTGCATGGTGGAAAAGAACGGTTGGATGAATTCAGGCTTCTGGTTATCAAGGTTCTGGCGAATACCCTGATTGACTGCCGTGCGGGAACGTTTCAACTCCAGCACGGCTAAGGCGATACCGTTGATGTACAGCACGATATCCGGGCGCTTGGAGCTGGCCTTGGCATCTGCGCCCTTAACCGTTACTTCCTCGGCCAGTGCGAAATGGTTGTTCTCGGCGTTTTTCCAGTCGATTAACCAAACCGTTTGGGTGTTTTCGCCCACCTCAGGTTTGACTCGCACGCCGTAACGGAGCAGTTCATACACCGCTTTATTACGGTCATACAGACTCTTGCCGGCATCGGCAGCCACCTTAGTCAGCTCGAACAAGGCCCGGGTAATCAGCGTGGTGTCTACACCCTGCTTGGTTAGCCAGATGCGGAGCAGCTCTTGCTCGATGTTGGCGTTGCTGGCGTGATCCGCCCAGTCACCTAAATACTCATAGCCAAGGGTGTGCTGGAACAACGCAACCACGCGTTCTTGGGTCTTACGCTCGATCTGGCCGACTGTATTCATATAATTCTCAAGTAGATCCATCTAACGCCAAATGTCCGCCGACAATGTCCTTGGGTTATCAACCCTTAGGTTCGAGATCGTCAACACGCCTTAAAGCAAATAATGCTTCAGCCTTTCAGGTGCCCATACACGATTTGCAAGAGCTTCAACCAGTTCGCATCTTTCCATTTGCTGCATTTTATTGAAGGTTGCATAAGACTTGAAAGGCAGTTGCTGGGCTTTCCTAAACGCTTCAAATTTAGGCTGGTTTTTGTAAGCCGACTCGGTAAGCGTCGCAGCATAAAAATTTTGCTGGGCATACTGTGGGGCTTTTTCTTCGAAGGTATTGTCCTGGTAGCTGCGATTAACATCAGCCGGGAGTAGAACGAGTCCCGCCACATGATTGCGAGCTGCCTGGAAATCCTGTTCAGACGTGAACTCTTCGGTATGCCGGCTGTATTTTGTCGGCCCAGATATGCTCTATATCACAGGGGTTTTTTCGACGTGCGATCTACATAGTGTGGGAATAAATCTGGTTTGCCTGCACCCAGCTCAGTGAATGCCGTGATGCGTGCTAGTAAATGGTAGATATACCGTCGACTAAACTGATTCAATCTGAGATCACTGATGCCATGGCGTCCACGGCTTGGGCTTCCCGAAAAAGTTACATCGTCCGCGTCGATCTTGTCCATCAACACCTGGACTAGCTTCTCAAGGCTTAGCCCACGAATTTCTTTGCACAACGACCACATCGTGTAACTGGTACTTGAGTAGCCCACACGGATGTAATTGACCGTGCGACGCATCAGCCAGATATCCAGATAGCTGGCCGTTACCGCCAATTTGCGTTGTACCGTGTCGCTATCATCGGTTACCCGCAGGGGGGCCAATAGCACGGTATTCTGCCAAGTAAACTCATTGTGGGCGTTGTAGTAAATCGCCTCAAGCCCAGAAGTGTAAGTATGGCTCGCATCAAGAATCAGCCGGTACACCGAGCTAAAAAATGGGAAGTGTGTAGTGATTAACTCAAGGTTGGCTGTCTCGGAACCAAGGCCTAAACGGGTTTTATTATCGCGCGCCCAGCGGTGAAAAACCGAGCCAATCAGCTCCCAATCCTTATCTACTGCTCCTGCCTTGCCCTCGCGTTTGGAGTCAGCATATTGCGCGCGAAACCAAGCTTTTATACAGGCTGAATCGCGCTCAGGCTCTGACTCATTACCCCATGAAATCAGATCTAGCACCTGTCGCTTCCAAACCTGATTGGCATTTCGGCGTCGAGCGTCATCCTCAATCGGGGCCAGCAGATAAGCCTTGAGCATATCCACTGGGCTCAGCGGCTTGCCGCGATCATTCATGGTACTCGAAAATCGCATAGGCATAGCTATCGTTGTCGGTAGCAATCTCAATCAGACCAACCTTGTTGATCAGCCAGTAGATGAAGTGCGGTAGCGAATTTTTCAGCTCACCCACCAAGTCAATTTGCTCAATGTCTTGGTAACGGTTGTACATGGTCTGGATGGATTCTTCCCTGCCATCTGGATTGAAAGGCACATCGTTGAACAGTGCCTCTATCACTGGCAATCGTTCGGTGATATCCAGGTTGAACAAAGGCTCCCCGAACGGCGCGGAATAGATCAGGGGGGCTAGGTTACCCACCACTCCTAGGTCTTGCTCCTTGGCCGCATTGTGCAGATATATTAGCAGCAAGGTCAGAGAGGTTACTCGCTGCTGACCATCTACCAGATAGCTTTTGCCATTGCGCTTGCTGACGATGATTGAACCGAGGAAGTAGTCTTCGTAATTGCTGACCTCCTTGGTCTTGTCACCTTCTTGGTAACAGCTCAAAAATTTGTCGCGTAGGTCACCAAGCAGCTCTTCAATATTTTCTCGTTCCCATTTGTACTCACGCTGGTACTCATCAATGGAGAACGACTGGCTTTGCAACAATTGCTGCACGGTACGATAGTGCGGGGTAATGGTGCTCATAGAAGACGAATCCTTCCGGTCAGCAACTCTTGCATCATGCCCTGCTTGAGTTCGAGGGCCTTATCACGGCGAGTTTCGAGGAGAGTGAGTTCGCTGTCCATGTCGGAGAGGATTGTGGCAATAGCGATTTTGCTCTTCCAGCGAACTCAAGAGGAAGGTAATGGCTTTCAAGTCGCCTAATGAAATACCCTTGACAGTGCTTCCGCTTCCCAACTCATCTATGATAGCGGCGTTATTTCGAACCAGTAATAGAGAAATTTCGTACAGACATTTGTCTTGGGGAATAGTGCTTTGAGGTCTTGGTTAATGCTGATGTCGACCTCATAAATTACTGCCTTACCCAACGCCATTCGAGTAGAGGTAATAAGTGTCTCGCTCGGTATCAAATTAGATGCGCTATTCTTTAAGCCTTCCTGTGTGATCGTTTCTTGTGCCGCCCTTGGATTGAATGTTGCAAAGTCCTTTACTGTTACCCAGGGGATCTCGCCGCGCCAATATTTTTCATTTGATCGGCTTGGAGTTCCACCTCCAACAATTTTTTCCAGTACATCACCCAAACGCCTCACCTCCCACTCTCCACTAAACCCCGGCAGACGTTTTTGGCCTGTGAGGAGTTGTTGCATGGTGGCTTGTTTGATATCGCGTTTTTTGGCGATCAGTTGATCCAGGCCGCTGATCATGGTGTCCATGTCGGAAAGGGCGGCGGCGATGGCGCGCTGTTCTGCGAGCGGCGGCACTGGATATGAAAAGCAAACCGCATCGCTGATGTTGAACTGTTTTTGAGCCGTGCCGTACTGCACATTTTCAACTTGCATGCGCCCAAAATTTGAGTTCATTAGAAAGCACAGCCAAGTTGAATCAAAGCCGGCATGCCTTCGGATAATCATCATTGATGCACAGTTACAGCCATCAATTTCCACCGGTATCACTGCCGTCACACCTGGCTCACCAACGCGAACTGTTACCAGATCTCCAGCAAAAACGCGTGTAGCGCCTATCTTGATATTACTAACTTCACTAATTCGTTTAGAGGAAGCCCAGTCGATTTACATTTTCACTGACATTTGAACCAACAAGCATCGGTACTGTGCCCGCATCGTCATAGTACGAAGATGGGTTTATTACGAGGCCAACACTTTGAATTGGGGAAATTTGCTTGAGCATTTTCACCTTCCAATCTTCCGGAATCATGCCAACCTCAGTCAGCTTGTACCCCAGCCTAACCTGCGCACTCATAATGCAAAGCCCATCTTGGCCAGATGCGCACTCACCTTGGCTGCCAGCGCCTCGACCTCAACAGTCAATTGTGGCAATGGCGTGGCGTAGCGTTCGGCCAGCTGGCGGATACGCGAGGTTAGGGCTTGAGACACACGATCCAGTTCGGTCTGTACATCCAAGGCCAAGGTCGCGAGCCATTTGTCATCAATCACTAGGGCTTTGATATCCATTTCGTTGAGTTGTGAATATTGCTTGGCGACTTTGATATCGAGGGTCTTTTGTGCCTCTTTGACCTTTTTACCGGCGGCGGATTCTAGCTCCAGTAGGGCGAGGTAGTGCTCAAGGGCGGCGCGTTCATCGGCGGCAGTCAGGTTGTGCCTGATCGCCTTGATGCGGTCTTTCACGCTTTTGGCGCTGAGTTTGCCCTTGTCGGTTTTACCCTCGGCTAGCAAGCCATCTTCGGCACCGTGCCTCCTCGTTTAGCTCTTCCAACTGGCGGCTACAAGGCGTCGCGGTCGGCTTCCAACTGTTCAATCATTGCGGCATCAGTTGCAAAGTAGCGCTTGATCAGCAGGTCTGGCGGCAGCAAATCTGTGTTCGGTAGGCCTTGGTTGGCACCATCAACAATCAGCGCCTGCCAGCCGTCACTGACCAACTGATAGAGATCGTCCTGCATGGCTGTGGCCCAGTAGTCGAGCAGGTGCTGGTACACGTCGTAGGCATCCAGCAACGGGGCTTCGGCGAAGCTGGCGAGCAGGTCTTCGGCCAGGTTGTCGATCAAAGCCTTGGGTTTGTCACCAATAGCTATGGCTTGCAAATGCGGACGATTGCGGGTTTTCCAGTCTTCGAACCGCTCGGTGATGGACTGGTTGAAAGTGGCGAACTCTGGATGAGCAAAGATGGTTGGTTTGATCTCGCCAATGGCCACTTGCAGCTGGCTGTAGCCAGCCCGTGCGGGTGCAAAGAGGCTGGCGCGTACCGCAGGGATAACCCGCCAATAGGCGGCCAATGCATCGATGTCGCGGTCGGGAATGCCGCCTTGCAGGTGGGCGGCGATGTCTTGCAAGTCTTCGGCTGCGCTGGCGTCGATATAGCGCGGGATGTTGAGGTTGTAGTCGTTGTCAGCAATCTCCGTCAGTGGTACCAGGCGGGCGTATTTGGCTACTTCGTGCTGCTGGGTAAAGGTGTCAACGATTTTGTGGATGTCTTGCTCGCGCAGGCGGTTTTTATTGCCATCTTTAATGAAACCTTTGCTGGCATCAATCATAAAGATGCCTTTACGGCTGTTGGCATGCTCTTTATCCAGCACGATGATGCAGGCCGGGATGCCGGTGCCGTAAAACAGGTTGGCCGGCAGGCCGATTATGCCCTTGATAAAGCCCTGCTGGAGGATGCGCTGGCGAATAGTGCCTTCAGCACCGCCACGGAATAGCACGCCGTGGGGCAGAATCACCGCGCCTTTGCCGGAGTGCTTGAGCGAGGTAAGGATGTGCAGCAAGAAGGCATAGTCACCATTCTTCTCGGGTGGGATACCAAAGCCGAAGCGCTCAAATTCATCTTCAGCCGGATTGAAGCCGTTGCTCCAGGCTTTGGTTGAGAACGGTGGGTTGGCGACGACAAAGTCAAAACGCTTGAGCTTACCTTTGAACGGGCCGTGGGCCTCGGTGAAGTAAGGTGCAGATAGGCTGTTGTCCTTCCAGATAGTGGCCGTCTCGCAGCTGTGCAAGATCATGTTCATCTTGGCCAAGGCGCTGGTGGCGTTGTCCATTTCCTGGCCGTAGATGCTCAGGTCGAGGTTGGTGGCGTGCTTTGCCTCGTCATGAGCTTTCAGCAACAGCGAGCCAGAGCCGCAGGCAGGGTCATAGATAGTCTGGGTGCTGTCGGTGGCTGCGCTAATGCCAATGACCTTAGCCATAATCCTCGAGACTTCTGCCGGGGTGTAGAACTGCCCCTTGCTCTTACCAGACTCGGTGGCAAAGTGACGCATCAGGTATTCGTATGCATCGCCGAGGATGTCATCGCCCTGAGCGCGGTTACCCTTGAAGTTGAGACCGGGTGAATCGAAGATGCTTACCAGGTTGGACAGCCGATCCACCATCTCCTTGCCTTTGCCAAGCTTCTCGGCATCGTTGAAGTCAGCCACATCAATCACGCCAGTCAGGCCGTTAGCCTCGGCAAGGGTGCGAATGATGATGTTGAGCTTGTCGCCAATCTCCTTGTCGCCTTTGAGCGCGACCATGTCGGCAAAGCCACCGCCGACCGGCACTTCAAGCATGGCGTTATGTTTGCCTGCGTATTTGTCGGACACATACTTCACAACAGCAGTACCAGCACATAATCCTTGTACTGCGACGCATCCATACCTCCACGCAACTCATCGCAGGATTTCCACAAGGACGAATAAAGCTCAGATTTTTTGATAGCCATGGGGGAGAGTTACCGCCTTCGCGAAATGTGGAGAATGAGAATGGTAGTTTGCGGCTACTGGCTGCTCGCCGATGTTGACTTCAAGGCGGCGGTAGCATGTACAGACTTGCAGTTAAGAGTCTGCAGACTGAAAGCGATTCGGATTTGCGTGGTGTGGCAATAAAGCCAGAGGCGCTTCTCACGAATTTTGATTGCTTTAGGAGTAGGTCAGCCCGGAGAGCTTGATAGCTGAAGTCTGGTAGATGCTGCCGCTCCATGCTGCATTCCGTGCAATAGATAATGGGAGCATTGTCGTGAAGTGAGAGAGTCGACGCAACCACCAAGCTGAGTGCATTCGCCGTCTTGAGGAGCGAGCCAGCGGATCTCGACTCACGACTGCAATTGTACGATTTGAAATCAGCCGGAATGCTGTTCAAAAAATAACCATACGTTCAGTCGAGGTCACTATGGCCAGAATAGCCAAGCCGAAGCCAAAGTCTCGATCAGGCCGTCCGAAGCTTGAAACGCAGCGAGTTCTTTACCAAATCAAGCTTTCAGGCTGGGATCTGTCATGGTCGTTCAGCCTAGCGCGACCCGATTTTTCGAGGGCAAACGAAGGCCATTATAATGAACACATGCTCCTAACTCTGCGAGGCAAGGTCGTCCATCCAGAGAACTTCAAATATCCGGAGGTTGAGTGCCAGCTTTATGCCGATGCGCGCCTAGCTCAGGACATTGACGCGCCTAGAGGCATTGGATCCATAACGGTAAGCGGAAAACGGTTTGGCGTCTTCATATCCGTACCTCGGGAACGTATGAGCGCGTTGGTCGGTGCAGCAAATAGGTTTCAGTCCCTAGAGTTACACGCGACTCCTTTACATTACCGGCGTGCACTGGTTATGACGATTCATTTGGGGACAGAGCCAGAACCTGATTGGTGATTCCTCACTTGGTAACAACGGGTTTCTCCGAGGTGACCCCCTTTGCCGACCCAGCCTCTCGGTCGAAGTAAGCGAGGAAATGCCACCCACCTGTAGTGCTTCCAGCGTGCGGAAAGTTGATCGCAGCCTTGCCAGTGATGTAGTGGGTGCGGGAAACGCGTTTGAGATCAAAGTCGAAAAGCGGCTGGGTCATGGGAGTTTTTTGAGCCGGGCTAGACCTTGCTTGATGTGGCCAGCGTTTTCGCCAATGGTTTCAAGGGCGCCACGGACATTATTCCCCTCATCTGCATGACCGTGAGCTTCGACGTGGAGTGTCAACTCCATCAGGGCTGCCTCTAGGGCGAGCTGGTTTTCGTACATCCTTTCCAGCACATCTGATAGCGAATATTCATTCTGCACTTGATCACCTCCATGGTCAGAGTCGGCAGAATAGCAGGAGCGAAAGCATCGCGTTATCCACTCAAGAATGATCAAGGCAAGCGGAGCGCGCAGGCGAGAGCCGAAGGCGTGAGGATGGAAGCCCGGAGGGCCAAGGCGCTGGCGTTTACGACAAGGCTTGGTTCACGACAGCCGTTCCTCTTGGGACACGCGACGACACGGCAATTCGGACTTACAACTCCTTCAACATCCGCTCAAGCGTTCGGTGTTCCCATGTGCTTAACAGTGCTATTGGATCAGTGCCAAAGCGATCTCCAGAGTCAAACGACCAGCGCCGTCCGTCAGCGCTAAAGCACTCTTCGCAATAGTCGAGCGTGTCACAGTCGTTGTAGATCGATATTCGCCAACCATCGACATCAATGTGGAAATGGCTGGCGTAAATCTCATCCCACGACGCCTGGCCCACCTTGGTCATACCGCAACGTCCGAAGATAACCTCGCGCAGTACCTGGCACACCTCTCTCGCTGAAAGGGCAGACGCCGCATCAGCGGTCAACCGGCTTGGTCTATTTACTCTCCAAGCGACTTCGTCAGGCTTCTTCGACAGCAGACAGCCTTCACAATTGGGCACGTGGTTAGCGATTTCATACTCACGCCAATCGGCCATCGCACGGCCATCGATTTCCTGTGGGTTGCGCTCGATGAGCCACGCCACTGCATTGATGAGTTGACCATGCGAAAACACGGCGATGTCTTGCGCAGGATGCTCTGCAAGCTGATCCAAGAAAGACTTAGCTCGAGATATAAAGAGCAGGAAAGACTCAGCGCCTTCACCATCGATGAATGTGGGGTCGGCCTTGGCCCAATATGCGCCTACCCAATCTCGTCTCTGCGCAACGGGTCGTATTGATACACCGTGCAGGTTCAAGGTAGGTGAACTCGTGAATTGGCCATGTTTCGAACGGCACTGAGGGGAAAGCCGCCACTGGTCTGCATTGCCGTTGCTTGAGCTCGGGAAAACGGAGAGGCAACAATCAGACATGGGGCCTGGGCGAATGACCCTGCCACTTGGCGCGCTTGCGCCACCCCTTTTTGGGTAAGAGGGATGCTCGCGTGATCAAGGCTGGGCGCGCCTACGTTGGCCGCGCTTTCCCCGTGGCGAATCAGCCTGACATGCTTCACTAACTGGAGACTCGCATGGACTCGGACATTCCTTTCTTGCAGGTTTGGCTCTGGGCAACAGGCGATTTATACCTGTGCCCAGTTATTCATTTTTTTGGCGGTGGAGGCGGCGGTGGAGATTTCGGAAGGTCTTTTCCGTGATCTTTAACGAAGCGCATTGGAGGCGGCGGCGGCGGAGGCGGCTTTTGATTGCTCATGCTGGTTTAACTCCTGCTGATGGGTGTAGAACGGCACGAATGACAACACGGAAAGAATCATCGTTAGCGTAACGTAATTTGCCAACGAGACGAGTTTCGCCCCACGTTTATCGTTGTTCATGGTGTTAACAGTTGAGCCTTCAATGTAGTAGCTCAAAATTATCGTCTTGAAGTAGGTTTCCGCGTCATCTTCATTTTCACCGTGAACCGCAAAATGAGCCGTCGCATCGGCTCGATACCTTTCCAGTTCAGACAAGGTTGGAAGCCCTCTGTCAAAGTCGCGCAGTTGCCATGACGAGCGAAAATAATATGCGCCACAAAGCAGACAAAAGACCGCAGAGAGGTAAAAAATCCAAAATGAAACGCCTGCAAAGCCGTCCTCCGAACTCGGTGCTTTGCCCAGCATATAGGATAGAAATGAGAGCAGTACGCCTAGGATAGCCAGGGGAAGATTGAGCCTAGAAATGAGCTTTTCTTTGCGCTCTAGCTCGTAGAAATAGATTTTCTCGTAAAAAGCAAACCTTGCAGCATCGTCCATGCGAGCTTCCTTCTGGGCTGGGGACATGGCCTCTTGCCGTGTCAGATACCAAGAGCTTTCGATACCGATTCAGCCCTACCTCTCCTACCGTAACTGTTCAGCCGTGGCTCGGCCATATCGGAGTGCATGAACCCAGCTCAGCTTGGCTCAGGTATTCCAATATTTTTGGACAGTGCTTCGCGCAACGCCGAGCTTTTCGGCGATTGTTTTCCTGTCGAAACCTTGCGCTTTCAGGGCTCGAATGTAAATCGCATTAACGGGCCGCTTTGGCTTGCCTTGGGAGCGCTTGATGAGCTTTCCGTCACTGAATTGCTCCTCTACCAACTCCCACCCTCCAGACATCTCGAATTCCCTGACACGCAAGGCAGTACGCTGTAAAGCCTCTGACGGGAGTTCTTCACCCTGCGCAGCAATGGCGAGAGTGACCATCGTCAAAAGGTCGAGTCCTAGGTAGTCAGCGATCTCGTCCAGCTTCTCCAGCGTCGGCGTCGTCCTGGCCTGCTCAAGCTTCCCTAAATTCGTTCTGTGCGTCGCACCTGCCAGATCCTCGTAACTCAACCCTTGGTGTGCACGGGCTCCGCGTAATGCCCCCGCCAGCGCTTCCTTCAGATTCATGAGTCGGATCCTCAAAAGCGAGGATAGAGCCACGGCAAGCGCGTTTCGATAAACAGACCATAGTGATATTATCGTGACACATGGTTTGCCAAGCCGTCGTTTGATCATAGCGGCGCGATGTCTGGATTGGTGATGGGTCGGTCATGAGAGCAGCACCTAAGACACGGCCAGGGACATCTCGATGGGAGACGTGCTCACCAAGTCCGACGTTTATGGCCCGCGTAAAGCACGCCTGCAATAGTCACTGAGCGACGGTCTTGGCGAGAACCAGATCCACTTTTTGGAGCGAAGGCAGGGATAGTGAGTGATGAAGTTTGATTGCGTAAAGGTTTCCGGAAAGCTCGACTATGTCCGATCCGTTATACCCACGAAGGGTGGCTATAAAGCCAAGCTCAGTATTGATGGATCGGTCATTCCTAATTTGATATTGACCAATAAAATTTACGAGGAATTAGAGGTTGGCCAAAGTGTGACGCTTTACGGAATGTTCAAGAACAGTAGTAAAAAGAAAAAAATATCGGTGTGATTTATGGTGTTCAAAAAGAAAGTGGCGAGAAGATGTTCGCTACTTCCTTTAGGCTCATGGTGCCAATGATTTTGGCGGGCGCCGCCGCTCTACGCATTCTGCATGGTATTTCTCATCGGCTGGTTTCCTTCTTTATTCGCATTGATCTCCTTATTCGGACAAGATCAAAGCTATATGTATAACGCTACAGTGGTTACCATAGTTGAAGCAGGGTTGGTTGCGCTGTTTTTCCTTTGGCGTGCCTGGGTAATTTTCAGTGCTACCTCGAGGCCGGAATCTTGGGAAATTATTGCTCCTTCCACGCTATCGAGTCGCTTCAGCAAGTTTCATAAGGAGTAAAGTTCTCGGCTGGCAGGAAAAGCGAAGTGTTTGCCCCACAATTTCGCTAAGAACTGAACACAGTCAGAATCCCGGTGCGCTACGCAAGCGGAGCGCGCAGGCGTGTTGGATGAAAGCCCGTAGGGCCGAGACGTGGCTCGCCACGGCTCGGTTCACGCCAGCCATCCGCCGAAGGCGGCACGCTATAACCACCGCCAGCGTAGTAAAAGGAGGGTGAAATGACCTGCGATGTACTCCCCGAGCGTGAGAGAACTAGGCGAAGAGTTCTGTGGGCGCTCGCCAGCCTCCAGCCGGGTGATTCAAAGGCATCCGACCTACTTGCCATCCTCGATGATATCGATGACCAGGAGCGAAACGACACCCCCTGTAGCGATAAGCCACTCGACCTCATTGAGATTCGTAACTCTGTCTCGGTGAAGCGTCATAACTCTGGAGTCGACATCATCTTGGAGCAGACTATTCCGCAGCCCTGGCGAGAACGCTTTCTGCAAGCGAGCATCGGATCAACCAGAATTCCTGATGGGCCCTACGCCGCAGACTGGGATAAATTTCTGACTGAATGGGAGCGTGAGATGCAGCATCTGAAAAATCACCGAACTGCACAGGCTGCTACCAGCTAGAACGGCTGGTTCGAGCGATGGCGGCGCAAACACAAGCAGTCGGTGTAGCCTGGTGAAGTCGCACCCTCAAAACAGGAGTTGCAGAGTGGAACGGCCTTCTTTTTTTATCGATTTCGAAGCCTCAGGGATAGCGCCGGATAGCTATCCTATCGAAGTCGCCGTCGTGTCGAATGAGATCGCCTACAGCTCGCTGATTAAGCCCGCCCGCTATTGGACGCACTGGTCGTTCGATGCGCAAGACATGCATGGTCTCACTCAGGATCATTTGCTTCAGGAAGGTGATACCCCACACACCGTGGCGGAACGAATGAATCAGCTGTTTTCAGGGCAGGTGCTTTGCAGCGACTCACCTCAAGACGTGTTTTGGTTCGACGTCCTTTATGAGGCAGCAGATCTGAGACCTACCTTCGAGTTGAAGCCTTTGGAGGTGTTAGTGGGCCGGGAGGCGGCTAGTGACATTTATCGCCTACTGCCAACAACCAGGCGCCACCGAGCTTTCCATGACGCGACTGCTTTGATGAACGCCTGTCATGCTCTTTTTGAAGCCTGAACTTTCGAAGGGGTGGAACCCAGTGAGCTTTGGATCTAGCTCAGTCTGGGTGTCCGCTCGAACCAAGCGAAGGTGATCACACGGCTGGATTAGCAATGCAAGCGGAGCGCGCAGGCGTACGGGATGGAAGCCCGAAGGGCCGAGACGCAGGCTCGGTTTACGACAGCTAGTCCCCGAAGGGGCACGCCCCAACGCCAGGCCGTGTGAACTGGAGACAAAGACCATGCTGCGGGGATTTTCCGATGGGAATGACAGACGATGACGACACAGTCTATTGCGACGTACAAATGCCCTTGGCGCAAGGCCGGGAGCTGCTCCAGCTGGTGAGCACATTGATGGAGTCAAAAGCGCATCCGACTTTAGACCAGGTTTTCGAGAGCATGCAGTACGAGCTGAGCACATCCATAGACATCATCGAAAATCCTCCCTCCTGGGGCCCATGGTGCAAGAAATCTTGATGCCCCTCCCTTACCACGAAACGTTCGAGATCAGGCCATACCAACCCATGGCAGCGTTTCAGAAGAGGTGGGCCGTCAATATCCCAAGGTGTCCTTGGTCTGCTTGCAGGTTCCCAGGCGACCACGAACCTGACCAGTCAACATACGTGTCTGCATGGACTGATAGGCTTTCGTCGAGCCGTACTGCTTCTTCACGATATCGAGCTTGTTTTTCGCTTCGGTCATCTGAGTCACGCAGTCATTGATATCCCTCTTCGAGAGAGTCCGCGTGCCCGCCTGATTGGGCGTACCTTGAGGACGATTCTCGTACAGCTTCTGCACCTCGTTCAGGCTTGCCAGTGCAGCCGCCTCATCCGCATTGCTCGCTGCCCACACTGCACCACACATCACCATCGCGACCATTCCTGCTACACATTGCTTGATCAATGGAATCTCCCTTTGTCATTGATGGGCTCTGCCCTAGTGCATGTGCAATCAACCAGTGGCTAACGGCACACGGTCATTATCCCCCCGCCAGGAGGAAATTGAGACATTGGTTTTGTCAGACTCAGGGAAGGCAACCCTTACGGCCATCAGAGCTCTGCATCCATGCATCCATAGCCTCGCTCACAGTCGCGTACCAATGGAGATCACCAAGTTGTAGAGCATTCGCAATTTGCCTGCTGGTACTGCCGTCAACCCAAGGCGGGAGACTCTCCTGGCCGTTTGAGAAGAGACTAGCTGTCACCACAGCGTAACAACTGGTATTCATAGACTGGAGGCACACGTAGCGCACGGCAGCGCCAGTCTGCGACTGACGCCAAGCCACCGTCTCAATACAGTCCATGACGCTCACCGGTGCCTCTACGGTGGGGCTCACTAACGGTTCCACCTGGACATCTTCCGCTGCTCTGAATGATCGGTTAGACGCTTCTGGCCTGTGGACAAGATGCTTCAACTGCTCACGTGAGGCGATTATCTGATCTCGGAGTTCTTCGGGATCGATGGACATTCCGCCCTCTGATGTCACCGTGAGGGTCTTCAAGGAGTTCGCCGCCAGGATGAACTCACGTTCACGCCTCTGCTCCCAATCGGGACGGCGGTCGGCAAACAGCCTGTTAATTAAGCGATGGAGGTTGATCATGTGGTGCTCCGATGACGCGGACGGTAGCTAAGGCACCCGGTAGGCTACCACCCAATTCTCCCGGTTCGAAACGGCGGCGTCTGAAGCTGCACCCAGGCGCCACGGGTTGTCGGTTGGGAACGTGATCCCGCTGTACAAGCGCATGTGGGCTATCCTCGGCCTCATTGCACTCATCAGACCTAAAGTGCTGGCAACAATCACACTGTCAGGTTCGTGTCGTGTCGCCCGAATCTCCCCCGACTCATACTCGACCCATCCGAACAGCCACTGAAATTGGGGACACGACATGAGCAGCTTCGACAACGTTGAAACCCGCGTACTGAACAAAGGCGAACTGGGCCACGTAATCAGATATCTGCGCGAACTCCGCCAGTGGTCTCAGGAGACTCTTGCCGAGCTCGCCAAGACGACCCCTAGAACAATCCAGCGGGTTGAAGCAGGGGCTGGTGCCAGCCTAAACACGCTTCGCTCTCTAGCCTCTGCCTTTGAGTTCCAGGACATCGACGCATTCACTAAACCGATGGAGATTCCGACCCAGGAGCAGCTGCGCGCTGCTCGTGAGCAGTTCGATCAGAGGTATGTCATGACGAAGGCACTGAAGCCCGAATCAGGCAGGGGCTTGGCCAAGCTTGCAGCTGAAAGCATCGGCGATTACATCGAGCCCGCCTTCGAGCCATCCAGAGACCAGGCACTGGCATTCGCGGAGCTCACTGATTACCTACGGGAGTATCGCGACTGCGCCGAGCTCTATTCCAGCACAGCGCGCTTGGAGGTTTTTGAAGAACTCCAGGCCATGATCGAACGCCTGAACGAACAGGGCGTTGATCTGCGCTATGCAACCTGCCCGGTGATACAAAAACACGACCTCGGATTCGCCGCAGGAAGCACTCCCAGTTGGAGAAGTGCTTTACTCTAGTGGGTTTCAAAANGGGTGAAGCAGCGGAGGAGTTGGCCCTGCCCAGGAAAATGGGGATTTAGGATTTCTATATCAATGCCTAGGCTGCGTTCACGAATACCGTCCGCGAAAGTAGCTCACCAGGTAATTGTCGTCGGCGAAGCGCCAAGCCTCACTGCCCGTCGATTTAATAGCTCATGAAATCAACCACTTGGCCGTTACCCTCCTATCCTTATGCCGTTCTCAGGTATGAATATATACATCCACAGAGAGAAAAATCGTGAACGTCTTTAGTGTCAAAGAAGAACCGAAAAAACCTATCCGTCTAACTCAGCAAAGTTACAATGCTAAAACCAGACGAGAAGAACCCTACGTAGTAGTGGTCAAAGATGAAGTAAAGTCATACGCCCTTTGCCCTGGCTGTAAAAACCCCACGATATTGGTGAATCGGTACGTGGAACAAACCGACTCGAACACTCTGTACGCTAAACACACTGGCTACTCGGTGCCGAATCTGGCAAATCACAATCAAGAAACCTATGAATCGTGCCCCCATCATAACCCTCTGCGGTTCGACAACAAGACAAGAAGAGGAAATTCAGAAGCAGATAACGAAATTCGTACGGCCTTGATTAACCATACTCATCTTGTGATCCGGTTCTTGGAAGGCGCCACCGGCATCACATACTGCGATAGCGTCATTGAGTCGATGATAAGGCACTTCGGTGGCAATAAAGGCTACGAGTACAAAGCCATTAACATGTACAACCTACCTTTCGGCTTCGGTTATATGACCGAATCGCAGGATTTGTTCGGCTGCAAAGTTAATGAAGCCATTGCGCAACACATCAACACCCAATCAAAACAATTCAAAGTCAACAACTTTGGCTATGTTGGACGCGTCAATGGCACAAAAGGAAATGAAATACGCTTGTATTTCAATAATCATAAATTCAGTAGCACACCAGACGGCAGTGATACAGTCGAAATGTTCATTGAAGAAGTAGGTGCCGCTGCGGACACAGCCAATCGTCTGTTCAGTAAAAAAAATCGCATTCGACAGCGCATATTTTTACAACTCATACCTCCGCCAAGAGCGGCTACGATTGCTCGCGCTAGAATACCTGTAAACTATGCCCAATCGGCCTAGCCAGAACTGCAGTGAGTTCGGCTGGGCTGATGGGAACAAGCATTAGATCTTCGCGTACCGAATCAGCGATCATGTCAGGCACAAGCCGTCCGATAGAGTGATATGCCAATTCATTTAGCAGTGCAAGTTTCGCATCCTGATTCAGTACGGACATATTTGCAATTAGCCAAGGTGAGGAGGCACGTAAACGAATGAGATGATCTACCTGCAATGCCGCTTCTAGTATTAAATTACTGCGAGCCCTCACCAATGGATTATTCTGATTAAATCTCATAACTCCCCTTACTCACTATTTATTATTTATGCGATTTACACGAGCCGGCAACGCACTTTCACTATGCACACAAGGTTAACTGATAACGTGGTTATGCGACTTGATAATTCATCCTGCAGCAGCAGCAAACATCAATGCAATAAAAAAAAGCGATGTGTTAATGAGGAGTGATCCAAGCCGCGCTGTAACCATCCATAAGATGGGCCTTGAAGCCCCCTCTAAAATACTAGAGACCCATGTATATGAGCGCTCGAAACTACGACCTTACGAACGGCTGAAGCAGCTTCTGGATCAAGCCCTCTGGCACAATAACCTTGGCAGTATCAAAAGTTTCCTGCGTCATCATGGCAAACGACGGTTCGACCTCACGCAGTTTCTTGATCGCCTTAGGGTCTGCCGAGAGCAAATGTCTAACTAAGCTAGCGGCTGCTTGGTAAGAAGGCGTTTCTGGCGTGTAGATAACTCCAAAATTAGCATTCACGTAATCCTCGGAAAAAACCGTAGCAAGCCCTTCTTCAAGAGTAGGCGCGGGGCTTGAGCCAGAAGGCGCCAGCAGATGGATACTCTCATGAGCTAGTTGATAGCAAGCCTGAGCAGTGTCATTGAGTGCCCTTCTGCCAAGCTGCACGACCACATCTTTCCTTGACCCTGGATACCATATCTGAGGGATATCAAGACCGAATTCAACACCAAGAATTGTCCAAGACATGTCTCGCGGGCCATACAGGCTTGTAGCTTGGTGGAGCATATCCCCGAGCCGAGTTACCAGAGTCCACGTGTACCCAGTATTGGACTGCAGTCGCTCGGCCTGAAAATGACTTTCTTCCATGATTCCCCTCATTGACAAATAATTTCCAGCCGGATTACAGAGCCGTCGTGGATCCTACACTGCTCTTGCAGCTCAACCCAACCATCATCTGGCCGTGAAACCGACCAGCCCTATCGAGGGTATTAGAAGATCAAATTGAGCTTATGTACCTACGTCCACGGGACGGTAAAATCTGGCGAGCTCCCGATTAGGCGCCACAGCATATTAGTCCTGTAACCTGCCCCCCGGCCCGAATCAACCTCGCCCGAAAGCAGCGCATCGAGCAAGCGGAGCGCGCCAGGCGTGAGGATGGAAGCCCGTAGGGTCTAGACACGCAGTGGCTCGATGCACGACAGCCGCTCCCAAAGGGCACGCCCAAAAACAGCCTCACTCCTCAAGATTTTCTAGGCTTTGCTCTAGCAGTCGCTTCTGCCACCAATGGGTCTTCGGGCCAATAATGCTTTGGGTACCGTCCCTTCAGATCCTTCTTCACTTCCACGTAGGTGCTACGCCAGAAGTTTGCGAGATCCTGGGTGACCTGCACTGGCCTGCGCGCCGGCGACAGGAGATGCAGAATCAACGGCTGCTTGCCCTGTGCTATGCGTGGGGTTTCTGCCAGCCCGAATAGCTCCTGCAACCGCACAGCAAGGATGGGGGGATGCTGCGAATAGTCGATACGAATATTCGAGCCGGAAGGCACCTGGATCGCCTGAGGCGCCTGAGCCTCCAGTTCCTGGGGAAGCGGCCAAGGCAGGAGGTTTCTAACTATCGACCCCAGATCCAACTGGCTGAAGTGGCTGAGCCTCGTGACTTTACCCAAATACGGTGGGAGCCACTCTTCCAACGTGGCCAGAAGATTGGTATCGCTGAGGTCAGGCCACTTGCTTTCTGCTTGGCCATTTTGGATATCCAGCTGACGCAGCAGATCGACCCGCGCTTGCAACTGGCGCAACTCGGGGTTCCAAGGCAGAATTTCGATGCCCTTTCGCCTCACCAGATTGACCAAGGCTAGCGAACGAGCTTGCTCATCAAAGCCTGGCAGAGGTGCCGTGGACAGTACCAACTGCCCCACCCTTAGCTGCCGCTCAGCCTTGAGTACCCCTTCCCTCTCGTCCCAGTCAACCTCATCGACTGACCTTACAAGATCAGCTAGCTCGTCATCGAACAAAGCTGAATCGAGATCGCTCGCTAGGTAAATTCGCTCTTCGCGTTGCCCTTGCCGGCTACCCAGATCGGCCACTACTAGCCACTCATGTTTAGTAAGAGCATCGGGCTCTGAAAATACAGCAGCCCGCCCATTAGAGAGACGGTACTCAGATGTACTTGCACGCCTCTGGAGACCGACTCGGTCAGGGTAGGCGAATGCCAGTAGACACCCTACCCATCTTGGGTGATCCGGTTCGCTGACAGGGTGAACGGCACTCCCACGTAGCAGGGATCGATACTGCCGAGCAGACTGCTTTACTCGCTGAAAAGAACCACCGCCTCGGCGCGAATGTTGCTCTCCTGACAACGCACTCAGCCTAGTGTGAAGGTCGGCACCTGCCCCGCGCAGGATGTCTTTCTCACCCAACAGTGCTCCGATATTGCAAGCCAGGTCATCTAGCCCCATCGAGTTACCTTTGATGAGCAGATGAGCGATCCGTGGATGCGCTGGTAGCTCGCTCATCGACAATCCGTGTGGTGTGAGCTGCCCAGCATCATCAAGTGCGCCTAAGCGCTTCAGCAGGTCTCGGGCTTGTGCGAAGGGAGCTGATGGAGGTTGGTCGAGCCAGGTCATCTCCTCCGGCTTCATTCCCCACCGGGCCAACTGGAGAGCCAGGGCTGCAAGATCCGCCTGCAGGATTTCAGGGGTACTGTAGCCAGCCATTTGCTCGTGCTGCGACTCAGACCAAAGGCGATAGCAGATACCTGGTTCCAACGCCTGCTCGTCCTGCACGCTGAGTAGCACTGGCCTTCGAAATACGCTGTGTGTCGAGCCGGGTCATTCCACTGCGAGGATCGAATTTCGGCACTCGCTCGAGACCACTGTCCACCACCACTCTGACACCTTCGATGGTCAAGCTGGTCTCCGCGATGTTCGTGGCCAGTACGATCTTCCGGGAGCCTTTGGGTGCGGGGTCTATCGCAGCACGCTGAGCATTTAAGTCGAGGTCGCCGTATAGAGGACATACGATTACCTCTGGACGACCACTCAACTGCTCCTTGAGCGCCTCAGCCACCCGCCGAATCTCTGCCTGCCCAGGAAGGAAAACCAAAACGCTTCCCGACTGTTCGTTGATGGCAGCCAAACAGGTGTCAGTGACTCGCGCATCCATACGCTCGCCCGGCTGATATGGACTGCCCCAAATCGGTACGACCGGATACATCCGGCCCTCACTGGTGACCACAGGCGCATCATTCAGCACTTTTGAAAGGCGCGCACCTTCCAGCGTTGCGGACATCAAAAGCAACTTCAGTGGCGGCTCATCACGCAGAAGATCACGAGCACTCACGCATAAGGCCAGCGCAAGGTCGGAATCAAGGTTTCTCAGGTGGTACTCATCGAAGATAACCACGCCCACTCCATCAAGCGCAGGGTCATCTTGAAGCCGGCGAGCCAGGATGCCTTCGGTTACCACCTCGATCTGGGTTCGCGGGCCTATCTTGCTTTCAAGGCGAATTCGGTAGCCGACAGTCTCACCAACCTTCTCACCCAGCTCACTCGCCAGACGCTCAGCAGCCGCCCGAGCGGCCAGTCGGCGAGGCTCGAGCATCAGGATCTTCTGGTCACCAAGCCAAGGTTCGTTCAGGAGCGCCAGGGGTACTCGAGTGGTCTTGCCCGCACCAGGTGGCGCTTCAAGGATCACTTCGTTGCGGTTGGCCAGGGCCTCTCGTAGGTCTGGCAATACGAAGTCTATAGGTAAAGAAATCATCGAGGCTCCCCAATCAGGGAGGCAGTATACGACGGGCTCTGTGGAGAGGTGATTCAGCCCAAAGGCTGCGAAGAGAGGGGTAGGAGTTTTTGACAAGATATTGATGATTTTCGTGCAATCGGCAAAACGTGGAATTCGTCGAAGATCAGCAGGCCGACACCGTCCAGTGCCGGATCGTCCTGCAAACGACGGGTGAGGATGGCCTTCGGGTAACCACTTCGATGCGCGTGTTGGGCCCGACCTTGCTGTCGAGACGGATGCGATAGCCAACGGTTTCACCGACTTTCTCCCCCAGTTCGCTGGCCAGGCGTTCCGCGGCGGCGCGGGCGGCCAGGCGCCGGGGTTCGAGCATCAGGATGGTCTGCCCGGCCAGCCAGGGCTCATTCAACAAGGCCAAGGGCACGCGGGTGGTTTTACCGGCGCCGGGCGGCGCTTCCAGCACGGCTTCATGGCGATTCGCCAAGGCGTCACGCAGGGCGGGTAAAACATCATCGATCGGCAACGAGTTCATACTGGCTCCAAAGCAGAGCGGCGAGTATAACGGCGAACTGCCGGACTGCCGGCGCTGGTCTCAATGGCAGTGCTATATAGTCCCGTATCAACCGTGTTCAGGAGAGTCTCCATGCGTATCGCTTCCCGTGTCATCGGCGGTGTCCTCGCCGTCACCCTGCTGAGCCAACTCACCGCCTGCGGGTCGATTTTCTACCCCGACCGCCGTGGCCAGATCGATGGCAAGATCGACCCGACCATTGCCGTACTCGATGCCGTGGGCCTGTTGTTCTACGTGATCCCTGGCCTGATCGCGTTCGGCGTCGACTTCGCCACGGGCGCGATCTATTTCGAACCCGGCAAGACTGCCCAGGTTGACCCGGAAAAACTCCACGAAGCCATCGGCGCCGACGGCAAGGTCGACAACGCCAAGCTGCAAAGCATCATCCAGAAGGAAACCGGCCGCACCCTGCCGCTGGACGACCCACGCATGATCCAGTTCAAGGGCAGCGTGCAACAACTTGCGCTCCTGGGCCTGCAACCCGCCGCCTAAGGATCGTTTATGACCAGCAGTCCCGAACACGCCCGGCTATTACGCCTGGCCACCCGCGCCTCGGTGGGTGTGGCCTGTGCGCTGATCGTTACAAAGGCCATCGCCTGGTGGCTCAGCGGCTCGGTGAGCATGCTCGCCGGGTTGACCGACTCACTGCTCGATGGCGTGACCTCGCTGCTGAACCTGCTGGCAGTGCATTACGCCCTGCGCCCGGCCGATGACGATCACCGTTACGGTCATGGCAAGGCGGAGTCGCTGGCGGGCATGGCCCAGGCGTTGTTCATTGGCGGCAGTGCGGTGTTGATCGCCTTGCAGGCCTACGAGCGCCTGCAGCATCCGGAACCGGTCGGCGCGCCGTGGCTGAGCATTGGGGTGATTGTGTTTTCCCTGGTACTGACCGTGGCGCTGCTGATGCTGCAACACCGGGTTGTGCGCGAAACCGGCTCCAATGCCGTGCGGGCGGACTCGTTGCACTACCGCTCGGACCTGCTGCTCAACGGCAGCATCCTGGTGGCGCTGGTGCTGGCGGGCATGGGCTTTCATCAGGTCGACGCCTGGTTCGGCCTGGGCATCGCCGCCTACATTTTGTGGAGCGCGATCCAGATCGCCAGGGAAAGCTTTGCGGTGTTGATGGACGAGGAACTGCCGCCGGACGTCAGCCAGCACATGCTGGAACTGGCGCGAGGCGTACCGGGGGTGTTGGGTGCCCATGACCTGCGCACGCGCATCTCCGGCAACCACTGGTTCGTGCAGTTGCACCTGGAACTGCCGGGGGAGTTGACGCTGTCAGTGGCCCACGGCATCAGCGACCAGGCCGCCGATGCCATTCACGCAGCCTACCCGCGCGCCGAAGTGCTGGTGCACGCCGACCCACGGGAAGTGGTCACGGGCACCAAGGCCTAGTACTGCACCTGATACCCGCGACTGCTCAGGCAGTTGCCCTGGGCCTGGCGGTAGGTTTGCACCACCGCCGGGTCAGGGGCGTAGGTGACCGCCTGCGGGTCGAAGCCGCTTTGTTGCACTGCCCAGCGATAACAGTCGTAGCCGTCCTGCTGCACTTGCGCCGGTGACTGCCCGTTGGCGGGATAGGCCACCACGTCATAGCCATTGCCTTGGGGTGCTGGCTGCGGTGCCGGCACTTGCGTCGGCGGTTGTACCACCACGTATTGCTGGGTGCTTTGTTCGTAGGCGTAGTAGGCGCCGGCGGCCAGGAACAACAGCGAGCCACCTACCCACACTTCGCGCGCGTAGTCCGGCAGGTAATGCACGCGGATGCCATACGGCGGCGCCACGACCACATAGCGCGGGCCTTGGGGGCGGTACCAGTAGCCGCCGGAGAAGAAGTAATCCTGGCCACGGTACGGCACCCGGTAGTTGCGGTCGGGGAAGCGGTCGACGACATAGCCAGGCCGATACTGCGGGCCGGGGCCCCAGCCGTTGCCATGGCCGTCGGGGCGACCTGGCCAGCGGTTATCGTTGGGATGCCCGTTGTAGCCAGGCCGCGAACCTGGGCCGCCGGCCTCCCAATTGCGGTTGTCGTCGTTACGTCGAGGAATATCACGGTAGTAACCCTGACGCGGTTCCTGGGTCTGGCGCACGGTATCGGGGCGACTCTGGATCGGCAGGTTATTCGCAGGCTGCGGGGCTGGCCGAGGCTGTTCGGCACCTTGCGGGCGACCTTGCCACTGCCCGCCACCGTGGGGCGGTTGCTCGGCGCGATCAAAATGCGGGTTCTGTGGACGTGGCTGATTGTTTTCCGGCCGGGGTTGATTGTTCTGTGGACGCGGCTGGTTATTCTGCGGGCGCGGCTGTTCGTTACCCTCCGGCCCTCTTTCATGCTGGCCGCCACCCTCAGGGCGCGGCTCGTCGGCCATCACTTGCGTGCCGAAGGTGACCATCAGCAAACCTACACCTGCCATACGCCAGATGCGCTTCATGCTATTCCTCACTGCGGATAAGGGCCTGGAAGGTCCGGCCTCATAGATGAGACTGGAAAAGCCTCGCCCGGTTCTGAGACAGGTTATCAGTCACAAGAACAATTTTCTTAAGGCAAAAGAAAAGGGGTGACCCGTCGGCCACCCCTTGAGAACTTCGTCCATGCTCAACGCTTTTGACGTTGGCTCACCTCACGCCGTCTTGTGGACAGTGTGCAGCCTGGAGGCCGGCTCGACCCTGCTGGGGTGGCGGCCGCAGCACGCCTGATTGGGCGAGCTGCTGTGGACTGTTGTCCAGGCGGTGATTCTGTTGATAACGATACAGGCCAGCGCCGGACAGATGATTGCGAATATTGCGTCAATAAACAGTGCTTGCGCAATTTTTAACCCTTCATGGATAATTCACCGCAATAGTTACGACAAANGGCCAACCCAATGAGCAAGCTTGACCGATACGACCTGAGTATTTTGGCGGAATTGCAGCGCGACGCGAGGGATCTCCAAACCAGGAGTTGGCCGAGCGTATCGGCCTGTCGCCTTCGCCCTGCTCGCGCCGGGTCAAGCAGTTGGAGGACGACGGCTACATCGCGCGCCAGGTCGCCCTGCTCGACCGCAAGATGCTCGGCCTGAGCCTCACCGCCTATGTGCTGATCGGCATGGACCGCCACACCCCCGACGCGTTTCGAGAACTTCGAAGCGGCCATCCGCACCCTGCCCCAGGTGCTGGAATGCAGCCTGGTCACCGGGATGGATGCGGACTATCAGTTGAAAGTGGTGGTGCCGGACATGGACCACTATCAGAAACTGCTGCTGGGCCACCTCACCCGGATCGAAGGCGTGACCAGCGTGCGCTCGAGCTTTGTGCTGAACCAGGTGCTCAACAGCACCGAGCTGCCGCTGACACACCTGCGCACCTGATCCCATGAACAATGAAGATCAAATGTGGGAGGGGGCTTGCCCCCGATGGAATATCAGTCACCAGATACACAGCCTGACACACCGCTATCGGGGGCAAGCCCCCTCCCACATTTGGCCTGTGTTTCAACAGTGAAGTCTGCGTGCGACGCACCGACGCAGGTCAATGTTGCACCTGTAACGCTGCCGTATACTTGCCGCCTGCCCCGTTGGAAGAGCCCATGAACAACATCGACCCCGCCCTGTTCGAAGAATGGATGATGACCGGCCTGGTCACTATCCTGATCATTTTCATGGGCTTTATCGTCTGGGACCTGGCGAAGAAATCCAAGGCCGGGCGCTTTGGTTCGTTCATCCTGTTTTTCGTACTGGGCCTGGGCGTGGCCGCGTTCATCATCAAGAGCGTGGTGATCGGCCTGATCGAGTCCGGCGCTTTATAAACGCGCGGGTACTTCCTTCCATTGGCCTTGGTCCAGGCCGTCGATTGTCCAATCGCCGATACGCACCCGCACCAGGCGCAAGGTCGGCAGGCCCACGGCGGCGGTCATGCGCCGAACCTGGCGGTTACGCCCCTCTCGAATCACCAGTTCAAGCCAGTACGTCGGTAGGTTTTTGCGAAAGCGCACCGGCGGGTTGCGCGGCCATAACGCCGGTTCATCCAGACGCCGGGCCTCGGCGGGCAAGGTTTTGCCGTCGTTGAGTTCTACGCCGTCGCGCAGGCGTTGCAGCAATGCTTCGGTGGGTTCGCCCTCCACCTGCACCCAGTAGGTTTTCGCCAGCTTGTGCTTGGGGTCGGCAATACGCGCCTGCAACTGGCCGTCGTTGGTCAGCAACAACAGACCTTCGCTGTCACGGTCCAGGCGACCTGCCGGGTAGATGCCGGGGATGTCGATAAAGTCCTTGAGCGTCGCACGCCCGCCTTCGTCGCTGAACTGGGTCAGCACATCGAAGGGTTTATTGAACAGGATCAACTTCGGCTCGGCCGGCGGCGCCTTGGCAACACGGCGCGCGGCAGAATACGGAGGTTTCACGCCAGGGCGGCGCGAATCGGGACGGGGGGGACGGGACATGGCAAAGGAACATCTAACGGTCAGGACCGACAATGCTAGTGGCCTGACCGCTAAATGACCATCCCAACCGCTTAGCGGAACGGCGGTTCGTCGAAGCTGCGCAGTTTGCGCGAGTGCAGCGAGTTGAGTTCGGTGCGCAACAGGTCCACCGCCTCGATGCCGATCTTCAAGTGCTGGCTGACCGCGCGTTCGTAGAACGCGTTGGCCGAACCCGGCAGCTTGATCTCGCTGTGCAGCGGCTTATCCGACACACACAGCAAGGTGCCGTACGGTACGCGCAAGCGGTAGCCCTGGGCAGCGATGGTGCCGCTTTCCATGTCCACCGCCACGGCGCGGGACAGGTTGATCAACGGCCGTTCCTGGGCCCAGCGCAGTTCCCAGTTGCGGTCGTCGTAGGTCAGCACGGTGCCGGTACGCAGGCGTTTTTTCAGTTCTTCGCCTTTCTCACCGGTGACATTCGCCGCCGCCTGCTGCAAGGCCATCTGCACTTCGGCCAGGGCCGGGATCGGGATGTTCGGCGGTACCACCCGGTCGAGAATCCCATCGCGGCGCATATAGGCGTGGGCCAGTACGTAGTCGCCGATGGTCTGGGATTGGCGCAAGCCGCCACAGTGGCCAATCATCAGCCAGCAGTGTGGACGCAGCACCGCAAGGTGATCGGTGATGTTCTTGGCGTTGGACGGGCCGACACCGATGTTCACCAGGGTCACGCCGTGGCCATCGCTGGCCTGCAGGTGATAGGCCGGCATCTGGTAGCGGTGCCACACTACGCCTGCGGCAATCGCCGAGGCTTCGCCGTGGTCCATGCTCTTGTCGATGATGACGTTGCCCGGCAGCACCATGCGGATAAAACGCGGGTCGCTGCGCAGTTGTTCCAGGCCATGCAGGATGAACTGGTCGACATAGCGGTGGTAGTTGGTCAGCAGGATCCACGGCTGCACATGGCGCCAGTCGCTGCCGGTGTAATGCACCA
>Ga0065696_1000005_pt1 | contig 32836 bp, 39 predicted proteins | sample SwiRhiMetagenome_FD_59085 | JGI IMG/M metagenome (GOLD analysis project Ga0065696, IMG submission 59085) | Bulk soil microbial communities from switchgrass field near East Lansing, Michigan, USA - East Lansing bulk soil v2 (version 2) | ecosystem: Environmental > Terrestrial > Soil >...
GCGTGATCATGGATGTGGAACCCACACCGGCTCATCGAACCGCAGAAGTCGAGAGCACCAAGATGATGATCGATCGGGTCGAAGCGCAGTTCGACATCAAGCCGGAGCGCCTCATCGGCGACACCGCTTACGGTACCGCGCCGATGCTTGCCTGGATGGTGGAGGAAAAAGACATCGAGCCACATGTGCCGGTGTGGGACAAAACTGAGCGCAAGAACGACACCTTTTCGAGTAACGATTTCCACTGGAATGAAGAGGCCGAGGAATACCGCTGCCCAGCCGGCAACGTATTACGCAGCGAATGGCGAGCCTTCAAGAACGAGCGTTCGCACGTCACCAAAGCCAACACCATCATCTTCCGCTCCAGGCAGACCGACTGCGCGACATGTCCGATGAAAGCCAAGTGCTGCCCGAACACTCCGATTCGCAAGATCGTCCGCAGCGTCCATGAAGCCGCTCGTGATGTGGCTCGACGCATCGCAGCGACGCCGGAGTACGTGCGCTCTCGCCACGAACGTAAGAAGGTCGAAATGTTGTTTGCCCGCCTCAAGCGCATCCTGAAACTGGATCGCTTGCGACTACGTGGCATGAGTGGCGCGACCGATGAATTCACGCTGGCCGCTGTGGTGCAGAACCTGCGACGGCTGGCCAAATTTTCTTCTCAAGGGCCACCGGTCACGGGATAGGTGCGCCTGCACTCAGCAAAAAACCTCAAATTAACCCACTAACTGAGCAGCAACGGTCAACGAAGGGCCGAGAAACCACTCAATGTGGTGAGTAGGTTCTCCGGTGGTAGCCGTGCCTGAATTCAGGCGAACTGAAAATCCGACTTTTTCAACAGAATCGGCCGGATGCCGCCGCTCGCCTTGTCAACGGATTTTCGGACGACTTAGAAAAAGCCCTATCTCTAAAATACATACGAAACCGCTGAAATAAACGAATTTCCCTACAAGCGTTCCTGCTTGGCTTCTGCAATTCTGCTAGGGCTCACATACGTGGAGTCAGTGAGCTTCAAAAATGGCAAAGCAGGATTAGTACAAAATGGAAAACAAGGGATTTGCTGGGTGTATAGGGTATGCTTTTGGACGGATCTTGAGGGCTTACACGCAGAAGGAGGCATCAGCGATTGACTGGTTGGCAGCAAGAGGAGCCCCTCGTTCTCTGACGAAACTAATGATCTGGGTTGTAAAGCTCGCATTACTTGGAACTCTCTTGTCTTTCGCACTTTGGATTGCTTTGCCCTATCTCATCTTGGTTGTAGCCAGTGCGTTGTACCGCCGTGGAGTGATCTTCCCTGAGCGAGCCAGCGGCGGTGACGGATGGCGTCACGGCGCCTCTGGCTACGGCGATTACAGTGGAGATCAGCGCGTGGACGCTGGCAGGTTCGACGAGGAAAGTTGAGGTCAACCCTTACCTTTACTCGATAGCCGTTGCACCACACTAGCGCCGCTTGATCCAGCGTCTTCGGCCCCTTTCGAAGCTTGCCTCAGCCCGTCAATTGAATTGCCAACTCTGAATCCTGCAAAGCCCAAAGCGCCAACCCAGAAGGTGGGCAGTACGATAAATAAAGCTGCCATAACATAGTTCAACAGCATGTCGGCCTGGGTGTTGTTCATGCCCATCAGCGGATTCAGTGTGGAGTGAGGCGAGCTTGCACCATAGAGCGCGTCCAGGATGGTGGTATCAATCCAGCGTGCGATCTGCAGCCAGAAGTCGACGAAGATCATTGCGAACTGTACGACGGAAACAGTGATGGTTGCCTTCAAGTCGTAGGTGCTGAACATCAGCACCAGTGGGATACAGATCACCAGAGCCATCTTGAGAGCGGCGAGCACCATAGGCAGTGCCTGGCGTACGACGTCCATCGCCGGAAAGTACGCCAGGGTACCCACCGTCAATCCAACGGTTCCTGTCACACGACTCATGTCATTGAACAGTGAGCCCCCGGCCTGGCCACCGTAGTCGGTGTAAACCTTGCCCTGGGTCATCCTCTGACTACTCGGCGAAACCACCTGCCGAATGATTGCGTCGTTGACCTCATCTTGGGACATGAAGCTGGCCCAGCGAATGAAGCGCTCCAACAAGGTGCTGTCGACCTGGTTGAGCAATCGAGCGCGGAGGCCTCGATCGCCGTCTTCCCACCATTGGCTGCATGTTGGGTAACCGCCGCCATTCTTAACTTGGGCGAGTCCCATGTCTCTAACTGGTTCGTAGGGCCACTCCGAACGTGGTGTTCTTGAGTGGTAGGTGTCGTAGTAGCCTGGCTGGCTGGAGAAGTACCTGGACCCAATCCAGTTGATATCGTTGGTTAGCTCGTCCGTGAGGTTTGGGCGGTTCATGAATAGCTTTGCTCGGGAGTAGCCGTAGCAGTCATTGGTGAAGTCGGCGACTTCTTGGGCGAGCACCGGATCGTGCAAGCGCGTGTTATTCACCTGCATGCGCATCTGCCTGAGGTCAGTGCCGCACGGAATGGCCGCCACGGCCGCGCCGGTTACAGCTTTGGAAATCGAGTGCACAAAGAACCACCACACAGGGACTTGAGCACTTTGATTGTTCAAGGAGGTGAAGGATCGGCCCCACCCCGTGTCAGCAGGAGCTGGAACCTGGTACTGACATTGCTCGGAGCGGCTCTCATCGAACTGCAGCGTACTGAGATCAAGGTGGATGAAGGGCATGCCTGCAAACATGATGACAGCGGTCGCCAACCAAAGACGGCTTTCGATTCGTGTGCTGGCCAGCAAGCCTTTATTACCCTCATCAGCACCTTCGCCACGCGCCTTGAGCCACTCCTGGAGGAGGATGGCGAAGATGGGGAGGGCAAACATGCCGGAGTCGAGCAAGACATCCCCAAATGTCCGTTGCTGACAAGCCAGCCTACGAGGGTCAGGTAGTACTCAAGGTAGTCGTTGGTATAGAGCGTCATATCAGACTCCTTGCCGCAGTAGGGCGCGGAGCAGCTCTATCAGCAGCAGCGACAGAAACACGCCCATCTCTATCCTGCGCACTACCTTTTTTGGAGGGCGATTCGTGCTGAAGCAGTCGATTGCGATAGAGCAGCCAAACCCCTAACGCGACGCAGTAAAGTGCTACTCGCCACGCAAAAAAAATGCCAGTACGAATGGGTTCTCCACTCCTGCCATGCAGACAAGCCGCTCATGACGTGAATGCCCAGCACGTTGAAAGTGAGGGCAATCAAGATAACTAGGCCAGCGACAACGGTGGGCGCCCAAAGGCTCCTTATGGTGAGTCGTCGTTGATGCTTCTGCGTCATGGCTTTGGTCTCCGGCCACTGGCGGAGCTGTCTTTTTCCGCTTGCTCAAGACGATTGGTTTCTGGATCCCCTTCGTAAATGGCCCGTGAGTTGTCTTTGCGTTCTCTGTGGCGAGCGATGATCGCGGCTGGGGAGTTGCTGGTCAGGGATCTGCGCAGCTCTAGCTCGGTTTTGAGGTTGGTGATTTCTTGTTGGAGAGATTGACGCTCTGTATTCACTGTCGCGGTAGCAATTTCGTTCGCCGCGACATTGGGTTCTTTGTTGCCGGCGAGGAGGGCGCGCTGGAGCAGGAGGGCTTTTTCCAGCACGCTGGTGACCGCGATCTCTGACGCCAGGCGCTGTGCCAGGATCTCTTGGGTCTGGTTCGTCGCGTAGCGCAGTGATGACGCCCCGGGTGATGGGCATTGAATTGCTACCAGCCAAATTCAAATTTTCTGTACTTGGCGGCTTGGAGCCCGAGATGAGTTCGTGGAGTGCTTCCAGTTTCGCCTCGTACTCTTCCTGGATTAATGGGGTTAGGCCAACGCCGGCCGTGGTGGTGCTCTTGGTGCACGTCTCACAGGTCTGTTGCTGCACCTCGCCCAACACACGGTTGGCGAATGCTGCCGCCTCGTCAGGTGAGCGCCAGGTGCCACAGAGCATGCCGCTGTTGCAGTCGTTTGGAGCGACGGTGGAGGCGTCTGAGGCGGAGCGATTATTCAACAGGTTGAAGCCTGCTTTGGTGACCTCGCTGACCACGCGAATAGGCGGTTGCCCTCGACCGCCTGCTTTGTTCCCACCCACCCACGGTACGCCGGTATTTCCGTTGTCGGATTCGGCTTGAGCGGTAACGGCTACGGCATCTTTGTTTTGGCCTATGGCCTCCTTGAGAGCCTGACCCTCTGCAAGGGAGCCCCAGCCGGTTTGGTTACCTGCAATGTTTGCCATACGTTCTGCCATTGCACGGCAGCTTGCCTTGGAGCGATCGAAGTCGAGACGAGCCTGAAGAATGCCGTTGGTGAGCAGGTTGTATAGGCCTGGATCTGCACGTTGAATGAGTCAGGGCGGGAAGCGACGCAACCGCGCCCGTCGCGTTTTGAATCACGCTGCCCATGATGCTCTGGAAGCCGCCGGTCAGTCCGTTGAGCTGGTTATGCAGCGTGGTGGACAGGTCCATGTTTCCGCACATCAGGTTGCTGTTCCAGCCAATGCCTACACCGATGCTTTGCATGTTGCCGGCACGTCCCATAGAGACAGCATTTCCGCCGCCGATGCTGTACAGGACGTCATCACCGATCACGCTGCCAGCACTGCTGTAACCCGGTGCGGCTAGCGTCGATGGGGAGCTGCCCAACATCGTGGCAATGACTATCCATGCGCAATTGAAGGGGAATGTGAAAACGGACGTCCGAGTCATGGAGTGGCTCCGTGCAGGCTAGTGAATTAATGAGGGCCGGTGCTGCCGAGGAAGGTTTGCCCTTCACGTTTGCAGCAGGTGTAGGGGCGCCAGAGCGACCAGGCATAACCACCGTCGATGGCTTGGGTATGAGGGCCCGCGTTGGGGAAGACGGAGCAGGCGTTCGTTAGCCTTGGCGTGAGTTGCTGCCATTTTCCTGTTGAAGGATCGGACTCGCGCAGTTCGCCTGCAGGCCAATAGCCGGGGCTGGGCGACGCGAGAAGGGGCTGGTAGACGTGGACTTGGCCGGGGCGTGTGACGATGTCTCCTGCGCGTTGAGCCATGACGGCGAGAGGCTTTGTAGTCGTCAACCTGGTGCAGAAAGCCGCTGCGTGGGTACACGTTGCCCCATAGATTTAGGGACAGCCTGCTGCCGATCTCACGAATGCCAGGAATGAGGGAGTTGTGGGTAGACGCTTTCGGGGATGCCGTGGCGCCATCCGATGTAGTCCAGGGTGCTGAGCATGTTCGGCACGTAGGGTTTGCCGGCGCCAGCGCAGCTGTATCCCGATCCACTGGCGAACGCATTGAAGGCGGCGATACCTGGGTGGCCGATGATGTCGACGTTCTTGAAGATGGACAGATTGTTTTCGTGTTGATCGTTGGTGGTGCCGCTGCCACCCCCCTTTGCATTAGAGATCGGACTGCTCAGTGTCCTGACCTCGCTCCATGGATTCTCTCCGGTCGAGGAGTAGCTTGAGACAACAGCGTCGGGGACGTAATGGCGCACCTTTGTGGAGGTTTTGACCTTGCATCCGAAGTTGGTGCACCTCAGCCAATAGCAGGCGCCAACGACTTGGTATTCAAGACAGCTGGGAGATGTCACTGAAGGGACGATGGTGGCGGTATACCAAGGCGAGGCTTTGTGCGCAGTGGAGGATAGGGGCAATAAGGATGACTTTGAGGTAGGGCGCGACGCCGCGGTGCTGGCGCGCCTCATGGTTGAGCCTTTCGGTATGGCTGGGACATCGGAGAAGCAAGCGGTACTTTAGGTTCGACCGATATAACCCTATCAGTGACGTTCGAACGGACCTCGCTGAAATGATCAATCGTGACCATCGTTCTAGGGTCAGGTGGTGTGCGTGAGCTTTTGGGTTTCATCACGAGGGTCCAGAGAAAGATTTTCTGGATCCTCTACGTATATCTGTCAGAGAGCATCACGAAAACTGGTTCTCCAAGACCGTATTAAGTAACAGGCAAAGCTCATCGGTTTTGATTGGAGTTTCAGAGAACGCTTCTGCCCAGCCTGCCAGTACTCGTCCTCACTACGAGCTAAATACCCATCGTCGGATTGGTTGGCTTTATTTGCCAGGTGGCGATATATTTTAGCCATATGGCAGAGGAGGGCGATCATGATTTCCGCAAGCAAAAGGCGTACAAGCGACCACATACGACCCAGCGCGGCCGCTACAACTGCTGTTTGGCGAAGGCAAAAAACCTCAAGATTACGAGTGCGTTTGAGCTTCATTCGATGATGGAGAAGGGCTTCCCCTCTGAGCTGGTGATTGCGTTCGTCCAGTCATACAGCCAACTGCGAGATCACCATGTGTTTTCCAAGGTGCTCGGGCTTTCGGATCGAACGGTGCAGCGGCGTATCAAAAAACCTGAGCCGCTGACGGCGGAGCAGACCAACAGCACATGGCGTCTGGCTAGCGTATTGAGTAAGGCAGAAGAGGTGCTGGGGGATCGCCAGCAGGCGCTCAACTGGATGACCTCTCCCGCAATGGGGCTTGAAGGAAAAACGCCTCTTGATCTTCTGACGACTCAGATGGGGTTTGAGTTGGTCGAGGACTTTCTGACCCGTATGGAGTACGGGGTGTATTCCTGATGACGATAGTGCCAGGGAATGGAGAGCTGTATTTGTGGCGATTAGATCAAGAGAAGCATGCATCCACCTGGTCGTCCGGCATTGGTGCAGAAATCGCTGGCGGCCGGTGGAACTCTAAAGGGTGTAAGGCGGTTTACTGCTCGGCAGATCCGTCGACGGCGATTCTTGAGGTGGCCGTGCACAAAGGTTTTCAAGCGCTGGACACGATTCCACATGTACTCACCTGTGCCCGGGTTAAGGACTTCAAGCTAGTCCATCGGGTCATGCCCGACTCCGTGCCTAATGCAAATTGGCTGTTCCCGGGTTCACCGGGGCGAGGTCAGCAGCAGTTTGGTGACAGCCTCTTAGCAGAGCACCCCTTCGTGCTGATTCCTTCTGCCGTTTCCCGGCATAGCTGGAATGTGCTGGTGAATCCGTCTACAGCGGACGATCTGTTCGAATTGATCAGCCAAGAGCGTTTTGCCCTCGACACAAGATTAAACCCTCCTCAGTAGGTGCTTTGAGCAGAGAAGGAGGTCTCTGAGGGCTCGGCGACTGAAAGGGTTGTGTAGGTCGTGTCGAGATCAGACTGTATAGGAGGTCGGAGCTAGGTTGATTTATGGCTGATGAACTGCATGAACATATTCCGTTGCGTGAAGGCGGTCCATCAGAGATGGACATTTTGTTAAACCAGTCAATCCCTTCTTGGGAGCGCATGACTAAGCCTCGCACACTTAATGCCGGAGAATAATTTTGCTCAGGTTGTTTCCATACGGATGCTGATTGCTTAGGTGAGGTTCCACTTGTTTTGTCACCGCTTAGCGGGTTTGCTAACGCCAACTGATTAGGAGTGAAACTTGTGATGGACGACACGGCAGCATGACCTATGACTTCAGAAATCTTTCATCGGCGGACTTTGAGGATCTGGTCCGAGACCTAATTGGAAAAGAAGAAGGGCTTCGTTTCGAAGCATTCTGCGCAGGGCCAGATGGTGGTATTGATGGCCGACACGCGCAGGCCGTCGGGAAGGTCATCCTGCAAGCGAAGCACTATGAGGGGTCGCCGTTCAGCAAACTGACTGCCGTGATGAGGCGCGAACGTTTGTCAATCAATAAGTTGGCACCCACCCGATATATTCTAGCGACCTCTTGTAAGTTCACTCCGCTTAGCAAGAGCAAGCTTGCTCCACTCATAGGGCCGAGTTTGAAATCCGAGGCGGATATCTTTGGTCCAGAGGACATCAATGGCCTTCTCCGGAAATATCCAGATATCCTCAAGTCGCACATCAAGCTATGGCTCTCAGGTTCAGGTGTTTTGGAACGGGTCGTGCGTGCGGCTGCTCATACCTTTGCGGCGTTTATGAAGGAAGATATCGAACAGAAGGTTCGTGTATACGCATCAAACCCCAGCTTCCACGAGTCACTAGAGAAGCTTGAGAAGCATCGGCTTCTCATCATTTCCGGTCCGCCGGGTGTCGGTAAAACGACACTAGCCGAGATGCTTTGCTACGCCTTCCTAAGTGAAGAATGGGAGCTCGTTCCCATTCGCAGTCTGGAAGACGGCTTTGCTGCCATTGCTGACAGCAAAAAGCAGATATTCCTCTTCGACGACTTCTTAGGAAAGGTTGCCCTCGATCGAAAAACTCTGGCGCATAAGGATTCCGATCTAGCCCGGTTCATGAGCCGCGTACGACGCTCCCCGAATGCGCGCTTTATCCTTACGACTAGGGGTTACATATTCGAGGAAGCCCGCAGAGTCTCCGAATACCTTGGCGATCAGCACCTCGATGTGACGAAGTATGTGCTTGATGTTGGTATCTATACTCGCCGGATTAAGGCAAGAATTCTCTACAATCATCTTCTTGTATTAGAGACACCGCAGTCGCATATTCGGGCTCTATTGGAAAGCAATAAGCTAGCGGAAATTGTTGATCACAAGAACTATAATCCGCGTGTCATCGAGGCTATGACTGATGCGTTTCGCATTGGTGAGATCGACCCCGCGAACTACCCCGTAGCATTTATCGACGCCCTGAACAATCCAAGCCAGATTTGGGACACCGCTTTCCGGATGCACATCGATCATCGGTGCAAGCACCTCTTAATGGCGATGTTTTTTCTCTCGGAATACGTGATTCCACTCGCTACTCTTCGCTTATCTTTCAATAGCTTGCATACCGCGATGAGCACGGCATATGGCCTGGCCCACGGACCTAAGGATTTCGAAGAGGCTCTTCGCATTTTGGACGGGAGCTTCGTCAACATCATAAATGTCCGTGGGCCGTTGGTCTCTTTTCTCAATCCCTCACTAAAGGACTATTTGTCAATCTACCTTCTGGACACCGACCTCCTTAGTCGCCTTATTCCTACCGCAGCTTCTATCGATTGGCTGTGGAGGCTGTGGGAATTTGTTTGTACGCGTGGCTTTAGCGAAGCTGATCAAACGAAGATAGCCGAAGCCTGTATTTGCAAGCTGGAGATGATAGAAACGCGCCCTACTTGGCGCCCCCGAGCTGGTGACGCCCACTCACTCGAATACAATGATGCTGCAAACTCCAAACGACTCCAAATGCTGATGGACTGGTGGCAGCTCACGAACGAGCGGCTGTTCGCCGACAGTGTCATGGCGATTGCTCGCAATCCCCAGCAGGGTTTCAGTCCATGGTCGGATGGGAAAATTCTGGTCAAATTATTTTGTAGTCTGGGAGGAAGAGACTGCGGAAGACCTTTCATTTACGAAGCTGAATTATTAGAGCTCCTCGAAAAGGCAATCATGGACGCGATACGCTGGAGTTCGTGTGACATGCTCTCTACGCTCGTCGATGCTGTGGACGCAGCCGAGGGGCTGTCCGCAAACATTACTAGTGCCTTGCAGGAGGCTGTGCTCGAAGATTTTGAGGAGAACACCAGGCGCATTCGCGAGGATGATAGCGAGTCTTTCCTGTCGGACCGAATCGATGCTCTGAAAAAGCTTGCGCCGCGTTTCGGTGTGCCGGACGATGTGTTGAATAGCGCCGTCTCAGCAATTGAGGATCGTATAGAAGAGATTGAAGACCGAAGCAGTCGCGCCTCCTCTCCGAATTTTCCGTCGTCGAACAAATATGATCGGGAGACGTTTGATGACAGAGCCCTTCGCGATCTCTTCGCCCCTCTACTTGATCGCTAGGATAATTGTGATTAGCGGGGGGGGGGCGTGTTTCTGTCCGTTCAGAATGCGAGTCTATCGATACACATTTAAAAATGTATTAGCTTATTAAGCACTGTCTGACGAGTAGCCAGGAGTTTCTTGCTTGGTGGTCGTTGGCTGGGAAGCGAAACGGGTTTGATACTCTGCTTGAAGTAAGACTTGCACTTTTCAAATCTGATTGATAAATTTTGATTTGCGAAAGGTAGGCGCACCTCACCCGTCAGTGAAAGCTGGAAACGGCACTACCTGTTGAGTTTTGATGCTAAAGGCCATGATTTTTTTCTAGGTCCCAAAGTGGCGTAGGCGGGTGACGTTGCGAAATGGGCGGAGAAAAACCATGAGCACTATCCTCGATGTAAGCCCGTCTACGATTGACGGTATCAAGCGCAAGGCCAAATCCATTGGCCGTCAAAATCGAATCCCTTACCTGATGGCTTTGGACGTTGTATCTCAGCAGTCCGGCTATGAAAATTTCCATCATGCCAGGAGATTGCTTCAGCGTACTGAAGGTGGTCCACCGCGGCACAGTATTTTCATCTCAGCGTACTGGCGCGATACGTCTACGAAGCCTGCTTCTGCGGGGCTTGAAGTGCTTGAAATCAAGCTGCCCAGACCACTGATGCAGTTCTTAAGTAAGCATCAATGCAGCTATGCCCGGAATCTCGAGGGATTCTTTATCGAGTATTCCGATCATCTTGAAATGCGTTCGAACACCGAGAGTCGGGAGCGGGCGAAAGAGCGCTTGGTTCGTGCTGCTTTAACGCTGCAGTTCATTGAGGCTACAGGGTTGAGGCCGGTCACAAATCAGCTTCAGCGATCGGCTATGAAGAAAGCGAATGAGTTGCCTTCTACAGATCATGCTTCGAAGTGGGTATCTGAGGTTGCTGGTCACTGGCTCGTCCTGGACGAGCCCTACAAGGATGCAACTCAAGGTGCAAAAATTAGCGACGCGAGAGGCATGGGTTGCCGCGAATGACCTCCACTGGGCCAGGTTAGATTGGAATGGCTTGTATAACCCGGGGGAGGCGGTGCCGCATATGCTCACCAACAACTCCTGATTTGCTTCATAAAATGGTTCGGGTGGTCGAGAAGCTGTCAGATGACGCCTTGAAACTTGAAGGTGAATGGCGCATTCAGACTGACAGTTACTACGACCAGTTTGTCAGTCCTGCACGAAAGTCAGAAGGTAAGAAGCGAAAGCCTCGTCCTGGTACCACCTATCGGGTCAGCAATAATGCTGTCGAGCTCCAATGGCGCCCGGGATATCTGCCTCGCCAGCGCCCAGCTCAAATAATGAATATGAAAAATCATAAAAAGCTGGGTAGGACGTTGCAGTGCTTACACGTCTCTCGGATTCCCGATAGCGCCTACCAGCGGCTTTCGAGGCTTCAGTCTGAGCTTGAAGACTGGATGTATGCAGAGTATGCGAATGAACGGCGCAAAAAGATGGATCTGCATGCGTACTATGGTGCTGGAGACATTCAAGGGTACAAGGGTACTCCAAGAATACTCAACGCTGTCGATCGCGTACGCTCCATGCTGATAGAGAGCTACCCGAACTGTAAGCCATTGAGGGATCAGCTCAAGAACCTAGAAACGGCACGCTTGCAAATTGTTAGCATGTCTAGCTGAATCCCGTGCAACCCACTGGCAGGTGAGCTTGCCGGTGGGTTTAAGTCGCCCCTAAGAATCGCGGTACTTTCAAGCGTTTGATTCACTTCTGTCGGCTCGAGTGCCGAAATAGAGGAGATGGGTTTGGGGCATTAGTGCTTCAATTAGATGTAGACCTCCCACCGAATAGTTTCTCTACTGTTCGCCAGACAGCTGAAGCTGGATGCCTTAGCTTTTCAGCGATATCAAGGCTCGCAAAAATCAATGAGTGTTGGTCATCGAACTCGATGTCGCACGCCTGCAATTGTGTCCTCCAGCAGCGCCGCAGCTCTGCAATTTGCTCGCTATTGAGTTCCGAATAGCGGCCCTTGTGAGCAGGCAATCCAAGGGTTTCACGTCGAACTTTGATTTCCCGAGGGGTAAGCCCTGAGACGCGACGAATCATTTCTACGTTGGCGCCGAGTCGTAGCATACGATTCACATTGGCAATGTTCAGTGCGCTTTCATCTGTCTGCAGCAGGAGTCGATCAACTACCTCCTGATTCACCGTGACGGTGCACCAACACACCTGCGCGTGAACCAATAAGCTGACTTTTTCTGGTTGTTTGAGTGCTGCAATCATACTGGCGCTGAAACCCATCGCTTGGCAGCGGCGAAACTGGCCGTTGTGCATGTTTTGCAGCGCTTGGGCGATCATCGCCTGGTTCAACGGGTGGGGGATGAGCATACGTCCTCCGATGTGAATGCTGGCTGGGGGGAAGGCAAATCGATCAGTTTGGCGCGTGATCACCTTGGCGAAAACATGGACCGATTTGTGTTCAGGGGGCGCTGACCCTCCAACGGCCGGACTGAATTCAGGCGTGGTCGCTAAAGGACATTTTTCCTCTGCAGAAGGCGTAGAGGTTGTCCGGCAAGTCGTTTCGGAATTTCCTTCAGGTCAAGGCCGTAGCGGCAGGGGTTGAGTCATTGAAAGGCCTTCATCGGTAATTGTCATTGCAATGGCAACTTCACAATCGCAATTGCAATCTGGTTAGGTGTCTTTGACTCTGCGTCGCCCAGCAGCAAATTTGTTGTCCAGGCTGCGTTTGCTGATGCCTCTTACATGTCCACAGTGGGCCACAATTGTGGTTACCAGCGATTCTTGGTTCTCGAATACTGAGTATGGTTTTCCAGTAGGTGTCTGGCCAAAAATGACCTGCAGCATTGCTCCGATCACGCTCTCATAACTGCAGACACTGCGTTCGCTCAAGGGAGATTGCTCCTCAATCATCATCCGAAGTCTGTCTCGTTCTACGAGCACAGTAGAGTTGACTTCATCTTGCTGAGCTCGCCGTTTCTCTGCCTCTGCGAGTTGAATTCTGAGTGCCAGGAGCTCTGCTTTCATCACCTGGAAAGCTTCAATGCTGATGGCGGTGTGAGCCGACCGCTCGAGTGCATCAAAGAGAAATGGTGGTTTTTCTTCTGGAAAGAACTGTGTCATCCAGGCTTTGAGATCGTGATGACGGATCGTAATCAGGTCTTGAGGTACTCGTGTTCCGCGTGTGACCGATACGCCTAACTCGCCGTACGCAAGATCATCATTGGCGATCGCGTCGATGAGTTTTTCCATGCTCTGCGACAAGTGTGGCCAATGGGGAAAGGCGATGCTCAATCTTCGCGGTGAGTGATTGCCGGATCTAAGGATCCGGAGCTGGTGGTCCTGCAGTTGGCTCCATCTGATGGCGACTTCAATGAGGTAGTAGAAAGGTTTGAAGGAGTACTCGCACTCGCCTTTGTCATACATAGAATGCCTATGCGTATTTTGAAATGAGGGTTCGATATGCGCCTTGGAAGCACTATTTCGTTGGATGCCTGTTTTATCTGCTTCCAGGCACCGTTTGTCTGTCAGCAATGCTTCTGATTTTGGCGGAGGACAGTTGAGAGTTGGGTGTGGGTACGAACTGGCAAGGTGGGTTGTGTTTTACTCATCTGTGCAGAAACCATAAACACGTCGTTTCAGTACCTCGCGGTGTAGTAGAACGAGCAGGCGAGAACGGCCCTATGACGCGCCGTGTGACGACGCTGTGAAGGTCAGCTCTCACGGCTCAGGGTATCGTCCGTAGTCTCAGATAGGGCGCTGTGGCCTGGAAGGGCGCTTTCATTCGGTGACATATTTCATCTTTGAAGGTCCGTCTTCCTCAAAGATCATAATGGCGATCTAGGGTGTCTGACCCCAACGGTCTAAATAGTCAGGTGAGAATGTATAAGGAGAACACGAATGCCGGTGTATTCAGAGGACGATCGCGCATAGGCGCGCCAAATATGCAGCCTTGAGATACGTCGTATTCAAGAAGCTCTTACCGAAGAGCAAGTTAACGAGAAGGGTTGGCTGGCTTTGGGCTGTATCCAAGGCGTCTATGCACTGGGGNCTGTCGGTGTCGACGATCACTGCCAATTTATAAAAGAGCTTGCTGCCGCTGAGGTCCGGCGTTTGACTGAGCTGAGAGCCATTTCAGATCGAAGATAATTGTTCTTCTGATGACAAACGGTAGGCATTCCCATCACTCGTGCGGGATCTCGATTCAGAACGTCAAATTACTCGTCTGCTGCGTCGGTAGACCAGTTAAAGCATCTGTGATGTGGCCGTACGAAATGTGAACGTTCACGCGCGGGACCTTAATCAAGCTCGTGATTGCCACTACCCTTTTGCCGCTCCGAATGGGAGGGCGCACTGGGCATATTTGCAGCCGCTGCGAGGGACAAGGCTGCCCAAGAATACACTGAATCTGAGCTTCAGAAGCGTAGCAAGCCGACTAAGTCCATAGCCTCAAGTACTCCAGTGAGCCCTGAAGGGAGAACCGAGTCAGTTGGGCCAGTTATAACCCTGGTAGGACAACAGAGTCGGCTCAAGTGCCGCCGCCGTAAACGTTCTATACACAGGCGCATACGACCTATTGCGCCTGCTGATTCATAGCGGCTTCGCGACGGCCTTGTAGTAGGCTGTTTTTAGNAGAAGACAGCGATGACTAAATCAGTCAACGGTCTAGATAGTGAAAAAGGAGCAGTGATGTCCCGATTTGCATTTGGCAGCATTTTCACGACAACGGATGAGTTCGAGATCGAAGATCAGAAAGGCTACGGGTTCTTCGACTGGGAGGCCCATGGCGTCGTAGGTTACGACGAAGGGTTGGCGACATATTTCGCGAACTTAGAGGGTAGCTGGGGAATTGGAACGAAATACCAAGAGCTTCCTACCATAGCCGACTTGCAGCGCAGGCTTGTTGAAGCTTTTCAGGGGGCGGAGCTTTCCGTTCAATCGAGTAGGGCTTGAACGACTAGCTCAGGGCGTCGAAGACAGCCCGACGATTCTGGCTCCATTTCAAGCTGCTTCCAAAAAATCTTAAGGGAATAAGATGTCCATCGTTTTGTATCATCAAGCAGGTCCAGATAAGTCCGCAGTTGATCAGGTTTTGAAACTGGTTGCCTCTTTTTGCACTGAACTCAGGCTTGATGCGATACCTGCCAGCAACGCTTTCTACAGTCTTTACCAGTGGGCGCTCGTTCGTGAGGTCGATTTGTATATTGAGCGAATTGGACACGCGAATGCACCGGCTGAGCTGCTCTTGGCATTTGATGAAGTTAAACGAGATGAAGTCGTGGGCTTTCTACTCTACCTTCCGGTGATGAGTCAGCCCGGTGCTTGTGGTGTTGGTTACATGGCTGTGAAGAGTTCCCATCAGGGATGTGGGATTGGAAAAAGCCTGCTAGTTGCAATGCTTGATCGCCATCCTCATGCCGAATTGACGTGCTCAGTCTCGAATGTGGCGTTTTACGAAAGCATGGGATTTAACGTGGTTCGGGCACTCACAGCTCTCAAGTCGCGATGAGCACCAGAACGCAAGCAACAGATGGAGAAATATTGCTGATAGATTCAAGATCGATCCTTGGTTCTGCTGAGGCACGGCAACGTCAAATGGAGCTGGAGCAGCGGTGGGGCAAAAAAGAGATGCGCTACGCCATTCAGCAGTTTCAACGTCATGTTTCCAAGCTGGTCCATCAAACCGATTCATTTGTGAAGGAGCGGCTTGGGCGATAGAAAGGGGAGCGAAGCTACGTCGTAGCAATGAGAACGCTACGACTCTCATCGCTCATTTATTGTTCGAACTAATCGGGGGCGCTGAGCGACGTTGAGAGGCGGTTATCGTTTAACCATTCACATCTAGATGTTTTCGGGAAATAGAAGGATCTATGACATGGCGGTGACTCAGGAAATTATTGATGCTATCGACACTCTCTGGAAAATCCCGGCGCCGGGCCCTGACAACATTCATTCTGATCCAGCTTTTACAACCCTCATTCGACTGTATTCCGAGCAATATAGACTGCCCGCAAATCCGTTCGGATTAAGCATGAGCCTGAGTTATGCGCTACGGTCCTTAGGTGCCCCATGTCTGCAGTCTTCGACTGCTCCAGGTGGACGTCCGACCATGCGCGGGATCGCCCATAGGCTAGATGACGCTTTTACTCGCAAGAGCTTCAAGCGTACGTACATTTGCCCTTTGGACTATGCCGATGACCTTCCTGCTTTGATTTTTGGCAACGCGCAGGTTCGACGTTTTAGTGCGACGGAACTGGAAGAGCTTTTTGATGAACAGCGCCTCATGCGGCATTTTCAAGGATGGAGACTGGATTCATTGAGGTTTTCGGAGTTTTTTTGGCTTGTGATTGAAGAGGACGTACAAGTAGAAAAAGACCTTGCTGTACGCTTATCCCCATTTTCTCATCACTGGTTTGATCGGGACCTTGGGGCGATTGATCCGCATCAAAGCCGTTTTCCGCTGCCAGTTGAAGACGCTCTGTTTTTTCTAATGCTCGGCCCTTGGGAATCGTGGGCTGCCCTGAATGAGGTGGACTGGCGAGGTTTCAAAATTCGCTGGGTCTACACGTTGGATGAAGATTTATTCACTGCTCCATCAAAACCACCGAGTGCTGATAGTCTTTCTTGGGAACCTCATATCTACGATTCAGGCTGGGGGGAGGTAGTCGAGGATGAGCGACGCATTGTCTATGAGCTTTCTGGAAATGCTCACTCTCAACTACAGACTTTGGATCGCAATTACTGGGAAAAATTAGTTTCTGCACGCTCAACACCGCTCTTCGAAACACCAGTTGAACACTTTTTTGTACGAGCTTTCTTGTCAGATGGTATCGACGAGTTTATGGCTCATCTAACGGTCATAGAGGCCGCGTTTGGGCAGCAGAGCGATCATGATCGGAAGGGGCGATCGAAAGACGATCCGATGCGGGGTGCCGGAGCTACTAAACGTGTGGCGGCTCGGTTGGCTGCCGCGCTTAACGAGGCAGAGGTAATTGAGGCTTACGAAGAACTGTTCAGTCTTAGGAGTGCATTCATTCATGGGCGCTCTGGCGTGGATAAAATTTCTACGGAGACTCGCGTTCTTGCCCGAACGCTTGCAAGAAAAGACTGCGACAGCCCTCATTTCACTAGCTGGCTCCCCAGACATTTCTCGTGAGTCAGTGCTCAGCGATCTTCTGGTAAGCGGTGCAGTTCTGTAACGCAACTTTAAGCGTCTCTGAGGCACTTTGTTGATCGAAGCGAAACTGCCGGTGAGGACGAGTTACGGAGATTGGTGCTGGAGGGGGGCTCAGACTCACGTAATTCCCCGCTTACGATCAATGGCTTTTGCCATCGCCATGGCGGCGTCCAATTCACTGATGCCGTGCTCATTCATCAGCCTATGTCGTTCCGCTTTTTCCTCCGGCTCAGTCATGGCCATCGCCAGGTACAAACTTGGTGGCACGGCCCTGAAAAGCACCTCCGTGGACTTCGACAGAATGACCCCTTCCGTAAATTTGCCCGACTCCTTCCGTGCAGACAGCATCAACTTTTTTCTGAGCATCATTCAGCTCGCGAAATCTCGCGATTTTGTTCACCTCATCCGGTGGCATGTTCAAGCAGATCCACCACTCAATCATGTTCAGCATCGGCTCTGCCGCTTTCGGTAAGTCATCGATGTTCTGCGTGGCCAACCAAAACCAGGCCCCCAGTTTGCGCCACATCTTGGTGATCTTGAGCGTGTAAGGGGAGAGCAGCGGATTCTTGGTGATGATGTGACCCTCATCCGTCACGTTGATGATGGGCCTACCGAGCATCTGGTCTCGTTCAGCGATGTTGTTCACGGTGTTGATCAGCGAGATGTAGGCGATGGAAAGCTGTGCGTTGTAGCCCTCTCGGGCATAGGTTGCGAGGTCGACGATGGTGATATCAGCCTCCGGCCACGGGGATCCCTCGCTGTTGAACATCTCCCCATCAGATCCCTGGCAAAACATATCCATGGCGTCGGCCATTTCAAGCATACGAATGCGCTTTTGCTCTGGCAGGGTGGTGTCATTCCCTGAGGCCCTGAGCGCGTCCCGCACATCTTGGGTCAGAACTGTTCGGTGCTGACTGGCGCAAAGGGTGGCTGCATTGATGATGCATTGGCGGATCATGCTTCGATCGGCACGGGTAAGACGTTGCTCTTCTTTGTCCTCACCCCCTGTGATCATCAGACGTGCCGTGATCTCCAGTTCGCCCAAGACATCGCGTTCATCCTCTTCAGTGTGATCGGTATCATCCAGCGCTTCTGCATCGAGCGTTTTGACCCGGGTAGGCGCGTCGATCAGGCGATGCGCATCAGCAAACGGGGCGAGGCTGACACCTGAGCCCGGAGCCAGTTTGACCCGGTTGACCACCAGGCCAAGGCGCTTGGCGAAATCTGCAAACAACCCAAAGCTATTGCCGGCTTCTGCAATGAAGATGCGTGGCCTGTAAACCGCGGTAACCTGGTTGAGTATGTTGTTCAGGGTGGCTGACTTGCCGGCACCGGGTTGGCCCGAACAGAAACAGATGGGCGTTCATCTGCCGGTCGAGGCGGTTTAGCGGATCGATGGTGATCGTCCCTCCACCGCGATTGAAGAATGTGATTCCCGGATGGCCTGTGCCTTCACTGCGGCCCCATACCGGCGCGAGGTTGGCCAGGTGCTGCGCAAACATCAATTGGGTGTACCACTCACTATTGTGCATCCCCGGGTTAAACACACAGGGCAGCCAACGCAGATAGCTATTCAGTGGTGCCGACCTCATGCTCGTCACGTACAGGCTGAAGCCCTGCATTGAGCATCACGTTGTGAAGCAGCAGGGTCCGCTCCTCCAACTGCTCGATGTCCTTTCCTCGCAAGTAGAAGGCGACAGCACCGCGGTAGAGTTTATGGGCACTGCCAATGTGCGAGCGGGCCCGTTGCACGTCTTCGCGGGTTTGTTCGGAGGCCAAGGTGTCGCCGACAGACTTGCTGGCCAGATGGTTGAGGTGGGCTTCGAGCATGTCCTGAGGGGTGATCACCAGAGTGATACAGAGGGTGGTGTCCTTCTGGCATCTGATCGAAGAGGGCGTTGGTCGCGTCACCGCCTTTCGGAGGTTTCGCCTGTCAGGTGCCCAGTCACGGGTGGTGCGCGCAGGCGATCCAGCACGATCACACGGTGCGGCATCTCGTCCAGGTACCAAAGCCCTTGGCTAACGTCGGAGCGTGGTTGCTCGAAGAACAGGCGCTGTGCAAAGTCTGTTCCACTGGCTAACTCCAGCTCATCGCAGGATTCGCTCTCTGGCAATGCAGCCAGTTGGTAGAAGGTCTTGCGCGCTTCTGGTGTGTCGCCCAAGAGGCGAGGGTTGGGGTTGAACCATCGTAGCAACCAGTTGTGAATGCTCCCCTCGTTCATACGGCATGACTTGACCCCAGCGTTGCCCAGACCTGCTGTGAGTCGATCGCAAATGCTGTTGAGGGCTTGCTCGCTGGACTGGCCGCGCCGAGAGGGTGTGCTTTTGCTACGGCGATACACAACCAACCGTACTTTGCGTGTCTGCCCGCGCCAGGGAAGCTTGGTCACCGCGGTGTCTTCGAACAAGCCACCGGGCTTGGAAATGGCCTGCAGATGTTGTTCGAACATCTGCAGGTAATAATCGGTGAAGGCGGTACCTTGAGCACGAGGCTGTATGTACGCCTTCAGCTTGCTTAGGTAGCTGGCCCAGTTAGTTTCGTCCTGGGCATAGAGCTGTACGACCCAGGGCTGGTCTTCCAGCTCGTCAAAGCTGTCCTGCAATGCGTTCTCCAACGCATCTCTGACGGTTTTTCAGCCAGCTCGCTTCGCGGCCCTCAGTTCCGACGGGTGTCAGCTCAAAAAAAGCAGCCACGGACTCCCCATCCTCGAGCAACATGCATTGAGAATCGGGGAGAAACTCAACCCACGGCAGCATATCGATAAAGCTCGGTGTCTTGGCATAGAGCGCTTGTTCATCGGCGTGTGTGCAGTGTCTAGCCGCAAAGGCACTGCTGACTTCGGGAAACCTATTTGCTGGCTGTGCTGGGTACTGATCCTTTTGTATCTGCTCCATCAATAATCCTCCGTACGTTCACCTGGCATGGCGTATTGCACACGCTGATAGAAGGGGAAGACGGTGCTGTAGCCGGGTACAGGGACTGGATCAGAACCCGCAAGATGGGGGAATACGTACATCACCAGGTCTGGATTGGGGAGGCGTTTGAATTGGCTGTAAATCTCGTTCTGAGCTGTTCGGGTGTAGGCCGTATGATCCTGGGGAAGCTCATTCAGGGTGCCATGGAGCGTTGAGCGCGCCTGAAGCAACGGCCTGTCGGTAAGGATTTGATTGGTAGAGCTGGCGTTGGCATCCCAAATCTCCAACATGGTCTGCTGACCATGGGGAAGCAGTCGATCCTTGTGGGTCGTGCATCCACTGATAGCCAGCGCGCCGAGCAGAATCCAATGCAGGGGGTTAATCGAGTGCAGAAACATCAGCACCTCCAGAGACGTGCCGTACGTTGCGGCCGAGGGTTTCGTAGTCAATTTCCAGCTGGCGGTCCAGGTGCACAGCCACTTGGGCGCCGGGTTGCACGTAGATGGCCGCGAAGGCCTGGCCGTACAGTTTGTTGACCCAGTCGCCAATATCTTTCACACCACCAGACAAGATGGTGTTCACCGCATCGGTACCCGCTGCGCCTGCGCCAACTGGTGTACCGTTGGCGCTGAACAGCGTGCTTGAGTTCTGTTGGCCCGCGTCCAGCAACTTGGCAACGCCGGCGCCGGCAGCGGTGATCAGCGTTTTGGTACCCAGGTACTGCTCGGCATTGGAGCGTCGTTCCCCCGAAATGCAGGGAATACCGTAAGGATCGCTGAGCCAGCCAATCCCGCCTTGGATCTTGTCCAATTGGGCGCTGCTGCCTTGCCCTGTACTTTGGCGGTTGGTCAGTTTCTGTGGTGTGGGCACCGTGCGGATGCGGCCGTCGTTGAACACGAACGTCATGCTGGAGATCTGTCCCCGCACGCATGAGAGCGTCCAGTCACCTGCTGCGGTTCCGCTGATCACTGCCCCCGCGACATCAGGCAGATCAATGCCATTGGCGGTGAGGTTGTCGGGACCGATGAGCACTTTGAAGGGGTAGGGATCGTTGACGACACCATCCACCGGAACCCGGCCGATCAATGCGGTCATGGCAATGGAGCCGCTGAGCGTGCTGTTTTCCGGCAGGGTATAAACCGGTGTCGTGGTGTCTTTGCTGTCCGTGGTGGTGATGTTTTGTCCGATCGCGCCGGTTCTGGCTTTTAGCTCCCGTTGACCACGGTTGATCTCATCATTGAAGGCTTCGGGGAAATTGAACCCGTGTGGCGGGTTTCTTTGAACCGGTAGGCAGCGGTTTGCCTTGCGCGTTGACTGCCGTTGCGTCCTGAGGATCGATCCAGATCAGATCGCCTTCACTCTTGGAAAAGTGTTCACCATCACCAGGTTGTAAACCCAGGCCGATCGGAAGGTCGGCATTGCGGTTTGGCAGGAACTCTGTGGAGAGACGTTGCTTGAGATCGTCGAGTAAGCTTTGTGTTTCCAGCTCGTTTAATCGGCGTGGCTCTTTCGATTGAGTCTTATCCAACTCGATGTTCAGTGCCTGCTGAATGCGTTGGTCGATCTCGCTGTCTCGTTGGCGCAGACGGGCATTTTCTTCCTGTTGGCTCTTGTTGTCGGAGAGCAGCGATTTGAGTTCATTGCGCATGGCCTTCGTCTGGGCAACCAAGGTGGCCACGGTGTCGTGTGGCGTGTCGCCTTCGATGCCCAACTGTTTCATTTCGTCTTGGGTCAATTGTGGATCGGAGGATTTGCCGGACGATGCTGCCGGCTCTTTGTTTGAACAGGCCTTGAAGGTTCCCAAGACCACCAGCAGTACCACTACCAGGACTAGCCACTTGAGCAGGCCATTACTTTGCATGGGCATCTCCTTGGCGGGACTTGTGAGGGGGGCTGGCATCGATTTGGCTGATAGCGGGCGGCAGTGCTTGTGTCAGGTTTTTCCCTCGGGTCACCAGATATACGACGGTGGTGTCTGCTGCCAATCCACTTGGACCCAGGTTGTTGTGCTGAAAGGTCGCGGTGAGGAAATCACCTTGCAGCGCACGAGGGTCCAAATGGAGGGGGGCACTTGAGGTATTACGCAGCTTGATGGCCGTGACGATGTGATCGTCCAATTGCCAGGCGTCCAGTGGTGATGCTTCGACAGGTAGCGTTGGGAGCCAATGGCTCAGATCAATCGCCCGTCGTTGCTTGATCTGAAAAACGCCTGCGAGTGGCTCTACGGTGCGAAGCGGGGCATAAAGGCTCTGAGCGGCATACCGCGTGAGAACCACAGGTATTGGCGTGTCACGGCGCTCAGAGGGGGACTGCGCAAGGTTGCCGTCAGTTGAGTCAGCACCTCTGGCGTGGGACGCGTCATCACCGCGGTGTTTGGGAGCGACAACCGCCTTCACAATCCTCACAGGTTCAAGAGGCGGTTGATCTTCAGCGTCCGACGCGGCGATGTCGATCAAGATGATTTCTCCCGTCTGCACATCCTGCAGTTGCAAGCGAGTGGGGGCGATGGGCGCAGATGCCCTTAAGTACAGGGCGCCCCCCGTGCTCTGGATGCGCAACGTATCGGTAAGTGAGCGCGGAACGCCCACCCGGACGTTCTGATCGATGAAGAGAATGCGCTCCTGGCCAACCAGCAGAGGGATGGCCAGCGGCAGCCGCTCCCAAGGCATGATTTCGACGGCATGAGCGACCGCACAGCCTAACCACAAAGGCAGGGCAAAACGCAGACGGCGCATTACTGGCCTCCTTGCTTGGTTGAAGTATTGGCACTTGAAGAGGGGAGAGGAGCGATGCGTTGCGGAAGCGAGTCGAAGCAATCCAGTGCAAGGCCGAACGGGTTCTTTTCAGGGTCGATGTCCTGTCGCACGACCTTAAGCGGGTAGCGCACAAAGGCTTGCTTCACCCGCTCAGAGCCGTAGAACTCCTCAGTTGCCAGGTCCAAGGTGACGAGCCACTGATCTCGTCCTTGGACCTGGACGCGAAGCTCAGGGGCATCACCATAGCCACGCTCCGGTATTTCGAAAACGCTGCGCGTGCGACTGCGCAGCTCACTGGCGGTTTGGCGTTTGTGAAAATCGCTTTCCAGCTCTGATTTGCAGCGTGGGGTCAGGTAAGCGCTGAGTTTGTGGATGACGCGTGGGTAGTCTTTCTCACCGTCAGTCGGCCAGCGGTTGAGCTGCTGGAAGATGTACAACGTAAACGTATAGACAGACTCAGGCGGTATCTCCCACCACTTACGCGTGCTGCCCGAGCGCAGGTCAGGTGGGTTATGGATGGTCAGGTTTCTTGGAGCATCCCACCATCCAAGCCCCGCCAGTACGGCAATCCCGAACAGCACGCCGCAGCCGGCACGTAAGGTCTTGATGTGGGATTCAAGCCGAACCACTTCATTCTTGAAGCGGCTCATGGTCGCTCGCTCCTGCGGGTACTCCAGCGGCCTGAGCGAGTGACCAGGTCAGCCCCGCCCGTCCACGCCGTCAATAGAGGCCAACGGGTCGCGATCAACCACTGCAGATGTCGATAGAGCCATGTCTCTGGCTTGCCACGCTTGTGACGGCGTAGCAGCTTTCCTCCGACGAAAAGCCCCAGCCCTATGCAGAGCATCATCATCGTGGGGGCCAACGCAATGCTTTGAAAAAGCACCGCAGCAGCAATTCCAAGGCCGATACCTAGCAGCCCTGAGAAGGCCACAGTGACCCACATTTCATCGGCCGTCAGACCCAGGACAATAACGGGCTGGCGGTTGAGCCGGGTTGGTAGGAAGCGCAACGTGCCGTCGGCAAGGTACTGATCTGGGTCTTTCATTGAGATATCACCTCACAGCACGCCGGTGCCCTTAGTCAGCAGCCAGATGATGATCACGAGAAGCAGAGCGCCCACGCCACAGGTGAGGCCGAATTGTCCCCACGTCTTCTTTCCGCTTTGCACCTCGGAGTAAGAGCCATAGGCGTGGTAGGCAACACCACAGAACGCAGCGGCAGCAATGGCCAAGGCGATGAGCCCGACGATATCGAAGCCGTGGTTTTGCAAGGTCTGGATGATGCCGTTGCCTTCGCCTCGGCTTGGGGCCTCCATCTGAGGCAATGCCGCATGAGTGCCGGAAGACATGACAGTCGAAAGGGTCAGGACGTAGAGCGACAGGCGACGAGTGAGGTAGTTGAAATACAGGCGAGTGGACATGGTTGCCTCCAATGGCGGTGATTGAGTGTTAAGGCCGCGTCAGTGCAGCAGCAGGAAGGTGAGCAGGATGTAGATGAGGGTGACTTTCAGCGTCAGTCCGACGAACTTGGCCTGAGAGATCTGGCCGGTTGCCCAACCTCGATAGCCGCTGCCAAGCGCCCAGGCGGCAAAGACCAGCGCACTGGCCAGCACCAAACCTATGAACAAGGTGGTGCTCTGCTGGGGCGTGAAACCGCCCATGGCCTTGAAGGCAGTGAGCTGTTGAGGGCTCATGCTCATGGTTGTGTTTGCCCGGATCGGGTGTAGTGCCCGGTTAGCTCGGGTGGATTTCTCGGTTGGGCGCGGGAAGGGGTGAGGTAACTATTGATGCCTTGGCGAATCAGATCGATGTCGGCTGAAAGGCGAGCGTAGTCGAAGGTGTAGCGGGCGTTTGGGTCAATTACCGCGTTGGTATGTGCTGTCGAGAGACGATCTGCAGCATCAAGCTGACGAAGGACTAAGCTGAGCTGCTGATGTTCGTCTACCGCTGGTCCGGCGAACGCAATAGGTGCCGAACAGCACACAATAAGTGCTACCGCAGCGAGAGGTTTGTAGAGGTTGGGCATTGATGCCCTCCATGCGCAGAAGGTTTTTCTGAGTGTCTCGCATGGATTTTCCCTTGCCAGCTGGGAAACTGGTTTGGTTCGAGAGTCTTTCGTGAGGTGCCTGGTGTTTCATCAGCACCATATCGGTGATGCCGCTGAAAAGGCCGATAACACGCTTCTTTCTGATTTGAGTGGCTTAGCTCTAAACTGTTTCTGCAATCCGTTACTCAGGTTCAGATGTGGTGACAGCTTGGCTTCTGGGAGCAAAGGAAATGTGTCCGGTCTGGACTATAGAAGGCTGGCACTCTCGAGCGGTCTCTACGGATGGAAAGCTGGAGTTGCGTGTGCCACTTAATTCGGCGGCATCTCACTGTAAAAGTCTGCCGTCCTCAACGAATCACCCGCAAAAAGGTCACAGGGAATGAGATCGATAGAACGCAATTTTCCACAGTTCACTCGTATTCCGCTGGCAGCCATCAGCCTTGGGCTGAGTCTCGCCGTTGCCATCTACATAACCGGGAAAGGCCCCTTCTTCCTGGAGAATTTTGCGTACACGTGGTTTCCCCAAGCGGCAGTGCTTTGCATTTCGCTGTTGTGTAAAGCATCGCGAGAATTGCTGGGGGGAATGGCTATAGCAATGGCGCTGTACTTGTTACTTTTCGACATCTGGGTCACAGACGCCATGGGATGGCTTTTCTACTTGTTCAGCTTTCCAGGCATCCTCATCGGGGCATTGCTTAGCGTTGTATTCAGCCCCTCGCGGAAGGTATTCAAGGCGCTGGGAGCGTTTGTTTGGGTGGTTGTTGGGATAGTGGGAAACTTGGCGGTTTCTTGNTATTACGGTCAGATGAGACTCCTCGCGATGATGGGCTATATGACAGGTATCAAGAGGCGCTTTGCAGCCATGGGCAACTGATGGGAAACCGAATTCTGGAATTGAGTCAGTATTTTATGAACGAAGGTTGGCAAAACGACGATTACCTCAGCATCCTGACGCAGGATGAAAGCTTCTCTGCGATGAGAACCTATCGATTTGAACATTACCTTCCGGGTTACACGCTACTGGGCCTAAGAAATTGGGACTACTTTATCGTCATGAACGCTTACGGAGCGATTTTTACGGTGCCAACGCTGCCACTCGATGCGCAATGTATTACGCCGTTTACGATGCCCCAGCAAATTTCGCTTGAGCCTGACGAGCAGTTCAAAGGGAAGATCAAGTGGCATGTAAAACCGTTAGTGTTTGGGGGCGATCCAACGGACGAAACGAATGGGGCGTGGATCACTTATGAACAACATGCTGAACTTGTCGTCTGGTGGAACGAACAGTACTGGCGCGCTGGAGCGCAGCATTTTAGCGACTAACCGTTTAGCTAAAATCTGAGATTTTGAACGTCAGCTAAGGGGCGATTCTGTTGAAAAATTCGGTCGCGATTTTTAAGACAGGAAAGTACGCGTCGGAGATTGAAATCTGAAATTTGGGCAGAAGGTTCAGGACTCTGATTTGACGTAGCAGTGTGCGAACAGGGGGGGGGGGGCATCCATCAATATTCAAGCGTCTTCTGAAAACCGACTTTTTTCAACACAACTGACCCTTAGCGGACGCTCGTGAAGCGTCGCAATCGGTCAAATGCGTCAGCTCGGATACGCATGATGCTCAGTCCGTAGGTAGAATCCCTCGATCCAACCAGCACGTATCAGCCACGGAAGGGGAAAGGATTTGAGTGTGGAACTTAGCTTCGACAAAGAAGTTGCAGTAGCCAAGATCGAATTGGCTGACTGGGCTCCGCCGCTAGTCGAACACCTAGGACGCTATTTTGATGTCCGAGAGGGCATGCTTCGCTGANTCGGAGACNACGCTCATCTGGCTGGTGAGGGCAGTCAGGCCTTATATGATTGGGGGCATAACGGGCGTGAGGGCTTCGAATTCAATCTTAGGGTTGCTGCACATCAGAGCCCTATTGCAGTGACCTTGGTACTCCTAGGGTGCGGAAACAGTGGGGTCAAGGGGTCGTCGTCCATATTGGATCAACATGCCTACCCGTCCGCCTTACAGGCTTTTAGAAAGGACGTGCTGGACGTCGATTGTCATGCTTTACGTGCAACCATCTTGGCTGAGATCGCGCCTCTTCAGAGTTGGGTGAGCTGGCTACTCGATACCAATTCAAATGAGAGGGCTCACTTTCTGAAGGATCGGCAGATCATGTCGGCACTTGTTAACCGTACATCTCAAGACGATTGCATCGTTAGCCTTAAGTTAGTCACCCCCGGTCGCAATCAGGATGGCTGGGCCTTCGAGCAGTTGGTCGTGCAGCATTGGGGGGCACGTTACTTGGCTGGTCTGAAGACGAGTGTTGATATCTCCTCGGGTTATTCCAAGGATCTGGATCGCAATCTCGTCCTGTCGCTGTTTGAGAATTCACTGACGGTCCAAAAGGATCGCCGGGCCTGTGAGTTGCTTCTTGATCAAGTCGACCCAAACGTTTTTCCAGCGTCGATTCAATACTGTCGAACGCTTGCGGCGGACGATGTTCGCAGGATGTTCCTGAGTTGGCGCTCCCGTCCTAAGGCAGGGAAGAAAGATGATTTCAAAGCGTGCCTTGCCCAGGCCTGCTTGTCGCTTGCCAAGTTGTTGCCGGATTCCATGCCCTCAGACATAGCGCTTGCTGCTGCTTGGCACGAGTTAGTGGACCCCAGGCCCTGGTCCGCCCATAAACGCGTTGCTGAAGCCCTTAAAGAACTGCCATCCGAGATGTGGGGCCAAGGCACACCGTGGAGCCAATTAGGCCCTGCGGCCCGCGAGGCATGGCGGCAGGATCTGTTTGACCAAGTGAGGGACAACCAAGAGCTTGCCCATGGGCTCCTCGCTTTCTGCTGTCTATGGCTTCCGCAGGTAGCGTTTGCCGAAGTTGAGCCAGTGCTCCTGCGGTTGATGGTTGATCAGGATCTCTTAGTCTTTGCGAAACATCTTGTCAGCACTGGTCCAAGACAAGTGCAGTTGAGGGTCAATGGGCTGATGCGGCAAAGCCTGGGTGCACTGGACTTTGAAGGGCCGTTAGACCAAGGTGAGGATTCCAGCACACTTCCCGGTATCGGTGCCAAAACCTGGCTTTGCGATCCATCCTTGGAGCGAGTTATCCATAAGGCGCTCAGTCAGATGGAGGATGTTTACTGTCGCGAGTACCTAGGGACTTGGGGGGAGGACGAGGAAGTTCATACGGCACGTCTCTTAGCTCTTACCCAGGAGGCGGTTTTGCAAGGCGAGCGAACAGTTACATCAGCTCAATGCTATGACGCGGGCCAGTTATCCAAGCCTATCGGTGCTCGTTCGTCAGCCCGGCAAGCGGGAGGAAGGGGCCATCACCCCTGCCGGGGCTCGCCTTGGAGCGGATATTCTATTTCTGACTCGTATCGTGGACGATGGCAAAACGGTGATCCAGCGAGCCACCCTCGTGCAGGTGAAAAAGCGCTTCGGCAAGGCGTCGGGAAATGGCTTCAGATCGACGATAAGCATCGACTTGGAACAATGCGACGACTTGCTCAAGCAGTCAGAGCACGCCTACTACCTTTTCGCGACTCCGCCCTCACCTCGCTCGGCGTTATGGGTCGCTCCAGCCCGCCTCGTTGGGAATTTGACCCAACTGAACACGAGCAAAACTTCCGTCGTGGCCTGGCAGGTTCGGGATGCTAGCTGCTCCTATGCGGACTTTTTTCTGTACGGCCTAATAGGTCTTTGGGCTGGAGATGAAGACGAGGATATAGTCGCCATCGCCAACGGCGATGCCCGGCGTGGACTGAGTCCTCGCCACATTGTCGAGATTGAGGTTCGGCGCCCATCGGAATGATGGCGCTGGGTGTGGAGGCGTCGCGCACGTCAACGGATTCGGAGATGTCCATGCTGTCGCAAAGGCTGGGTGAAAGCCGTGGGCCCTGATCCAGCCATGTATGGTACCCACTCAATGAGACGTACGAAGGCATCACTGATCTATCGCAGGACGAAGAACCTGCGGGCGGTTCAGTTGCTGCTCGGCCATACGAAGCTGGAGAGCACTGTTCGATACCTGGGGATTGAGGTCGATGACGCCCTTGGAGATGGCGGAACAGACTGAGTTTTGACCATTTTATAGCGACGGTCGAAGTCAGAACGTCGCTAACCGGACCAAGAGCAGACGTTCGAACCTAAGGTAATGCGATGAAGAGAAAAACAAGAATGACTGCACCACTGGACCAGTAAGGCAGCAACCCAGCCTGGACCTGGCTGGACGTTTGACCCTAATCGCATGATCCGAATAGCCGATTGTCATTCGATCATCGAAGTTCTTCGCCACATGAAACCCAGTGGGCCGGAATGGACGCATCGTAACGTCCACATTTGCTTTCCCGGCCCATCAAATGCTTGGGCTCTGGTGTACGCGCTTCAAAATGCCAGTGCCCCGTACTTTGACTTCATGTATACCCACAAAGAGCCGCCTCAGGAAGCGCTGTCCGCACTGCTAGGGAAGTATCCACAGTGTTCCGTCATCGACTGGTCGCCCGGACGCTTGGCCTGCATCGAAGCTCAGGGGGTGGATGTTGAGACGCTCGCTGAAATTATCCGGGATCTAGCTGAAGCTGCTTGGGAGGAGCACATCACGTTCGTCGATGCTTCGTACGAGGAAATGGGTAAAGCGTGACCCAAGAGCGGACAGTCGACCTTAGCTGCCCAAGCGCGTGCGCAAAGACCAGGTCTTGGGCAACAATCGACCAGACGGGAACGGAACGCAGGTCACCATAATCGAAGGAATGTTTGTTATGAGCCACCTTAACAACGACTTGAGGGCCGATTTCGTTGAGGCACTTGAGGAAATCTCGACGCTGATGTCCATTGCATACGAACAGCTCGGCCCTGTAACGGAAGACCATGCATTAGCTCAGGCAGGTTTAGAGAATGGTGGTGATATCGTTCTGGATTATGTCGATCACAACGAGGCTGGAGTAGCGTTCGAACACCTGCTTTACATGATTAACGAACCACCGCTCGTTGTTTCTGAAAAATGCATAAAAATCTTAGCTCGGATCGCAAAGTCCTTGAAGATGCCATTCACGAGATGACAAAAATTAACCCACGTGAAGGTTAGCTTTGGGTCGGTTTTTGCCTGTCACCGACCGTCAGGAATCGGCCAAAAGCGGACTGTAGACAGATAGCTGCTGGCATTCCTACGCTGGCATTCTAGTAATCACACAACGCTAAAAAGGAACATACATGTTGGTCATTCAAATGGATCGGGATAGCGTGCATGCAGGGGATGATCTGGAACGTCGTAGGACATCAATCAGGCTTGATCCAGCAGTAACACTGCGCGCTTTGTTCGAAGCGATCCAAGGTATGGGTTACCTGCCTGCCATCAGTGGAGGCAAGGCGACGTGGATTATTTGTTCGTCTGGCAAACACATAGGTGTTTTAGCTCAGCAATGGCCAGAAACTAAATTGTTAATCCCCGCTGAGAGCTTCCTGAGTCAGTATTTTGGGGATACCGAACCTCGCCTTCTGTTCAGATATTGGTGCCAGGCAGATCCAGACCATGTCTTTTCACAGATCAAAGCTGGAAATGAACCGCCGTCTCGATTTTAGGACTGGCGGGGGCTACCTACTGATCAAGAAGCTAATATGTCTGCTTTGGGTTGTGGCGGCCTGTTGCAAAGGTGGGCTACCGATCTATAGCTGCATCCTTTCGTTATCAGAATCAGGTCGAAGGCTCACACCGATAAGCTAAAGTTTTTCGTACACCACCTCGAATTCTTCACCCAATTCCTGTTGGATGGATTTCAGTAATTTAGCGGCGGCCTCGTCAAATCTTGCGTAATCGTCTGCACTCCAAGAGCCGGGATCAGGTGGATAGTCCCAGTTCAGCGATGTGTCATGCCACTGTGAAAGCTCGTTAAGCATTGCCTGGACTTCGTTACTGAGTGGTAGCCTCTCTTCAATAGGCCCTACAGGAAATTTATCCCGGGCAATATTGTTTCCACACCAAAGGCAGCCTCCGCCCCATTCGAACATTAAGCGAACTCGATAGCGTTTTGCCCTCATCATTGGGCTCCATTTTTTTGTGGGTACATGGTGCACACAATAGCGCTGGCAAAGATACCCACGCTAGGCAGGCAACTGTTACGACAGTCAGCAATGGGTCGGAAGCCGCCGGTGACAACCGACCGATTTCGGCCATAAAGCGGCCACTGGACAGTCCGCCTCCGGAATGAGTTAGCGTGCAATCGAATATCATCTAGTTAGAGTTAGCTCATGGTTTCTATGGCTGTTCAGGAAGAGGTTCGAAGCCGCCTACGCCGCGCGGAGGACGAGCATGACGTGAAAATGCTTTTAGCGGTTGAGTCTGGCAGTCGCGCCTGGGGATTTGCCTCTCCCAACAGCGACTACGACGCACGCTTCATCTACGTAAATAAACCTGAGTGGTATCTCTCGGTCGGCCTTGAGGAGCAACGCGACGTCATCGAGTATCCGATCATTGACGACATGGACATCAATGGCTGGGATCTACGAAAAGCGCTTAGGCTATTCTGGAAGTCAAACCCAGGCTTTGTGGAGTGGGTGCAGTCGACCATCATTTACGAACACTCTGGATCCTTTCACGAGCGGGCTAAAGAGTTACTGCCGCACGTGTATTCGGTAGAGAGTGGCATCTACCATTATCGCAGCATGGCAAAAACCAACTATAGGGGATATTTGCAGAACCCTCAGGTACCGCTGAAAAAATACTTTTACGTACTGCGCCCCTTGTTATCGGTGCGGTGGCTGGAACAGTTTAATACGCCCGCCCCCATAGAGTTTGACAAGCTACGCGGTGTGATCGAAAGAGAGCCCGAGCTTCAGCAAGCTATTGATGACTTACTTGTGATTAAGCGCGCGTCTCCGGAGATGGGCCTATCGCCCCAGATCATCCCCATCCAGCAATTTATTGAGCGTGAACTGCATCGACTTGAAACCATTAAGCCGATCCGTAGCGAACGCAAAGAAGTTGAACCATTACTTTCCGAACTGTTTCGCTCTGTGCTGAGAGAAACTTGGGGTGAAGGCTTGCGTCGGAACGCTCTGTAGTAGTCAGGCACATCTGGCTACCTACTCAGACGACGATGTCAGCCTTCGTATCATAATGATGTCCATTATGGGTAGATAACTGCCTGTCGTGAAGGGCTGCAATCGACCCAAAGAGGACGTCCGATTCGCTGAAGAAATGGTCAGCGTGTTACTTTTCCTTGACACACACGGAGTACTGCACCTCTTGTAAGGAAATTACGATGCTCGTCGATACCCGCGAAATCTGCATTCAGTCGCCACGCCTTAGTATTCAGCCATTCTGCGCGCAGGACGCCGTTGAATCCTTCGCTTGTATAACTGCCTCGTTGACTCGTTACATGTCGTGGGAACCACCTGCTTCTCTTGAGGACTACGCAAACGTCTGGCGGCACTGGCTGCCTTCAATCGCAGATGGCAGCGACTTTGTGTTCGCAATTAGACAACTCGACGATGCTCGTTTTACTGGCCTTGTCGGCTTGCACGATACCCACGGTGAAACGCCGGAGCTGGGTATCTGGATTCGTGAAGATAAACACGGGCTAGGCTTTGGAGGTGAAGCGGTCCAAGCGGTTGTTCAGTGGGCCAGCCAGCGAGTGGTAGCAAAAAGTTTCATCTACCCCGTTGCGACGGACAACCATGCGAGTCGACGTATTGCCGAGGCTCTTGGTGGGATCATCCTCGAGATGCGCACATCAGCCAAGTACGACTCGGTTGTTTACCAAATACCAACTGTTTAATCATCTTTATCAAACCCGTCGACTGACTGCTTCTGGCCGACAGCTGCCAGTCACGATAAGGCAGCAGATGGGCAGATGCTGACACTCGCTGGTATCTGCTGGCCCTATACCATTTCAGGACCGCCCCCGCGACGTTTACTACAGAGTCCGGCCATCCTGATAGAATCAATCAGGTTATAGATAACACTCTTCTGAGAAATGGTAATGAATACAAAATTGATGGAAGAAGAGATGCGCCGGGCGCTATTCGGTGATTCTGAGCCCTCAGCCCCGGCAATTAGCTCAGACGTGCATCGCACAGTCCCGGATGTTGTGATTGTGCAACCAGTGAAGGCAACGAAAAAAAGACAGTCTCAAAAGGCTTACACACCTAGGTTGAGAGTTACGCTCCGTGTGGGAAATGAATTTGAAGGCGAGATGCACGAGATGGTACACGAGGCCGATACGCTTAGCTCCCTTGTTGCAGAACAAGAAGCTACTAAGACGGCCAGAAAAAAATTCAGGTTT
>Ga0065696_1000003_pt1 | contig 31074 bp, 30 predicted proteins | sample SwiRhiMetagenome_FD_59085 | JGI IMG/M metagenome (GOLD analysis project Ga0065696, IMG submission 59085) | Bulk soil microbial communities from switchgrass field near East Lansing, Michigan, USA - East Lansing bulk soil v2 (version 2) | ecosystem: Environmental > Terrestrial > Soil >...
AACTGGTGCGTACCGAGCGGATGTTCGATCCGCTGTTGTCGAGCGTTTCGGCGCAAGCCTTGTTGCCTGAGCTTTGGGCCGAGATGCGCGAGCTGTTTCCTGCCTTTGTGTTGCGGGGTTGATCATGGGTTTCCACATCTGTCTTCCCCCAGGTCAAGGCTCATACCGCTTGCGAAACCGCTCGGCACGATCGACGCTGTCATTCATCTGCGCCGCCGCGTGAATGGTCAGAGGATGCTGGGTGAAGCCGGGGCGGGGGGAAATGTAGGCGGCCATTTCCCGGGCGATAGCCAACTGCTGGGCCGACCCCTGGGTCAGCAAGGCAATAACCAGGTTTTCCAGGGCGATCACCCGGACACGCAGGTGTACCAGCTCGGCATTGGTCAATTCCGGTGGCGTGGTAAAGGCCTCTTCTTCGAGTGATTGTTCCGCGCCTTTATCTTCCCAGGTCGACAATTGGACCGGGGGTTGTTCTGGTGAGGGAGGGGTTTTATAAGGCATAAGCAGCATCTCCAGGTCATTTCATGGGGCTGTCGAAAGTCTAGCTTCAAGACTGCCACCAGGTGCGCGCGCTTCTTGATCCCTATCAAGGGCTTCGTTGCGCGAACGATGTACGTTGGCGGTACACCCTGGATGTAAACCGAGGGATCGACATGGCCAAGCCTTTTCCCATCAGCCCCAAGCACCCCGAGCGCATTTGCTGGGGCTGCGACCGGTATTGCCCGGCCAGTTCACTGGCCTGCGGCAATGGCTCCGACCGCACGATGCATCCAGCCGAAATGATCGGAGACGACTGGTATCTGCACGGCGACTGGGGCATAGACCCGTTGATTGCCGTCGTACAAATAGCGGAAGATCCCAAACCGCAAGGTTGAACGGGCCCTCGAAAAACCCCCCGATCCACCCGCCAGAATTTTTTTTGAAATCAAGGGGTTGCCAGCCTCGGGAAATCAGTACATAATTCACGCCATCGAAAGCACTGATCGCTCAAAAAAGCTCAATGTTTTCAAGGAGTTAGATCGAGATCTTGCTCCAAGTTTGTACGCGTTTGGTGTTGTGCTACATGACATCAGATGTTTGAGGCCGAGTAGCAAAATGGTTATGCAGTGGATTGCAAATCCACCTACGCCGGTTCGATTCCGACCTCGGCCTCCACTTTAAACAAGCTCCGTAGATCTATGATTTACGGTAGCTTTTTTATTTGCATTGTCCGGCAAGATTTAGTCTTGAAATGGGCATCTGCGAACTTGCTTCACCGGGGCGGGATGTATATATTTCCACCTCTGCTGCACAAGCGTTAGATCTGCCAGCTTGTTATGGGCACTGTTCAGACCGCTTNACCGCGCTACCGCCCGAATGGCGAAACTGGTAGACGCATGGGACTTAAAATCCCCCGCTCGTAAGGGCGTGCCGGTTCGATTCCGGCTTCGGGCACCATATTGCATTCCACTGAGCGCTTTTGAGTTCTTTGGAAGCCTTGAAAAACCTGCCTTCTGGCGGGTTTTTTCGTTTTAGCATTCCGTCGGATTCTCGTCCATTCTTCTGGAATCCAGTCATTTAGAGGGTAGAGTTAGGGGTAGTCTTTGGTTCGATTAAGGATGATACCCTTATGTCGCGCACAACTGCTCCGCTTACCGACGCTGCTTGCCGTTTAGCAAGGCCAACGGACCGTCCCTACAAGCTTTTCGACGGCGACGGTCTCTATCTCCTAATTCAACCCAATGGTCGTAAAGGCTGGCGTCTCAGGTATGTAAAGCCTGACGGCCGGGAGGGGTTGACCTCCCTCGGCAGCTATCCCGTAATTGGCCTGGCCGAAGCTCGCCAGAAGCGTTTAGATGCGAAGCGAATGCTCGCAGACGGCATTGATCCCGTTGAGAGCAAGCGTAAAGCCAAAACGGAAGATGCTGTCAACGGCCGTACCTTTGAAAGCGTTGCGTTGGACTGGCACAAGAACATGTCGGCCAGATGGACACCCGACCATTCCAAGAATGTGTTGAACCGTCTGAATAACTATGTTTTCCCGTTTATCGGTGCCCGCGGGATTGCTGATCTCGATACTTATGATCTGATGCAACCTTTGGAGGCGATCAGAAAACGAGGAACGATTGACGTCGCCTTAAGGGTACAAAGATACCTGCAAAGTATTATGCGTGAGGCAAAACGCCTTCGTCTTATTCCGATAAACCCTGCGTACGATCTTCAGGGCCTGATCAAAGCGCCGCGAGTCTCCCATCGGCCTGCATTGCCCCTGTCACGCTTGCCTGAATTGCTGGCACGAATCAATGCCTACAAGGGCCGAGAGCTGACCCGGCTGACGCTCATATTGTCGCTGCACGTGTTTGTTCGCTCGAGTGAATTACGTTTCGCTCGCTGGTGTGAGTTCGACCTCAAGCGTGGCGTATGGGAGATCCCGGATACTCGGCCGGAGCTAGAGGACGTACGCCATTCAACGCGGGGGACGAAAATGGCGGGCGATGTTCATCTTGTGCCCTTATCCCCGCAAGTAGTGTCCGTGCTTGAACAGATCCACATCCTCACTGGCACATTCGACCTGGTATTTGCCGGTGATGCTAGGGCCTGGAAGCCGATCTCAGAAAACACCGTGAACAAAGCGTTGCGCACCATGGGGTACGACACGAAGACAGAGATTTGTGGTCACGGATTCCGCTCAATGGCCTGTAGCGCACTGGTCGAGTCAGGTCTGTGGTCTGAGACGGCCATCGAAAGGCAAATGAGTCATAGAGAGCGCAACAGTGTTAGAGCCGCCTACATTCACAAGGCAGAGTTTATTGAAGAGCGTCGGTTGATCATGAATTGGTGGAGCCGGTACCTTACGGCGAATCTTCGGGAGCATGTCACGCCTCATGAATTTGGGAAGCAGGCTGGGCCGGAATGCCACACGATTAAATTTCAAACGTGGTGCGATGAAGTAGGCGTGCGGCGAATGCTGGGGGGGGGTAAAGATTGTTCGCCCTCAATCTGGAAAGTTTCGCTGCTCCCTCTTATGCCGTGCTCCGGGGCTCAGCACTGAAATGTTAAGCCGCGTGGCGTCTGATTCCACTACTCGCGCTTGCCTATTTCTTCAACTACCTGGATCGCACGAGCGTCGGTTATGCCGCGTTACAGATGACTGAAGAATTAGGTCTGACTGCAACACAGTTTGGTCTTGGCGCAGGCATCATGTTCTTTGGCTACTGCTTGTGCGAAGTGCCAAGCAATCTGGCTATGTATAGATTTGGCGCTAGGCTGTGGATGGCCAGGATCATGATCACTTGGGGGCTAGCCGCCGCCGCAACGGCTTTGGTTTTCGGCCCCTACAGCTTCTATGTCGTGAGGCTGATTCTGGGTATTGCCGAAGCAGGTTTTTTCCCTGGTGTTATCTTCTTCCTGACTCTTTGGTTTCCTGCGCAGTATCGAACCAGGGTGCTTGCTTGGTTCACGGTTGCGACACCTATTTCATTCCTAGTGGGCGGGCCGCTGTCCATCTGGCTGCTGCAGATGCATGGTTTCCTGGGCCTCGCGGGTTGGCAGCGGATGTTCATAATTGAAGGGGTACCGGCTTGTATTTTGGGACTGATCATGTTGAAGGTTCTGACTAATCATCCTGCAAAAGACAAATGGCTGACTCCTAACGAGCGTCAATTGATTGCAGGCATGCTCGCTGAAGAGGAGAACAAAGGCCACCACAGCCATGGCTTCAAAGCGGCGCTGAAAGATCCTAGGGTGTGGATTCTTAGCTCCATCACATTCAGCTTCACTTTGGGNTCCTACGGTATTGGGATTTGGTTACCGCAGATGCTCAAGGCTCATGGCGTTGAAGTCAGCATGATTGGATGGGTGGCGGCGATTCCCTATTTTTTCGCAACCATCGGCCTCTTGGTTTGGGCAAAACATGTTGATCGTACTGGCAAAGGGTATTTTCAACCTGACACTTGCGATGCTCCTCGCTGGATTGGCACTACTGTTTGCGTTGCAGATGGATGCATTGGATCCAGCTTTAGCCGGTATCACTCTGGCATTGGTCGGCACGATTGCAGGAAAGACAATCTTTTACACCCTTCCGGGCAAGTTCCTTCGTGGCCAGGCAGATGCCGGCGGGATTGCTTTGATCAACTCTATTGGTGGTGCCTTTGGTGGTTTTGTTGGCCCGTATCTAATGGGGTTTCTCAAGGATTACACCGGCTCCTTTACAGTTGGCCTGATGGTGATGGGATGCATCATGTTTGTGGCAGCTGGTATGGTCGTGTCGTTGCGACTGTTTCTGCGCGAGCAGTGACGTACTGGCCCCATTGCTACTCAGAAGGTATCTTACGTTCACTAAAATTGTCTTGCGGACGATCACGACGGCGCCAACTGTTGGGTCGGCTGCAGGATTCGACTTGACATTGAGTGGCTATGAGCACCGAATCTGATACAAGCGTTCCTGATCAGTCCAACAACGCAGAAGGCGGAGTAGCAGCCGTCGATCGCGCGTTTTCGATTCTCTCTGCCTTTCAGATTGATCAGGAAAGTCTGACTTTAGCCGAGCTCGCAAGGCGTACTGGGCTTTATAAAAGTACGATCCTGCGCTTGATTGCCTCATTAGAAAAAGCAGGTTTTGTTCGCCGCTTGGCCGACGGCAGCTATTCGGTCGGGCCTGAACCTCTTCGCTTGTCTCAGTTGGATCAAGCCTCTTTCCGACATCCGTGATGTTATTCATCCACTGCTAGAAGCCATTACGGAAGAAAGTGGGGAGACGTCTTCTTTTTATGTGCTCGAAAACGGAAGCAGGGTCGTATTGTTTCGAGTCGAACCTAAGCGCGCAGTGCGAGTTTCTGTATTGGAAGGCTCACGCTTTCCATTGCACTCCGGTGCATCAGGGAAGATTCTTCGGGCTTTTTTCTCGGCAGGGAGACTCCACTTTGACAGAGGTGCATGAGTGCTTCTGGGCCAGTTCGTTTGGTGAGAGAGATCCGGAAACTACTGCTGTATCGGTACCGGTATTTTCGATTGGCCATGAACTCAAGGGGGCTCTGACCCTTTCAGGGCCGTCTGACCGTCTTTTGCGCGAGCATATCCAACATGCAGCGTCGATTCTGTTGCGCAATGCGGTTATTGCGACAAGCGCTCTCGGTGGAAACAACGCAGAGCTTAGAGAAGCTCTGAAAAAACTCAATCCTTAGGGAAGGGAGATGGTCTGAGTTTGTCGCAGTAATCGGTATGGGAAGCGGGGCGAGGCTCCGACATGGTCGATTCTTGGCTGACCAAGTGATTTTGGTTTGAGTACAAGAAGTGGCCCTTCGACAGATTGTATGAAAACACACTAGCTCCGCTGCCAACAGCGCCCCGACTTATTCGGGGCGTTTGTTTTTGTGTTGAAAAAGCCATTCAGCCTATCACTATGGCGTTCAAAGAAACTCCTTACGGATGTCGATACTCGACCGCTCACCAATATTCCGGTAGTTCTCCGTGAGCCACGTCTCGGCCTCGCGGCGTCCGTTGTCGCGCAGCCTGCAAAGGAAGTCCCAATCCGCGTTGTACTTGCTGGACACGCTGAGTGCGCACATCGCCGCGTCTGATTTAATGGAGTGGATCAGCATCTCCTTCATCTCCTTGCGATCGACCTTGTCTTGCTGGATGAGGTCGGTGACAAAAGCGATCGTGCGCAATTCGCGCATCAGCGACGAATTGAAGCTGATTTCACTGATACGATTAAGGATGTCAGCAGCTGTAATGGGCACGCCCGGGCGGACGAGTGGATTGATATGGACAATCACCACATCGCGCGTATGGCAGTGGTAGATCAACGGGAAAATGGCCGGGTTGCCCATGTAACCGCCATCCCAGTAGTACTGCCCATCGATTGTGATCGCTTGAAACAATGTCGGTACACAGGCCGAAGCTAGCACCGCCTCGGCGCAGACGTCCTCTCCAGTGAAAATGCGAATTTTCCCCGTCTCGACATTGGTCGCGCATAGATAGAGGTGGAACGGGCACTGACTTCGCAATGCTGCGAAATCTATCTGCGTATCCAGCACATCTCGCAATGGACTCAAGTTGCGGCTATTGAACTGGTACGGCGAGAACATCCGAAGAACCATGTCCGCTAACGTATACATGGGCGAATAGTCCAGACCGAAGCTGTGTGTCCCTTTCAGCCATGGCATCCAGCGCAACGGGTTATGACGCTCGGCGGACTGCGCTACGGCGTACCAGAAATCGTGCAGCGCCTGGCGCGCGCCGGCCTTGCCACCCTGCAGTATGCCGTAGGCCAGCACGACGGCATTCATCGCGCCGGCACTGGTTGCGCTCACCCCTTCAATGGCAAGTCTGCCGTCTTCGAGCAACCGATCGAGCACGCCCCAGGTGAACGCGCCGTGCATCCCACCGCCCTGCAAGGCCAGCGCGACCGGCTTATGCTCGTCACTGCCCCAAGGCTGTCCGTTCTTTGCGGTCATTCTGGGTCTCCTCGTCGGCGCTGAGCCGCATCGGAACTTGTAGTGGTGCCTCTCCTCGTCGCGCATTTATCGACGACACGCCGATGCTCCATTCAGCACCTTGCGTTATCGATCGGTCATCTCCCTGCTTGATCCCCATGCATCGAGCAGCGCCTTGGCTTGTAGCAGATCAACGCTGTCAAAGCCTTCGGTGAAAAAATAGTAAATGTCGGCCAGCATTTGTCTGGCCGNCTCTTTGTCTCGTGTTTCCAATAGTTGAGCAAGGCTAATTGTGGCTCGTAGCTCGAGTGACTTCGCCCCTTGTTGTCGAGCAATCGAGATTCGCCTTTTGAAAGCATGCTTGCGCTTCCTGCAGTACAAAAGAATCCAGTCTGGCTTCGCCCAGGCATTGGAGAATCAGAGTTCCCTTGAGCCGGTACAGCTCTGCTTCGTAAAAAGTGCTCGCCTGTTCTGTTCACAATAGCCAGAGCCTCGGTCACGGCATCCAATCCTGTCTGCGGTTGCCCGACGCGCCCGTGAGTTTCGGCCAGCAGGGCCAGAAAATAAGAGCATCCAAGCTCTGCTCCGGCTGCTTGGTAAGTGGCGATACCTTCGGTTATCTGAGCAATTCCCTCATCAATGTTTCCCTGCTCCGCGCGAGCCCAACCTTGAAGAATATTCCCCCTTGCTAAATACAATGGAAATCCTTGCTCTAGAGAAAGCTTGATAGCGGCATCTGCACATTCTTCGGCGAGTTGTACGTCGTGCCGAAACTGTCCCAGTATCGACGTACCGGACAGGGTGAAGGCCAGGCTGAATGGGTGGGCAATCTTCTTGGCCAGAGCGAGGGCATCCTGACTGCGCATACTTGCCTGATTGGGAAAACCCAAGTACCAAAGGCTCCAGGCCAAAAATGTCAGGGCGTAGCCCGGATCCATGCCGTACGTAATGGAATGTGTGCGATGCCGGTCTGGGTTGTAGAGGACACGCGCCCGCTCCTGATGGTCATGGGCATTTTTGAGATCACCCTGGAAAAGCAATGTCTGCCCAAGTGCCGCATGGGCTTCCACGAGAAAGTCCGGATCCTGCGCGGTTTGCGCAATACTGAGCAATCGCTCAGCCAGTTCGCATGCGGTTGAGTATTGCGCACGCAACGTGTAGTAACTCCACAGCCCCAGCAGCGCAGGGAAAAGCGAGTCGTCGCCTACTTCCGCGCATAGCGTCAGTGCACGGGTGTAGGTGGCCGCCACCTCGGGCGCACCATAGCCTCGCACGGCCATCAAGGCCGGCCCTAGGGCGAGTAGTAACGTCAGTTCCTGATGGGCATGCGTTGGCGTGTCGGGCAAATGCTCGAGCAATTCCAGTGCCGCGCCGAGATGACGCATCGCATCGAGATGGGCGGAATGCTGGAGGGCCTGTTGCCCGGTACGGTGCAGGTATTCCACGGCCTTCGGGACATTGCCGCTCAGCTTGTAGTGATGCGCCAGTTCGCTGCAGTAATCCGTGATGCGAGTGGGGAACAGTGCCTCGATGGCCTGCGCTGTACGCTCATGCAGCGCGCTACGCCGCTCAGTGAGTAGCGAGTGGCCTGCGACCTCCTGAGTCAGAGCATGCTTGAACGAATACTCCACCTCCGGAAATGCGGGCCGCTGGTAAATGAATTCCGCAGCTTCCAGTCGGGCGAGCAGATTGCACAAGTCGCTGTCTATCCGAGCGTCCCGGCCATCACAGATGCACTGGATCAGACTGAACGGGAATTCTTTGCCGATAACGGCGAGGGTTTGTAGCAACTCCTTCTCCGCGACTGGGAGCCGGTCGATACGGGCGGCGAGTACACCCTGCACAGTAGTAGGGATATGCAGCGCAGCTGGAGTTTGCTCGATCCGATATTGAGCGGGTTCACCAAGCAGCAATTTCTCCTCTAGCAGTGTTTGGATCACTTCCTCCATGAAGAAAGGGTTGCCCTCCGTCTTATCCAGGATGAGCTGTTTGAGGGGAGGGAGGGTGAGATTATCCCCAAGCAGGGTCGCGAGTAGTGCCTGTGCATCGGCAGGGCCCAACGGTTCGAGCCGCAATTGGCTGCAATGGCCTGCGCGTATCCACTCAGGCTGATACTCGGGGCGGTAGTTCACGAGGAGCAGGATTGGGGAACTCGCCAAGTGGTCGATCAAGTACACGAGGAATGCTTCTGTCTCGCAGTCCAGCCATTGCAAATCCTCGAACAGCAGCTCGATCGGTTGATTGCGGCTCTCACACGCCATTAATTGAGTGATCGCGTCGAAGGTGCGAACGCGCCGGATCTGAGGATCCATTTCCGCGAGTGCTGAACTGCGTTCGCCAATACCCAGCAGGTAGAGCAGGTAGGGCACGAGATTCTCGAAGTTTCGTTCGAGCGTAAGGGTCTTGCCCATGACCTTTTCTCGGCATCGCCGCTCGTCATCCTGGATGGTGATCTGAAAATAGTTGTTCAGCAGCTCGATGAGCGGGAAATAGGCAAAGGCCTTGCCGTGCGACACCGAGAACGTCTCCAGCACCAGACAGCCACACCGCGAGCGCTCCTTGAACTCATGAAACAGCCGTGACTTGCCGACTCCGGCCTCGCCTACCACCGCGACGACCTTACTGTGGCCCGCTTTGGACTGCTCGAGCGCCTGATGCAGGTGGTCGAGCTCGACCTGGCGGCCGACGAACCCGGCCAGCCCGCGATGTGCCGATAGTTGCAGGCGTGTGCGCAGAGCACCGAGACCCTGCACCTCGTAGACGACAAGGGGCTCGGGAATGCCTTTGACCTGGGCGGCCCCCAGGGCTTTGAATTCGAAATAACCTTCCGCCAGCTTGTAGGTGGGCTCGCTCACCAGGATCGACGAGGGTGCGGCGATTCCCTCCATCCGGGAGGCAATGTGGATCGTGTTCCCGACTGGATCGTAATCGGTGTGCAAATTGTCCGTGCGGATCGAACGTACGACGACCTCTCCGGTATGGATGCCGACGCGGATTTGCAGCGGAATGCCTTTCTCCAGGCGAATGCGGTCGCCATGTCGGCGTATCGCCTGCTGCATGCGCAGTGCCGCATACAGCGCCCGCTGCGGATGATCCTCATGGGCGATGGGGGCTCCGAACAGCGCGAGTATGCCATCGCCCAGCGTCTTGGCCACATAGCCTTCGTAGTGGTGGACGGCTTCCATCATCAGCGCGACGATGGGCTCGATCAGGCGGTGGGCCTCTTCCGGATCAAGGTCGTGGATCAATGCCGTTGAACCGGCCATGTCGGCAAACAGTGCCGTGACGGTCTTGCGTTCACCGGCGGTCTCGCCTCTGGCTTCCATAGCCGCCTGTTCGGCGCGGATGCGCTCGGCAAGGTGGTGTGGCGTGTAATGAATGGGAGCTGTAGAGGGTTCTGAAACAGGCTTGGGGCGTGGTGGTGACGCAGCAGGCGCATCGGTCAGCGGCGCGCCGCATTCACTGCAAAATTTGGCGGACAGGCCCGCCTCATGACCACAGCGCGGACAGCTGCGAGACAGCCTAACGCCGCAAGCTTCACAGAAGCTGGCCTCGGAGGGACTCTCAAATCCGCAGTTTGCGCAGCGCATACGATCTCTTCCCTTTTGCAGTCGCTCAAGAAGACCAGTCAAAAGACGGGAAGCGTGACTTCAAACCGGCGAAGGACAAGCTGAAGTCAATGGGCCGGTACGTTTGGGCAGCCTTTTAACCCTCTGTATCAAAGATAGTTTGTATCGTGGTATCGAGAAGTAAAATTCGCTTACTGGAAGAGGGACTGCGGGAAGGCCGAAGGCGGGCTAGGTACGTGGGGCAACCAACCCGAGCCGCAGCTCAACACTGATGAAATCCGCAAATACGAGCAGAGCACCATTACTTCGGCTTCTGAAAACATGCGACTGCTAGTGGATATGTTTGCCTAGTCACGCCGCGGGTGACCTACGAGCCGACTACCTGCGTCTCGGGGGAGCATAAGGAACCGAATTCCTTCTGCATAAACCGAGCAAATATTAGGGTTTCGTGGGCATTGGGGGAAAGCAGCGCCGCTTGTGGCGAGCGCTGATAAATCGAGAGGTTGGTCGCAAACTCATCGTGGTTGGCGTAGTCGGGAACGATTTCTCCCTAAAAAACCTTACACATGGAACGACCTTGGGAAAAAACGATAGATCCTTTTGAGATCTATCGGTAAAGCTATACGACATACCACTGGCTATTTGAAGGAGGCAGTATTCCAATAGTGATTTAGGGCTAATGTGATCGAGTTGTATTGGGGAATTGCTGCTAGGCATCAGCAGCAGATAACTTCATTCCAGTCCATGCTGCCGTTTCCAGTCGCCCGGATAAACAACGTATCCAAATAACGCGTGTCCCCCATAAACCAACTCTGTTCCTTCAGGAATCCATAGCATTTGCCCCGGTTCAACCTGATAAAGCTCGTCATTGGCCTTGAGTTCGAAGCATCCCTCGATCACAAAGATCACCTCGTCATAAAGGAGCGTCCAGGCCACCTCTGCACCTTCCCAACGTGCGAAGCCGACACCCCATGGTTTGGCGAGACTTCATTGCTCAGGGCGCGAGCAACAGAGGCCTTGCCCGGAGGGCCACCTCGGTGAACAAAGTCGAGGTCACGGTGGTCGATCCTCCGCACAGGCCCTTTACCAGTGACACTCTTCACAGTTCGCTCCGACTGTTCCATGCTGCCAGACGGATACGCGTGCGCACGCCTAAACCCAGCAGCGGTTCAGGAGGGTTGCGGGACGGTAAACCTGTCACTGCTTTAATATCCTGTAATTGCCGAGAGTCAGCACCAACGGCCATATCTGCTAGTAGGGTTCCTGAGACTTGTCCCCCAGGCCGCGCCAACGCCATTGTCGCATGCGGTTGCATAGACCCCGGTTTCAAGCTCGCCAAAGAAATTGGTGAAGTTGCGCGAGATCGCATATGCGCCACCCCAAGGTGTGGGTGAACGGAACGTCAACCAGCTGAGGGTAACGAGCTAGCAGAGCCTTGCGATGCCCGGCGCGGATCTCCTGGCGCATGGAGTCGCTGACGCTTTTGCCATAGCGCGGTACGTGTTTGTAAGTATTGCGGATGATGAGGCGGCGGTCTTGAGTCATGCGCACAGTGGTGCCAGCATGGTCGGCGGGGGTCAAAACCCCAGTCTGCTTGGATACCAATAGCGTCCATCTCTGCCTGAGTTAACGGCCGAGTCCAGCTGGCGAACGTCATCACCGGCAGCAAGCGGCTACGCAGATAGCCAAATTCCTGAGTGAAGATGCTGGCACCCAACAATAGACTTGGGGTGCGTATCTGGCCATCGGCACCTTGTAGCAGCCATTGGCCTTTGCTATCACGCTGCAGGCCCTGAATGGGTGATTGTTCGAGCAGTTCTACGTTTTTCGGTAGTGAGTCTGCCAGACCGCGTACCAACGCCGCCGGTTGCATCAGGTAGCAGCCCGGCGTAAAAACCGCGCGGCTGTAGTGGTGGGTGCCGATTACCTTCGCTAGCTCGTTACGCTCGACGCTTTGAAATGGTTCACCTAATTCAGTCATCAAACGTTCGAAATGCTCAAGGTAAGCCAGGCCCCGTGGGCCGACGGCACCTTGATATTTACCGGTCATGTGACCACTGGCAGTTGATCTGGTTTTTGTGTGACCAGCCGCTGTAATTGGTCAATGGCTGCGCGGTTCAGCCCCAACAGACGCTGCTTGTGAGCCGGATCCGGATGTTCCAGCGCCATTTTATGTGGCAGGTCGATGACAAAACCGGAATTGCGTCCGGAAGCACCGTAGCCGACGCGTTGGGCGTCGACCAGTATGATGCGTGCGTCGGGCTTTTGTTCAGCCAAACGTCTGGCAGCTGCAAGGCCGGCAAAGCCGGCGCCGATCACGGCGTAGTCGACTTGCTGTTGACCACTTAGGCGCTTGGCGGCAGCAGGTGCGGGCAGGGCGGCATACCAACCGCAGTCATGATCATCGTGTGGTAGGTGAATTTCGCGATTGTTCATATTGTTATTCTCAGGCCACGTATGTTTTGAGAGGACTGGCAGTTCTGTAGCCAGGCGCTGCGCTGTTGTTGCGCTTGGCGTCCGAGCAGTGCGAAACCGCGCAGGATGCCCGCGTCGTCGTGAAATGCTGCGCTGAGACCGTCGACCGTTGATTCAATACGCCATTGACCGTTGCAGTCAGAGGGGGCCGCTAGCAAGCACAATGGGGCCGCCGGCGTCTTAACCGTAACTGGCATCAGCGGATATCGCACGATGGTCGGTTGGCCGGACAGCGTGCGCGCCAAGGCATCGATCCCTTGGTTGATCGGCGCCAAATAGGGCATCAACTGGCCATCGATTTCGATGCAGTCTCCTAATGCATAGATCCCTGGTATGGAGGTCTCTAGATATTGATCGACTTTGATTCCGCGGCCACATTCCAGACCGCAGGCCAGCGCTAGCTCCTGGTTAGGTCGCAAACCGATAGCTGACAGCACCAGATCGGCATGATGCTGCTCGCCGTTGGCCAGTGTCAGCTCGAATCCATCGTTGCTGCGCTCAATACGCTGCAATGTTGTTTGCAAGTTCCAGCGCACTCCGAGTTCACTGAGTGCCTGCTGCAGATGAAGTCCAGCAGGTTGTGGAAGCAAGCGCTCCATGGGCCAAGCACCTAAGCCGATGACTTGTACCTGAAAACCGCTGCTGGCCAGGTCGTTGGCGAATTCGCAACCAATAAGCCCATCGCCAAGAATGGCGATACGACGCATACCTTCCAATTGTGCGCGGAAGACTTGATAGTCAGACAGATTGTTGACGCTTACTAATGCTTCCGCGCAGCCTTCGATCGGTACACGTATAGGAGCCGCGCCGCTGGCTAGAACTAGCTGGCCATACGTCATTTCACCAAGGTTTGTGTAGACACGCCGAGCTTGAGAATCGATGCGCTCCACATGGCAGTGTGGGTACACCCGGATGCCTATTCGTTGTTCCACTGCCAAAGGACTCTCGCTGGCCAGAGCAGCTGCGCTTCGACCTTGAGCCAAGGCAATAGAGAGCGCTGGCTTGGAGTAAACATGTCCGGATTCTCGAGTCAGGACGCGAATTTCCAGATTCGGGTCTTGCTTGCGCAGAGCCTGGGCCAGGCCATAGCCAGCGTGACCGCTACCAATGATAACCACTGGGCCAACAGGACGGGTCGCCTCTACCGGTGCAGCGATGGGGAGGGCAGTGACCGCCGCTATTACGGGGGCGGCAGTGACCGGATCGCTAATCTCGATCATCTCGAAATCACTCTTGCCAACCTTGCATTCCGGGCAGAGCCAGTCCGCTGGTACATCTTCCCAGCGGGTGCCTGCAACGATGCCGTCATCCGGCCAGCCCAAGGCTTCGTCGTAGATCCAGCCCGCAAATGATGCATAGCCACTTCTTCATGATATCGGCCCTCACTCGCCCTGGATGCGCAGTGCAAGATTCTTGGTGCGCACATAGCTGTACAGCGCTTCCTGACCTTTTTCGCGACCGTAACCGGACAAACCAACCCCGCCGAAAGGAGTCTCAATGCCTCCGGCAAACCACTCATTGACGAATACCTGCCCCGCGCGCAGTCGCCGAGAACAGCGTAGGGCGCGGTTCAGATCTTGGGTGAAGATGCCCGCCACCAAACCGAAGTCGGTGCCGTTAGCCAAGGTGATGGCTTCTTCCTCAGTGTCGAATGGCAGGATTGCCAACACGGGGCCAAAAAACTTCACTCTGAGCAATTTCCATTTCCGCAGTCACATCGCAGAACACCGTCGGCTGCATGAAATTGCCATCCGAACCCGACACCGCTTCTCCTCCGGCAACGACTCGCGCACCTTCCTTTTTGGGCGCGTTGGCACATACCCTCAATGCCTTGTAGTTGTGCAGCTGAAATCACCGGGGTCAGTTCGGCATTATCTGAACCTGGGCCAATTTCCAGACCACGAGCCAGAGCACCGACTTGCTCGACCACTTCGTCGTAGATTGAACGTTCTACCAATAGCCGAGACATTGCCGAACAAACTTGCCCGGCATTGAAGAAAATCCCGTTGCGCACGCTCGCTAGGAGTTGTTCGCGGTCGGCATCGGCGAATACCAGAGCCGCTGACTTACCACCCAATTCCATAACACTGGGCACCGCATTCTCGGCTGCTGCGCGCAGGATGCTCTGACCAGTAGGAACGGAGCCGGTGAAGACAATCTGATCAACGCTCTTGTGCGCTGCCAGGAAAGCCCCCACCTCACGCCCACGCCCGCACAGTAGGTTGACAGCGCCTGAAGGCAAACCGGCGCGTTCGATCGCCTGCATAAGCACGCATATCCCCAGCGGCGCGAGTTCGGGTGACTTGATGACTACCGAGTTGCCGGCGGCTAACGCGGGAGCCAAGGAGCGAGCGCAGATCGATACCGGGAAATTCCATGGAACGATCTGCAAAGAGACGCCCATCGGCTCATAGAGCGTGAAGTCCATGTAGCCATTGCCCAGAGGTACCGAAATACCTTCAATTTTGTCGGCCATGCCGGCGTAGTATTCGAAATAGCGAGCCGCTTCGATGAACTCGTCCCTTGCATCGCGAAGGGTCTTGCCGTTCTCCGCGCAAAGGATTTCTGCACCTTCATCTGTTACCAGACGAATCTGCCGGGCGATTTCCAACAGCCAAGTCACTCTTTGCGCAGGACGCACCCGCGTCAGCGCTGCGCTGTCTGCGCAGCGACGGGCGGCTTGAAGTGCGCTTTCGGCGTCGGCAACGCTGGCTTGTGCCATCGTCGCTACCGGCTGATTGTTGGCAGGATTGAGGATGGTCAGACGTTGATCGCTATCGACCCACTGCCCATCGATATAGTTAAGCCAGTGTTGAGTGCTCATCGGGATATCCTCGGCTCAAGCCTTTTCGGCGCTATTCAACAACTGACGGGCGGCCCACTTGTGGAAGTAGTGAGTCGGCAAGTCCATTTCCGGTGAGAAGGCACCGCCGTTGTAACCTGGCGAGCTGCGGCCTTTCTGCATACCTTCGACTGAGGCAATGTCTTCGGCGAACACCACACGCCAGGATTCCATGACAGCCTTGCGAGCGGCTTCGTAATGCGGGCTCAGCGATTCGTCGCCTACGAAGAACAGACGCAGATGCTCAATCGTCTTACCTGGCGCAATCGGCTCCAGCATCATCGCGAAGGCGTGGTCGGCCTGGATGCCCAGCAGTACATTAGGGAAAAACGATACGTATTCTGCGTTACGCATGCGATCGACCGGCCACGACGGGAACGTCGGCAGGTGTGTACCAGCGACATCTGACAAGTTGTAGGCGAGGCTGCCCTGACCGGCGAACTGGTCAAAAATGATGTTGTAGTGGTCTTCCAGGCGCGAATAGCTGTTTAGGCTTGGGTGAATCCATGGCAGGTGATATGCCTCGCAGTAGTTCTCTACCGCCAGCTTCCAATTGCAGTTGACCTCAATCGACATCTTGCCGCCGTCGGACTCGCGACGCATTAGGCCCATGCCGTCGTGTCCGAGAAACTGCACCCAGCGTTCGGTCAGCGGGGCGAGGGCCTCTTCCAAGGCGGGTGCATCACCTGACAAATTAACAAACACCATGTCCATCCAGATTGCGCTGCGCAATGGCTTAAGACCGTGTTTCTCGCACGCAAAGCGCTCGTCTTTATGTTGGTTGATACCGCCGACGTGAGGGGTACCGCGCAACGCACCATTAAGGTCGTAAGTCCACGAGTGGTACGGGCAGCGAATCATCCCCTGAATGGTACCGGCTTCTTGAACCAACTTGACGCCACGGTGGCTGCAGACGTTATGGAACACCTGAACCTGGCCTTCGCGGTTGCGGATCATCAGAAGCGGCAGCCCCATGAAGTCCACAGGTTTGACGTACGCGTTGTTTGGCAGATCAGTAGCAAAACCGATGCACGCCCAATTGCTGCCCAGAACCTGGTCTCTGTCCAGTTCGAAGTAGCGCTGCTCGGTGTAAAAGTCGTTGGTCAAGCCATGTGCCTGTTCGATGGGGGCAAGAACGGCTTCCAGGGTTTGTACGGGGATGAGGTTTGCGATGCCCATTATTGTTGTCTCCAGATCGCACGGTTGGTCGGCCTTAATGGCCTTTGGCTGGAGTGATTGTTTAGCGCGCAGACGGGTGCAGACAAACCATTTTTTATCCATTATTAGTGAGAAAAAATCATCCATACGGTCTGATGGTGGATAGGCTTTTCGCGCTTTTTTTCACCGGTTATGCATGCATTTTTGTCATTAATTGATGAGATAAAATAGTTTGTTCTGCGCAGTGTCCTCACTCATTGTTTAGCGCGCAATTACATATTGCGGATAACTAAAATCCCCGTACGGCGCTGCACTACAAAAACAAGGGAGATAGCCGATGCGTGCTACAAGCGGCCTGTTCAAAGGCCTTAATCCAACTGTGACTGTTGTGTCAGTCGCAATTGTCGTGATCTTCGTTCTGCTTTGCGCATTGAAAGGCGACCAAGCTGCCACAGTCTTTAAAACAGCTTCCGATGCTATCCTCGAAAATTTCAAATGGTTATATCTTGCAGTAGTGAGCGGTATGCTCGGTACGCTGTTGATGCTTGCATGTAGCCGTTATGGAACCCTTAAGCTGGGTCGTGAGAACGACACCCCTGAGTTCAGCTTCGGTGCCTGGATCGCCATGCTGTTCAGTGCCGGAATGGGCATCGGATTGATCTTCTGGTCAGTCGCTGAACCCGTTCTTCATTATGCGAGCAACCCGTTCATCCCGGGATTGACCGACGAAGCCGCTACCGTGGCCATGCGCTTGACCCTGTTCCATTGGGGTCTCCACCCATGGGCAATTTTCACGATGATCGGACTTAGCCTTGCGTACTTCGCCTATTGTAAGGGTTTACCTCTTGCGCTGCGTTCCATCCTGTATCCACTTATAGGCAAACGTATTTATGGGCCTATCGGCCATATGGTAGATATTCTCGGCGTGGCCATCACGGCGTTTGGTGTTTCTCAGTCGCTCGGTTTAGGTGTCGTACAGATTAATACGGGGCTTAATCAAGTATTCCAAATACCAGTGAGTATTGGTCTGCAATTGTCCATTATCGTCTTTGGTGACCCTGATCGCTGCGGTTTCGTTGGTGGCCGGTCTTTCCAAGGGCATGAAGCGACTGTCGACCTTGAATATGTGGATTTCTTTCGGATTGATGGTGGTGGTGTTATGGTTGGGGCCGACCCGTTACATCGTCAATTTTTTCTTCGAGGCAACAGGAGACTACGTCCAGCACATCGTCGGTTTAAGTTTGTGGACGGACGCTCAGGCCGATACGCAATGGCAGAAGAGCTGGACTGCATTCTATTGGCCTTGGTGGATGACATGGGGCCCCTTCGTTGGTTTATTCATCGCGCGGATCTCCCGTGGTCGAACCATCCGCGAGCTCATCGTTGGGGCTCTGGTTGTACCCACGCTTGTGACGATACTGTGGATGTCGGTATTTGGTGGCGCGGCGCTGAAGGACGAGCAAAATGCCCGCCTGGCACATGCTCAATTGCCGGTGGCCGAGCAGAGCGAAGCAGCACCATTTAAAGGCGGTGTCGTACTCCTTTCTACTCAGAAAGAAACCACCTCGGCGATGTTCACCTTGCTAGAGCGTCTCGATGGGCCGGCTGTGGGTGGAGTGTTATGCGTGATCGTCTGCCTCCTGCTTGCGGTGCATTTCATCACTGCTGCGGATGCTGGAACCCAAGTGTTGTGCATGCTCAATTCCGTAGGCAGCATAAATCCACCTAACTGGATTAGAGTGCTCTGGTGCTTCCTTGAAGGGGCTATTGCTGCAGGGCTATTGTTAGCCGGCGGACTAATCGCGATCCAGATGGCGAGTATCATCATTGGTCTGCCCATAGCCTTTTTCCTGTTCATTACCGGCTACAGTCTCGTGCGCAGTTTGCGAGCAGATACCGTGAGCAGTGCTGAAGGCCAAGTCATGCGTCCTGCCGCAAATGAGCAGATGTCCGATCCTTATGGGGTTAATCTGGGTAGCTTTTCGGGAATGAAACCTTCTCGGGAGCTTGCATAGCCAGGTTGCGGGAATAATAGAGTCAACATCCGCGACAGTATTCCAGCGGCGGGCGATCAACGGTAGATGTCTGGAAGAAGGTGGTGCCGGGTCGAGGTTCGGTACACCATCTTCATTCAGTATTGGCATTACCATTAACCGTCACTCAAGCATCAACGGTTTCCGTTAGATGGGCCATCAGCCACTGACGAAAGCGGTTGACGCTTTGTCTGTTGGGAGCCCTGCCTTGGGGTTCGAGTAAGCAGAACTGGGCATCCGTATGCAAGGTAGTTTGCGTTGGCCGTACCAGGTCTCCCGTCTGCAAATGTTGCTAATTAGGCTCGACCAAGCCAAGGCGATTACCCCTGACCAGCGAGGGCTGACTGGATCAGCATGGCGTAGCTGTTGATATTAATTCGTCGCCGAGGTTCTGGGACGGGGTGGCCAAGNCGCTTGAACCATTCCACCCAGCCGATCCAGTCGCTTTGCTGATCCTCGAGACATAACCAAGTGCATGCGCCTAACTGCTCAAGCTCAGAGATCTCGGGATGCTGCACTAGATAGGCAGGACTACATACCGGGAAAATCTCTTCACTGAACAACGGAGTAACTTTCATGTTCTTTGGCGGCGTACTGCAATAGTAAAGCGCGAGATCGCAGTCCAGCCGGGAAAAATCACTGACTTGGTCAGTGGCAATGATCCGTAGATCAATCTCCTCATTCTGGCGTTGAAATTCCGACACCAGGGGAAGTAGCCACAACGATGCCATCGCCGTACTCGTGACCACAGTGACCTGCTGGGCTCCCTGCCAATGGCGAATTCCCGCTGTGGCGTGGACGATTTGATGCAGCGTCTCACGAACACTTTCGTAATATTTACTGCCCGTGGCTGTGAGATTGATTTCACGTGTGGTACGGACGAATAGTGCAGTACCTAGATAGTCTTCGAGTAAGCGTATCTGGCGGCTGATTGCACCTTGAGTGACGTTCAGTTCGCGAGCCGCCAGGGTGAAGCTTAAATGGCGAGCTGCGGCCTCGAACGCCACCAGGCTATTCAATGGCGGCAAAAGGTTGTAATTTCATCAAGTTAGTCACTGTATTATAAGTTTTTATGTGCTGAAAGATTGTGCAGAAGCCAGTGTGAAGTAGATACCTTTTTTAGACGATCGAAGCTAGTGTTTCGACACGCGGCACCTCACCAGGGTCGGTTCTTCCTGAGAGTGAATCGAGCAATGCAAGAGCCTGTGTTTTAAATTTAGTTTTATTACTCAGATTAGGCATAAAGCGAAAATGTCATTGACCAAGAGTGCCGAGCACGCGAAAGGGAATCTGTCTGGCTTGGGTGCGATTGTGCTGTGGAGTGCCCTGCCTCCACTCATAAGATTGGTGAGCGAAAACATCGGTCAATTGATAGGCGCAGCCTTGATGTTTTCGGTCGCGAGCGTGCTGCTCATTCTGATTAATGGATGGGCGCCGGTGAGGAAATTTTCCATCCGGTACCTGGCTGTCGGGTGTGCTCTATTCGTCAGTTATGAAGTAGGACTAGCTGTTGCGCTGGGGTTAGCGCAAGACCGGAGACAAGCCATTGAGGTAGGTTTGGTAAACTACTTATGGCCATGCTTTACGCTGCTTCTGGCGGTGTTATCCGGGCAGCGCCAGGCTAGTTTTTTGCTGCTGATACCCGGCGTGCTGATCTCGCTTTTTGGCGTTGGCTGGATTTTGAGTGAGGGGGGTGGATTTTCCTTCCAGTTGATAGTGGCAAACGCATCAGTCAATCCGATGAGCTACGGGTTGGCATTAATAGGAGCGTTCGTATGGGCGGTTTACTGCTGCGTGGTGAAGCCACTTTCCCAAGGAAAGGATGCTACGGTTCTGTTTTTTGTCGCGACCAGTATCGCCCTTTGGGTGAAATATTTGCTCAGCGACTATAACCTTGCAGACGTGCAGCCGATGGCGGTTTTGGAGCTGGTGGTAGCGGCTACGATCATGGCATTGGGGTACGTCGGATGGAATAAAGGCCTGCTGACTGGCAACCTCCTTTTTCTGGCCGCCGTATCCTATGCAGCTCCCGTACTATCGTCGTTGATGGGTTCCATCATTTTGAATACAACGCTGCAGAGATATTTCTGGGAAGGAGCCTTGTTAGTTACATCTGGTTCGCTTTGCTGCTGGTGGGCAACTCGACGCTAGTGACATCTGGATTTCATCTCCCGTTCAGATGTGTGCTGTTTGATCGCTTAATTTAAAGGCAGTATTCCACGCGATATGAGATTGAAGGTTTGACAAGCGGTGGCCACTGGCTGACCACCGCGATCACCCTTAAGACGATAGCGCTTGCTTACGTGTTGGATTCATGCTCGCAGCGAGCGTTAAAGATCGATGACGAGATCGGATGTGGGTTTGCTGCAACAGAGCAAACGTAGACCTTTATCAATTTCACGTTGCCTGATGCCGCCATTGTGGTTCATCTCTACCGTTCCCTTTAGCAAAGCTGTTTTACAGGTTCCACAAATTCCCTGGCTGCAGGATGAAGGCACGATGGCACCCGCTTTTTTTGCCGCCGCAAGCACTGTCTGATTGCTTGGCATGCTGAACATCTTCCCCGAGCGTGATAGGGTGACTGTGAACACTTCGTGCTGATCAATCGAAGGGGCTTGTTCGATTAGCGGATCATCATTCAGTACCGTAATGTCGAAGCTTTCTTGGTGGTAGTGGTTGAAATCGAACGCTGCCTCCTTGAGCAGCGATTTGATTGCCTTCATATAACCTTGAGGCCCGCAGGTAAATACTTCACGCTCCTTGAAGTCCGGTACTTGTTGAGTCAATAAGGACAAATCGAGTCTGCCAATCGGTTGCTTCCATTCGACGGCATCGCCGTGTCCTTCGCAGATGCTCAAAAAACGCAACCCCGGCATTTCAGCCTGCATGTGCATCAACTCCCCATGGAAGATGATGTCTGCAGGTGTACGAGCGCTATGCAAGAAGACAATGTCGAGGTTACCTGCCATATCGAAGACAGATCGGGTCATTGACATCAGAGGCGTCACGCCAGAACCGGCCGAAAGATACAACAATTTGGCGGCGGGATGGCCAACAGGCGTGAAGCTTCCGGTCGGGCCGGAAGCCTCGAGACAATCCCCAACGCGCAAATTATCATGCAGCCAGTTCGACACGGCTCCGCCAGGCACACGTTTAACGGTGATGGAAAACGCGAATGGACGGGCAGGGGAGGACGATAGTGTATAGCAGCGAGCCACGGTTTGATCCGCGATCACCGGCAAAATAGTGATGAATTGTCCCGGCTCGAAACTTAGCGCGCTGAAGTCGGCGCATCGAAAAATAAACGTTTTCACATCATGCGTTTCTTGTCGCACAGCGCAGCATTTTAATGATTTTTGTTCGCCGCTGTTCCATTGTGAACCATATGCGCTCCACGTCTCTGAGTGAGTAAACCGTTCAACCGTACTAGCGTTTTCAACGGGTGCTGATCTTTCGTAAGTCGTCATGTTCATTCCTCACACACCATGCGCAGCCAAGCGTGCGGTATACCAACGAGAGAACTGGTCGACATACGATTCGGTGAACGCCGAGAACGGCCCGGGCATGTAACCTGGGTCTTGAGTGCCGCTGTAGGTAATACCGACGAGGTTGGCGTCTTGGAGGTTGGTGGCATTCCAACTTCGGTCAGTCTCTCCACTTGGTAGTCAACGCCTTCAATCGCGTCGGCGTGTACCAGCCACTTAGTCCTAACCAAGGTTTTATCAGGAGCCAGCGGAATGATGTAGGAGACCACAGCGTGGTCACTCATGATGTGAGTCCACGAGTTATGCGTCCAGAAGTGCATGTCGCCCAAATCGCGGCGGGCGAGGTCACCGAACAGGCGGGTGCATGCTACCCGGGTATCAAGCGTTTGGGATTCGCCATTGCCTGCGATTACCAATCGTTGAGATCGGAATTGGGTGACCGCCTCTTCATCTAGATGTTCGACGGCGTCACAGATATAGCCCTCTTTCACCCAATTTTCTTTGGTGTGAGCATTGCGGCGATGATATTCCTCCAGCTCCCTTAACGAATCTTCACCGAGTCCATCTGTGCAGTATCCGAAATCCTCAGGTAAAAACGACGCGGTGAGTTCAGGGTGTGTAGCGGCACAATGATAACATTCACGATTGTTCTCAATGACCAGCTTCCAATTACCATTTTCAATGATTTCGGATTCATTAGCTACTTTGGAACGGCAGATATCATACTGAGCGAAGCGCGGGGCCATAATCTGTTCGAGATACGAAATATCCATTGGCGGCTTGTCGCCTAAGCATATAAAGACATGCGCTCCGACAACTTTAGTATGAACAGGTATAAGGCTCTTGCATTTTGGATCAAAGTCCTGACCCATGTGTGCCGCATGTTTCAAACTTCCATCTAAATCATAACTCCATTGATGATAAGGGCAAACCAACATACCGACTGTCGATTTCCCTGCCTGTTTCAGACGAGCACCGCGGTGACGACACACATTTCGAAAAGCCTGCACCTGCTCATCATCATCCCGTACGAGCATGATCGAGGACTTTCCAATATCGATTGTGGATACATCGCCTGGGTTCTGGGAAATGTCGGGCCGTTACGCCCACCAGAATCCAGTGTTTTGTAAAGAAGATGTCGACGTCGGTTTCAAAAAATGTCCTTGCGGCCGAATAAACCGCCGGGCATGCCATGTCCGGGTATCCGATCGGCAAGAAGTTCTCGATGCGTTTTATCAGTAATAGTCATCATTGGTCTCGCTCAAACTAACAGTCAGTAAGTGGCGGCAGATACACTATTGAAAAGGACAGTACTAGGTCAGCGCTTTTTTATTTTTTGCGTTTCGAATGGCGACGCTAACCAAACGTCGCCGATTAATTATGCGACAGATGACTCTTTTAACGTTCCGCTTGGAATAGGGTGTGACACGTTATGCCCGAGAAGCGCTCGATACAGCTCCCCGTCGCCCAGAACGCCTAATATGGTCTGGGTTTTATCTTGGACGATTAGTGGGTTGCCAGTTTCGTAGCGAATTTGAAGCGCATCTCTCATGTTGGTTTCTGGCGGCACCAATGTCACCAAGCGATGTAAAGTTTCGATCCGTTTAGTTGGATTCCATGTTTGCGTCTCTACGGTCACAGTGCCCCGTCGAACGCTGTCCAATCCACGTGATCGGTTTATTACCATCCAGAGATTTTGGGCAGTATCCAAGCAAAACTCATCACGAGCGAAAATGCACTGATCCAGATTGGTCATCAAACTCTTTGCGCACAGCACATTCAATGGGTTGGTATGGGCGACGAAATTTCGTACATAGTCATCGGCCGGGTTCAGCACGATTTCTTCGGGCTTGCTGTACTGAATGATCTTGCCATCTTTCATAATAGCAATCCGCGTACCCAGTTTCAGTGCTTCGTCTAGATCATGACTCACAAAAACGATGGTCTTATGCAGCTTGCGCTGCAGATCGAGCAATTCATCCTGAAGACCCTGGCGAATCAGCGGATCGAGAGCAGAGAAGGGCTCGTCCATCAGCAGAATATCTGCATCCATCGCGAGGGCGCGAGCCAGTCCAACGCGCTGCTGCATGCCCCCTGATAGCTCATCCGGCCTCTTGTTGCGCCATTTGAGTCAAGCCCACAAGTTCAAGCTTCTCATCAACCAGCTTGCTCCGCTCCTTCTCTGGGCGATCCTGCATCTCCAGGCCGAAGCTGATGTTCTCGCGTACCGTGAGCCAAGGCATTAGGGCGAACTTCTGGAACACCATCGCAATTCGCTTGGTACGCATCATCTTCAGTTCAGCGGGAGTGCAGGAAGCGATGTTGATTTGCGAGCCTTCGTGCTCAACGAACAACTTGCCGCGGCTGACGGTGTTCAAACCGTTGATGCATCGCAATAGGCTGGATTTTCCGGAGCCTGAAAGGCCCATCAGCACGCATATCTCACCTTTGTTAATTTCCAGGTTTGCCTTTTCCACGCCCACGATCAAGCCGGTCTGCTTGAGGATATCTGGACGCGAAAGGCCTTGATCGAGCAATTCCAGAGCGGATTTAGGACGGGCGGAGAAGATGACGTCTACATTTTCAAAACGGATGATGCTCATACGTCACCTCTTTTTATAGTTTCACGTTGTTTGCAGATACGGTCGAGCGTGATTGCCAGCAGAACGATGGCCAAGCCAGCTTCAAAGCCTAGTGCGATATCTGCGGTATTCAGCGCGTTTACCACGGGTTTGCCGAGACCATCGGCGCCTACTAGGGCAGCGATCACCACCATGGAAAGGGACAGCATGATGCACTGCGTGATACCCGCGGCGATGCTAGGCATTGCGTGAGGCAGTTCGATACGCATCAATAGTTGGTGGCGTGAACAGCCGAAGGCCTTACCAGCATCCATCAACTCTCCAGGTACATCACAGATTCCCAGATAAGTAAGGCGGATCGGTGCGGCAATGGCAAATACCACTGTGGATATCAACCCTGGCACTACTCCTAGCCCAAAAAGAGTTAGGGTAGGGATCAGATACACAAAGGTTGGCACAGTTTGCATTAGGTCGAGTACTGGTCGCATTGTCGAGTAAAACCAAGGTCGATGCGCTGCGACAATACCTAAAGGCACACCAATGAATATGCAAACAATAGTGGAAAAAGTAACCTGAGCAAGTGTTTCCATTGTTTCTTGCCAGTATCCAAGATTCAATATAAGTAAAAATGCTAAGAAAACAAACGCCGCTAAGGTTGCTTTTCGCTGAATGTAATATGCCAATAATGCAAAGCTAACTATTAAGGCAAGAGGGTTGAACCAAAGAAGCAAATTAATAAAGAAGGTTATTGTGCCGGAGAGTGTGCTCGATATTGAGTCGAACACCCCCGACCCATTTTGAATTATCCAGTCGAAAAACTGGGCAATATGTTCACCCAATGGAAGTTTTTCTTGTGTAATCCACATATCATTAACCCTGCTGGTGTATGAAATAGAGCACGACCAAAACCCCCCGGCTTAGGATGAGTGCTACTCATCCAATTGCGCAGTTGCTTGACAGGCCGGATGCAATAAAGTGCAACCTAGATATTAGGTAGTATTTCGTTGTTTAATTGGTCTGAGCATCTATTGCCTCGTTTCAAACGGTGATAGGCATGCGCCGAATTTTCCGGCAGCAAATAGCGATTTTGCGATAAAATCGCAATAGCAGTTATCAAGGTTTGGGCAGTGGATGAGCAGCAGATGGAAGGCTTAACAATAGTAAAATCCCCGGTATTCTTTGACCGGATGTTAAGCGACTTCTAGGGGAGTCTGATTTGTGATTCATGATGGCAGCTCGGTTTTATTTTAGTTGAGAGTCCTTGCCTGAAGTCAATATTTATATAAAATTGCGTCAATGACAAACTATTTAATGTCAATAGCTTATGAGTTTTTATCATTAAATGGCCTAATCTGTTGCAGTAGCCATTCTCGAAATTTGCTCACGATGTACAGGTTTCCATCTCGGCCAGGGTGCTCCAGCAGACAAAATTTTGCGTTCGTTTGAAGGACATCCTTGACCGGTTTTACCAGGTCACCGGTTTCTAAATGAGTGCCAACCAGGTGCGACCAAGCCAAGGCAATTCCCTGTCCTGTCAGGGCGGATTGAATCAACATTGAATAATTATTGATGTTCACCCGATGTCGTGGCGCTTGAGTCTCATAGCCCAGCCGTTCAAACCATTCTGGCCAACCGATCCAGTCGGTTTGGGGATCATCCAGCCATAACCACGTAGCGGAGTCGAGCTGATCGATGGTTCGTATGTGCGGGTTTTTTTCTAAATAGTCCCCGCTGCAGACTGGGAATACCTCTTCTGAAAACAATGGCGTGACTGTCATTTGCAAAGGGGGCGTTCGGCAGTAGTAAAGGGCTACATCGCAGTCCAGACGAGAGTAGTCTTTGACTCGATCAAAGGCGACGATTCGAAGATCGACGTCCGGATGCAAGCGTTGAAAATCTGCGACCTTTGGAAGCAGCCAGAGGGAGGCCATAGCTGAACTGGTCATGACTGTAATTTGACGCCCACTTTGCCAACGTCGAATTTCTTCGGTGCCCTTGGCGATCCCCTGAAGCATCAAATGTACTGTCTCATAATAACGGCTCCCCACTGCGTTTAAGCTCACTTCACGAGTGCTTCGTTCGAAGAGGCTATCGCCGAGGTAATTCTCGAGCAGCCTTATTTGCCGGCTGATGGCCCCCTGCGTTACGTTGAGCTCCTTTGCTGCGGCGGTGAAACTCAGATGGCGCGCAACGGCTTCGAATACGACCAAGCTATTGAGGGGGGGCAGCGGCTGAATCTTCATAGTGCTCGATCTCTAAATGCCGAGGCGGGGGAAGTCAATTAAATGTACTTATGTGTACATTTAGAGGACATCAGGGTACAGTAAAGTCAGCAATTTTTGTAGAGGGTGATTCGACATGTCCCAGGTAGGGAAGGGTCGTAGTAAGGCCCAGGATACAGGTTGGCGTGGGTCACCAGAGGGATGGTTAGAAGCTGCCTACGACGTGCTCAAGGAGTCGGGCATTGATGCTGTTCGGGTCATGCCCTTAGCCAAACGTCTTGGCTTATCACGAACCAGCTTCTATTGGTTCTTTGAGGATCGCGAACAGTTGCTCGCCGCCTTGCTTTCCCGATGGCGAGATACCAATACGGGTGGGTTNATCCGTCAGTCTGAAAGCTATGCGGAAAGTATTTCCGAGGCGATCCTGAATGTTTACGAATGTTGGCTTAACCCACAACTGTTCGACTCGCAATTCGAGTTTGCAATCCGTAGCTGGGCACTTCAGTCAAACGAGGTTGCTGCAGAGGTCTCTGTTGTAGACGAGCATCGAATGAGTGCTTTAGCCAGTATGTTTAGGCGCTTTGGTTATGACAACCATAGCGCTGATGCGCGTGGGCGAACGATTTATCTTACCCAAATCGGCTACATCACCATGAATACGATTGAGGAAATCACTGTGCGTTTCGATCGTATTCCTCATTACCTGAGTATTTTTACCGGAACGTTGCCAAAGCAACGGGAACTGGATCGTTTTTACGGAAAGTTCGGTTATGCCGAGACGGAACCTGGGATTTTCGTTCCTCTAATAAACACCTTCGAAGAGGCGGCTACAAATGATTAATGAAACTCTTGGCATCATTGGAGGAACGGGTTGGCTAGGTGGATCAATCGCTAAGGCGGTGATAACGAAAGCATTGTTACCCGCCGGCAATCTGGTTATTTCGAATAGATCCGGTAACCATCCTTTAGCTCAACACGGTGTTTTTCTTGTCACTGATAACCAACAGTTAGTGGATCGCAGCGATTTGGTCATCATCGCGGTTCGGCCTGAGCATTTCGCCAGCCTAAACATCAACGCCACCGGCAAGACAATCATTTCACTGATGGCTGGCATTACGGCACAGGCTATTGCGGCGCAGACGCAGGCTTCGGCAGTTGTGAGGGCGATGCCTAATGCGGCGGTAGAAATCGGCCAGTCTTTTACGCCTTGGTATTGCTTTGAAGAGATCGATACAACGAGCAAGAGTCTCGTGCAGCGCTTGTTCGAATGCGTCGGCACTGCCGCTGAGGTTCAGGAGGAAAGCAGTATCGATTACCTGTCTGCGCTCTCTGGCACCGGCCCGGCCTTCCCTGCCTTGCTTATGACCGCACTGGCCAATCAGGCGATAGTTGCCGGCATCCCTATCGAGATAGCGCAACTTGCGGCGAAGAATGTCGTGGTCAATTGCAGTCAGCTACTGGCCAACCGCGACGCTCAGGAGATGATCGATGCTTTGGTTGCCTACCGGGGTGTAACGGCTGCCGCTTTGCAAGAGATGACGCATCGTAATTTTGAGGAGCAGATCGGTAAGGCATTGGAAGAAGGGGCCACTGTGGCCCGCAACGGGCTTCAGTCTTAATAAAACGAAGCCCCCTTCCTAGAGGAGGCTTCGGAAAGCCTGGTTACTCTGCTTTGAAGCAGTAAACGGCCAGCTTGTTTCCATCCAAATCACGAGCGTAAGCAGCATAGGCATTTTCTGCCCAACCACGAGGGCCTGGCTGGCCTTCGCAAACGCCACCGTTCGACAACGCTACTTCATGGAACGCTTGAACCGCAGCTCGGCTAGGTGCTTCGAAGCTTACTGTGACTCCGTTGCCGACAGTGGCAGGATTTCCGTCAGCCGGTTTGAGTACAAAGAACGAGGGCTTATCGATGCCCCAGATAGATCCAGCATCGTTGAGATCTGCAATGCGCTGCAGGCCAATTTCCTTCAAAACTACATCATAGAATGCGCGTGCTTTTTGCAGATTTTGGGTGCCGACGGTTACATGAGTAAAAACAGACATCTTTGTTTCCTTTCTGTGGGTGGTTACTCGAATACGACTGGTGGGAGGTGAAGCCGAATTTAGAGATGAATGACGGTGCGAATGCTTTGACCTTTGTGCATAAGATCGAATGCCTCGTTTATCTGCTCCAGGGGCAAGTTGTGTGTGATGAATGTTTCTAGGGGAATCCTCACCGCGGCTGGCCTTTTCGACATAACTGGGAAGCTCGGTGCGACCTTTTACTCCACCGAACGCACTACCACGCCATACGCGACCGGTGACCAGTTGGAAGGGACGAGTGCTGATTTCTTGGCCCGCGCCAGCAACGCCGATGATGATCGACCTCCCCCCAACCCTTATGGCAGCACTCCAGCGCCGCTCGCATCAGTTGCACGTTGCCGACACACTCGAAGGAGTAATCCACGCCGCCCTCAGTGAGGTCGACGATGACGTCTTGTATGGGCCTGTCATAATCCTTAGGGTTGATGAAATCCGTCGCACCCAAAGACAGGGCCACGTCTCGCTTGGCTGGATTGACATCGACTGCAATAATGCGACCTGCATTGGCCATCTTTGCACCTATAATCGCGGCGAGACCAATACCCCCCAGTCCAAAGATCGCGACGCTAGCACCAGCCTCCACTTTGGCGGTATTGAGTACGGCGCCAATGCCCGTGGTCACCCCGCAACCGAGTAGGCAAACCTTATCCAGCGGAGCATCCTTTGGAATTTTCGCCAGCGAAATTTCAGGCAGTACGGTGTACTCGGAAAACGTCGAACAACCCATGTAGTGATACAGTGGTTTGCCTTCGTAGGAAAAACGTGAGGTGCCGTCGGGCATCAAACCTTTGCCTTGAGTAACCCTGATCGCCTGACAAAGATTGGTCTTTCCGGAGAGGCAAAACTTGCACTGGCGACATTCCGCGGTGTAGAGCGGAATTACGTGATCTCCGACTTGCAGCGAGGTCACGCCTTCGCCGATTGCTTCGACTACACCGCCTCCTTCATGACCCAGCACGCTCGGGAATATTCCTTCAGGATCGCTTCCCGATAGGGTGAAGGCATCGGTGTGGCAAACCCCAGTGGCGACGATACGAACCCTAACCTCTCCGGCCTTGGGAGGAGCTACATCGATGGAGACCAACTGCAACGGTTCATTGGGTGCGAACGCGACAGCAGCCCTTGACTTCAAGGTCTGTGCTGACATGGAGGAGCCTCATGTAAAATGTAAAAGAATTGCCCCTGACTTATGAAGTCAGGGGCATGACGTCAGATGTCTTTCAGCAGCCGCAGTGCATCGTAGATGGCGGCATGGGTGTTACGCGCCGAGACCGCATCTCCGATACGGAATAGCTGGAAACGGCCGTCAGGATTGGTCACGATATTCTGGACATTCCCGGCGATCAGATTGTGCTGCTCGACCGCGCCGCCATTGCTCGAGTGGGGACGAAGATCGAAGTACAAGTCGTCCAAGGGAAGAGTGCCGTGATTGACTACGACCTGATCGACCAATCTGTGCTTATTCACCCGGCCATAATCGCTGCCGAAGTGGGCAATCAACTGGCCGTCGCGCTTTTCTACCGATTCGACCCGATACGTGACAGTGAAGGTAACGGCCAGGTCTTGCAGACTGCGCATGTAAGGCACCAAGTTCATCGCCATCACCTCCGGCGAGAATGCTCGGTCAGGTGTAACGATTTCCAGTGTTGCACCGCTGTTAGCGATAACTTCCGCGGCCTGTAATGCCGCATGGTCGCCAGCGTCGTCGAAGATCAACACATTCTTGCCGGGTTTTATATCGCCAGAAATGATGTCCCAAGTCGAGACCACCAGCTCATTGCCCTGTTTGAGCACCTCGGTGTGCGGTAAGCCACCGGTGGCAACGATCACCACATCTGGCTCTTCTGCCAGCACCGTTTCGGCCTCGGCCCAGGTGTTGAATTGGAACTTCACCCCCAGGCGCTCGCATTGCGCCATGCGCCAATCGATGATGCTGATCATCTCGCTGCGACGCTCGCTCAAAGCGGTCAAACGGATCTGCCCGCCGGGCTGGTCAGCCGCTTCGAGAACCGTTACATCATGTCCGCGTTCACCGGCGACGCGAGCCGCTTCCAGGCCTGCCGGGCCACTTCCAATCACCAACACTTTGCGCTTGGTAGACGCTTTGGGAATTTCGTGGGGCATGGTGGTTTCACGCCCGGTCGCGGCATTGTGGATGCAATACGCCGCGCCGCCCTGGTAGATGCGATCCAGGCAGTAGTTTGCTC
>Ga0065696_1000006_pt1 | contig 27745 bp, 33 predicted proteins | sample SwiRhiMetagenome_FD_59085 | JGI IMG/M metagenome (GOLD analysis project Ga0065696, IMG submission 59085) | Bulk soil microbial communities from switchgrass field near East Lansing, Michigan, USA - East Lansing bulk soil v2 (version 2) | ecosystem: Environmental > Terrestrial > Soil >...
GCCGACATGGCCTGCTACATGGCCAAGGAAAAAGGCCGCAACCGAGTGCAGGTGTACCACGCCGATGACTCGGAGCTGTCCCTGCGCTTTGGCGAGATGGCCTGGGTGCAGCGTTTGCACATGGCGCTGGAGGAGAACCGGTTTTGCCTGTACGCCCAGGAAATCTCGCCCTTGGGAAGTGCCGACGGCGGCAGTGGGCATATTGAAATCCTGCTGCGCCTGCACGACGAGGCGGGTCGGATCATCCTGCCCGACAGCTTCATCCCCGCAGCTGAGCGTTATGGTTTGATGACCTCCCTGGACCGTTGGGTGGTAGAGAACGTATTCAGGATCATTGCCCGTTGCATGCACGAGCACCCGGGCCGGCCTATGGCGATGTGTGCGATCAATCTGTCAGGCATTACGATTGGCGACGATGATTTCCTCGGTTTTTTACGTGAGAAATTCGAGGCTTACCGCATTCCGCCAGAAATGATTTGTTTTGAAATAACTGAAACAAGCGCTATTGCGAACCTGGGCAGTGCCATTCGCTTTATTAACGAACTCAAAGCCTTAGGTTGCTTCTTTTCCCTCGATGACTTCTGCGCCGGAATGTCCTCATTCGCGTATCTGAAACATTTACCTGTAGACTTTCCTGAAGATCGATGGAAGTTTCGTAAAGGATATGCTGGACGACCCGATTAACCGCGCGATGGTCGAAGTGATCAACCACATCGGCCATGTCATGGGAAAGCGCACAATTGCCGAATTTGTTGAAACACCGCAGATCGAACAGGCTTTGCTCGACATTGGTGTGGATTACGCTCAGGGCTACCTGATTGAACGACCGCAATTGTTTACCTTTGATAGCTTGCGTCGACCCGTGCGGCCGCAGCCTCTGTTATTCAGGGCGCCCGGCACATTCCGCTGAAACATTTGCCGGTCTGTAAAATCACACTTAAAAAGGAGCCTTAATAGTGATCGACACATTCAGCAGAACCGGCCCGCTTATGGAAGCCTCAAGTTACCCCGCCTGGGCTCAGCAATTGATCCAGGACTGCAGCGAGAGCAAGCGCCGGGTTGTCGAACACGAACTGTACCAACGCATGCGTGACAACACGCTCAGCGCCAAGACCATGCGTCACTACCTGATCGGTGGCTGGCCCGTGGTGGAACAGTTTGCCTTGTACATGGCACAGAACCTCACCAAGACCAAGTTTGCCCGTCATCCAGGGGAAGACATGGCGCGCCGTTGGCTGATGCGCAATATCCGTGTGGAGCTGAACCACGCGGACTATTGGGTGCATTGGGCGCGTGCCCATGGCGTCAGCCTTGAAGAGCTGCAGGCCCAGGACGTGCCGCCGGAGTTGCATGCGCTGAGCCACTGGTGCTGGCACACCAGCTCGGCCGATTCGTTGATCGTGGCCATTGCCGCGACCAACTATGCTATCGAGGGCGCGACGGGGGAATGGTCGGCGGTGGTGTGCTCCACCGGTGTGTATGCGGCAGCCTTTCCCGAGGAAGACCGCAAGCGTGCGATGAAGTGGCTGAAGATGCACGCCCAGTACGACGACGCCCATCCTTGGGAAGCCCTGGAAATCATCTGCACCCTGGCCGGGATGAACCCGACCAGGGAACTGCAGGCAGAGCTGCGCCAGGCCGTGTGCAAGAGCTACGACTACATGTACCTGTTCCTGGAAAGTTGCATGCGCCTGGAGAAAGACAAACCGGCGAGCGCTGCTGTGCGCGAGCGCCCGTTGCGCGTCGCCAGCGAAGCGTGATGTAACGGGGATGGCGGGGTTTTTACCCCGCCATTGCCAGGCGATTGCGGCCTTCGCGCTTGGCCACGTACAAGGCGCTGTCGGCGCGACGCAACAGGCTCTCGGCCGACTCGGCGGCCAGCAAGGTCGAACAACCGAGGCTCACCGTCAATTCGATCCGTGTCCCGTCCGCCCAATAATCCTGGGCCTGTGCCGCCTGGCGCAGGCGTTCACCGACCATGGCCGCTGCAGTCCCGGCTGGTGTTGGACAGCAGGATCAGAAACTCTTCCCCGCCAAACCGAAACACCATGTCCACGTTACGCAACTGGCTCTTGATTGCCCCGGCGACGGCGCGCAATACGTTATCGCCGGCTGCATGGCCGTGGGTGTCGTTGATGATCTTGAAGTGGTCGATGTCCAGCATCAGCAAGGACAGCGGGTTCAGGTGCCGGCGCGCCATGTCGATTTCCCGTTGCAGGGTCTGGTCCATCGCGATGCGGTTGCCCGTTTCGGTCAACGGGTCGCGCAGGGCGCTGCGGGTGGCGGCGCGGTAGAGCAGGGCGTTGCGCATCGGGTAGAGCAGGGTCGACAGCAGTGATTCGAGCTGGCCCAGTTCCTCTTCCAGCAGGCGCTGGTTGCGGCGAAAGATCAGCTCGCCGAGGTGCTCGCCTTCGTGGCTCAGGCTGTAGCTCACCGAATGATGGCCGCGGTGGCCGAACTCCAGGCGCAGGTCGCTGGTTTCGTGGCGATATTGCAGGGCGTCCAGGGGGACCAGGCGTTGGATCTCACGGAAAAACACCACGAGGATGCGCTGCGGTTCCAGGCTAGTCTGCAGTTGCATGCCCAGTTGCTGGCGAAGTTGTGCGACGGTCGTCGGGCGGCGAGGTACGAGTGATGGCTGACCAAAGCCCAGGCGTTGCAATTTGGCACTGTCGAAGTCAACTGCGTTGGTCTGGGTTGGTGTTTTCATAAGCAAACGGCCTCTAAGCACTTAGCTGTCTTACAGGCTGGATGAGAGTGGCGAATGCCAGGCGTCTTACCGTTCCTTCAGTTCCGTAAAACATTGGAAACAGTTTAGACCGCTTTACCAGGGGTTATAACCCCTGGGCACTGCCGCACGTCTTGTCATCGCTTGACCTGCTTGGAAGGTGTTAGAGCGAGATTCGTGCCATTTCGTTTAAATAAATAAAAGTCCTTACAAATCAAGGACCGTTTTTAAAGTAAAAAACGGTCGTTCAGCACTGACGTCAGTTATTTGGCTGATTGCACCAGCGTGTTGTGGTCAATCTGGTCGATGGACGTGACACCGGTCAGCGTCATGGCCACGCGCATCTCCTTGGCGAAGATCTCCAGCAGGTTCTCTACCCCGTGCTGCCCATCGGCGGCCAGTGCATAGGCGGTGGCGCGTCCGAGCAGGCACGCCTTGGCGCCCAGGGCGAGCATGCGCACCACATCCAGCCCGGAACGAATGCCGGAGTCCACCAGCACCGTCAGGTCATCGCCCACGACATCCGCAATCGGTGGCAAGGCCTTGGCGGTGGACAGCACACCGTCCAACTGACGGCCGCCATGGTTGGAAACCACGATGCCATCGGCGCCGAAACTCACTGCGTCCCTGGCGTCCTGAGGATCGAGGATGCCCTTGATAATCATCGGGCCTTTCCAGAAGTCGCGAATCCACTCCAGGTCTTTCCAACTGATGGAAGGGTCGAAGTTATTGGCCAGCCAGCCGATGTAATCTTCCAGGTGAGTGGGTTTGCCGAGGTACCTGGAGATGTTGCCCAGGTCGTGGGGGCGGCCCATGAGCCCTACGTCGAACGCCCATTGCGGCTTGGTGACGGCCTGCAACATACGTCGCTGCGCCGCGAACGGCCCGGACATGCCCGAGTGGGCATCGCGGTAGCGCGCACCGGGCGTGGGCATGTCCACGGTGAACACCAGGGTGGTGACCCCCGCCGCCTGTGCCCGCTCCAGGGCATTGCGCATAAAGCCCCGGTCCTTGAGCACATACAGCTGGAACCAGATTGACTGCGGGCTCTGCGACGCCACTTCTTCAATCGAAACACACCGACACCGTCGACAGGCAGAAGGGGATGCCCTTGTTCGCCGCCGCCTTTGCCGCCTGCACTTCGCCGCGCCGCGCATACATGCCGGTCAAGCCGACAGGGCTGAGGATGACCGGCATGTCCAGGGTCTGGCCGAACAGCGTGGTCTTGAGGCTGAGGTTGTCGACATTGCGCAGCACCCGTTGGCGCAGGCTGATCTCGGCCAGGTCCGAACTGTTCGCGCGCATCGTGTGCTCGGCGTAGGCACCGCCGTCGATGTAGTCGAACAGGAAGCGCGGCAGCTTGCGTTTGGCCGCTGCGCGGTAGTCGGAGGCGGACGAGATGATCATTAAGCGTGTCTCCACAAGGCTGGGCGGGTCAGGATAGGCAAATATCTGTCATGATAAAAACAACTTTTATCGCTAGATCTCAGTCGTTAAGGGAATACCCATGAACTTGAGAACGTTGCGCACCTTCGTCGAAGTGGTGCGCCAGGGCGGATTCTCCCAGGCCGCCGACGTGGTGGCCTTAACCCAATCCACGGTGAGCAAGGCGGTCAAGACCCTGGAGGAAGAACTCGGCATGCCGCTGCTCGATCGCCTGGGTACACCGCAACGAACTCACCGCCGCGGGTGAGATCGCCTACCGCCGCGCCCTGGTACTGCTCGCCGAACACCATGACCTGGTCGCCGAGATCAACGACCTGCGCGGCCTCAAGCGCGGCGTGTTGCGCATCGGCCTGCCACCGGTGGGGTGTGGGGTGTTGTTCGCGACGATGTTTGCCACCTATCGCAGTCGTTACCCGGACATCGACATCGAGCTCACCGAATACGGTAGCAAGAGATTGCGCGAGTGCCTGGAAGCGGGGGAGGTCGACCTCGCTGCGTTGCTGCTGCCGGTGGATGCAGGCTTCGATTATCAGCCCGTGCGCAACGAACCGCTGATGGCCGTACTGCCCAGGGACGCCACGCCCTGGCCCAGCGTCAACGCATCGACTTCGCCGACCTGGCGGATTCGCCGTTCATCCTGTTCGAAGCCGGCTTCGCCCTGAACGCCAAGACTCCTCGCCGCCTGCGAGCGCAAAGGCGTGATACCGCGCGTGGCGGCGCGCAGCGGGCAGATCGACTTCATCGTCGACCTGGTCGCCGCCGGCCTCGGCGTCGCCTTCCTGCCCCGCATGCTGGCGCACAAGCATCAACACGCAGCCATCGCCCTGATCCCCCTCGACGAACCCCACACCGACTGGCACATCGCCCTGGCCTGGCGCGCCAGCGCCCACCTGCCTCCCGCCGTGCGCGCCTGGCTGGACCTGGCCAAAGAGCAGCAGCTTTCAACCGGTCATCCGGATTAATCGTCCAGGTGCTCAGGGAAAGCTTGACTTCTCCTTTTCAATCAGTAACATACGGCGCATTCCGCGATAGCTCAGTTGGTAGAGCAAATGACTGTTAATCATTGGGTCCCTGGTTCGAGTCCAGGTCGTGGAGCCAGATAGGGAAAAGCCTGCAGCGATGCAGGCTTTTTTTTGCCTTGGATTTTTCCGGGGTGATCAAAGCGCACAGCGTGACCCGCATGAGTTCGTCTCTAATCCCACGATTCAGAGGTAAATGTCATGAAAGTCGCTGCAGTCGTTTCAACCAAAGGCGGGCCGGTAAAACCACGGTTGGCGTCAATCTAGGCGCGTTCTGCGCCGATGCAGGGATCCGTACCCTGCTCATCGATCTGGATAATCAACCGTCGCTGTCGTCGTTCTATGCGCTATCGCACGAGGCGCCCGGTGGAACCTATCAACTGATCGCGAACAACGAGACCCGGGCCGACCAAGTCATTTCACGCACCTGCATTCCTAATCTCTCACTGATCCATTCCAATGATCCGTTCAATCAGCTGGGAAATTTGTTGCTCCATGCTGCTGACGGACGCCTTCGTCTCAGGAATCTGTTGCCGGCTTTCGAGCAGGACTTTGATCTGATTCTGATCGATACCCAAGGCGCTCGCTCCATCGTGCTGGAGATGGCCTTGCTTGGGGCACACATGGCTATTTCGCCCATCACCCCGGATATGCTGACTGCACGAGAGTTTCAGCGTGGAATGCTTCAGCTTTATCGAGACCTTGAGCCGTTGGCAGCACTGGGCGCAGTGACGCCAATGCTGAATGTCGTGATCAACAAGCTTGATGCAACCAATGATGCAAACCTGATTTATCACACGCTGACCGAAACCTTTGCTGGTCATCCGAAGGTCCAGATGATCCAGACCACGATCCCGGCGGCAGTGAGTTTTCGTCGTGCTGCGACAGAAGGCATTCCTGCGCACCGCCTGGAGTATCGCCTCCCGACTCACCGCCGTTCACCCACAGCATTCAAAGTCATCAAAGACCTCTCAATCGAGCTATTTCCCGAATGGCGCTCGAAATTTGAAGCGCTGAACGAAGAGCGTCTGAGTCAGAACATGTCGTTGTTATCGAATAGGGTGGCCTTGGGGAGAGCTGCGGTATGAGTCTCCTTGATCTAGCCCCACCTCATTCGGTTGAGGCCGAGCAAGGCGTGATCGGTGGCCTGATGCTCGACAATTCCACATGGGACCTCATCGCGGACCTCCTCTCTGCGGACGATTTCTTCAGACGTGATCACCGCCTTATTTACCAGGCAATTGAGCAGCTCGCTTCACGCAGTTCACCTATTGACGTTGTCACTGTCCTTGAGTCCCTGGAGGAACCTGATGAAGTTGGAGGCTTGAGTTATCTGGCGGAGCTGGCAAAGAACACGCCCTCCGTTGCCAACATTTCGACCTACGCCGCTATCGTCCGTGAGCGCTCCCACCTTCGTCGTTTGGTGATGCTCGGTTATGAGTGCAGTCGGGAAGCCTCTTCAAGCCAGGCCAAGAGCGCCGAGGTCCAGGACCTTATCGAACAGAAACTCTTCTTGCTGGGGCAGGATAGAAGTCGGAGTGATTTCGTAGACGTGAAGCAGACATTGATGGAGGTGGTTGAAAGGATCGACTACCACTTCAATGAGGGCGACAGCGTTACCGGCATTCCCAGTGGTTTGGATGCGATGGATCAAGTCACGGGTGGTTTTCAAGATGCCGACTTGATCGTCATTGCGGCGCGTCCTTCCATGGGGAAAACCAGCCTGGCACTTAGTGTCGTGGATGCGGCACTTCAACAGAAGCCAACCAACACGGTCCAGATCTACAGCCAGGAGATGCCGGCTCACGCCCTGATGTTTCGTTTGATTGCCATCCTGGGCGAGCTCAACCTGGCGAATTTGATGCGCGGTCAGTTGCGGGATGAGGATTGGCCCAAGGTCATCGCGGCTGTAGGTCGCATCAACGAATACGGTGAGCGACTCATCATTGATGACACTGCCAGCCTGACACCGTCAGCGCTCCGGTCAAAGGTACGGCGTGCTGCGCGGCGTACAGGAATGCCTCGGCTGATCATGGTCGACTACCTTCAGCTCATGCGGCTGGATGGAAAAGAAAACCGAAACCTTGAAATTGCAGGGATCACCGCATCCTTGAAGGCGCTGGCCAAGGAATTCAGTTGCCCAGTCATTGCGTTGTCTCAGCTCAATCGTTCGGTGGAGCAGCGTGCCGACAAGCGTCCGTTTAATGGTGATCTTCGTGAGTCAGGGGCTATTGAGCAGGACGCCGACGTCATCATGTTCATCTATCGGGATGAGGTGTATCGCCCTGAGTCCGCGGATTCTGGCGTAGCAGAAATCATCTTCGGCAAGCATCGTAATGGCCCCACAGGCACCGTTCGTGTTGCCTTCGTTCCTGATCAAACTCGCTTTGCAAATCTGCCCAACGGTTACGAAGCGGGAGTATTGCGATGAGTGTGTTCAATCAACGAGGGCGCTGCTGCGAATGCGGTGCTGAATTCCCTTTGCACACCGCAACCCAGAAATTTCTCGATGTCTGCCCAACTGAGTCTGAGATCGAGCTTGATTTGTGCCCAGAGTGCGGCAGTTACAGCGTGGAAGATTCTGCGATGCAGTCATGCACCGACGATACCGACGAGGACACCTGCACAGTCGTTTTTCGGCTTAGCCGGGAGCAAATGAGCAGCGGTGAGTTTCTCTATGCATTGGCCTGTCGTATCGAAGGCTGGAAGGGCGGTCGAGGTATTACGGGTTCAGATGCCTGATCAGTCTTATGAGGCAGCTATTGGGGAGGTGCGCTGATGGCTACCAAATCCCTGACTAAAGAACAGGTCAGAGGGAAGCTGCTGCAGGGCACGTTTGTAGCTAGTCCGGCGGCAGCTCGATTGTCTGATCCAATTGTCGACACCCCAATGATCCTGACGTTGGAACAGCTTAGGCCCTATGACCACAACCCAAGGCTTAACCGGAACCCTCGATACGATGATCTGCGAGCATCGATACTGAGTCGCGGCTTAGATGCTCCGCCGCCAGTCACGCGTCGTCCGGGTGAAGAGCATTTCATCATTCGCAATGGTGGCAACACGCGACTGGCCATTCTCAATGAACTGTGGCGTGAAACGGGTGAGGAGCGCTTTTTCCGTGTTCATTGCTTATTCAGGCCTTGGCCCAGCCGTGGTGAGATTCTCGCATTGACCGGCCACCTGGCGGAGAGTGATCTACACGGCGAACTGACTTTCATTGAGCGAGCGCTGGGGGTTGAGCGAGCGAGAGAATTCTATCAACAGGAAGTCGATGCACCTCTTTCTCAGCGAGAACTGGCTAAATTGCTGAAGCAGGATGGCTACCCTATTTCCCAACCGCATATCAGCAAAATGCAGGATGCTGTGCGCTATTTGCTACCTGCCATTCCCAACACACTCTATGCAGGATTGGGTAAGCCGCAGATTGAAAAGCTGACGGTTTTACGTCGGGCGAGTGAGAGGGCTTGGTTAAAGCATGCTGGGTCATCGATTCAAGAGCTGAATCATGAACACCTCTTCCAAGAGGTGCTGTCCGCTTTCGATAGCGGCGAATTCATCTACGAGCGCTTCCAGGATGAGTTGCTGCATAAGATGGGGCAATTGTTGGGGCAGGATTACAACAACCTGAGGCTGGATGTACTTGATCCTGATCGTCCTCCCTCGGCGGCACGTGTCCCATCAATCACTCCAACGTCTGAGCTGAGTCAGACGTCTAAAAAAGTTGTTGTGCCTGAAGCTACTCACACTCAGTCAGTATCGGCGTCTGCGGGAGAGCAAGCCTATTCTCCCGAGTCACTGGTTCAGCCTGAGCAGCCTCAGCTCAGCTTGTTGCAGGACCAGCAGAGAGAGCGGATCGCCTCTAATACGATCTCTCCAATCTCAGGTGTTACAGCACGTACTCAGGCGATCAAAGTGCAGTTGGCTCAAGCCACTGGAGAGACGATCCCCACGTTTGAGCAAGCGTGCCTTGAGTCCATTCCCATACAGGCTGGCGGCGTACATCCGGTTGCTGATCTTTGGTACATCGAACGGGCCGTCGACTCACCAGAAGGATTGCGACAAGCCGTGTTCGGGTTGGTGCAGGACATCGCTCGGGAGGTGGGGTTGCCGCTCGATCATCTTGCTGAAAGCGATTGGGGGGTCGGCTATGTCTGTCTGCGCCCGCAGGACTGGGGCAGCGACCTGTTCGCGGGCCGCCCAAGGGGCTCAGCCCTGAGGCCTATACGCTGCTCAACCTTCTGGATGGCTTGAGCGGCCGTTTTGCTCCTGCTCTGAATATGCTTCGGGACGACAGCGACGCCGCTGAGCACCCTGAGATGAATAGCTATCGCTTTCTTGCTGAGTTGGGACACGTCCTGCTTGGTAACGCCCTTCTAAAAAGCCAACCGGCATCGTTGGCTGGCCGTCTGAGTGATGTCGCGCTGGTGAAGTTATTCAGAGTCATTCGGCTGGGGCGCCGGCTTATCGAGTTGGAATCCAACCAAACATCTTGCGATGTCATCCAATAACCACGGAGTGGTGGAGGTTTCTGTGCATCCCTTAAATCTGGCTGTCGCCTTTCAGATTCTAAACAACATCAAAAATGGCCAACTGCGTAGCTGCCTGGCCATGGGCTTTGAAGAACACGATCTGAAGACCCTTGTAGATCCGTTATGCATGGGGGCTTTGGTGAATTCACCGGTACCTTGGTTCAAGGTTGTTGTCGATGGCGTGGCGGTAAGGCGGGTAATTGCTCACGCCAAAAATACTGAAGAAGATGAGGTAATCAACCGCGCGTTAACGCTGGGGGCCAGCTCCCCGATGATTCTGGAGCTTTTCGGCTTACCGCCCAAGGAGGTTGCGGTCCGGCGCTCAATTCTTGGTGTGCCACAGCGAAGAGGGCGCTGGCCCCATGTCGGGGCTGAGGATGAGGCTGTTCTCTGGAAGCACTGGGTCAGCCTCACCAAAGAGCTCAACACCAATTTCAAGGATCCTCGGTCGGTTCTTGATGTCGCCATGGTCATGGCTGAGCGGGAGACAAGTCTAAATCTGGCCATGATCTGGAGTGCCATTCAAAGCTGGATCATTCAGGACCTCGTGTGATGAATGGAGGGGGCAATCACCGTTACACCTCGAGTAACCTCGATGCGCTTAATGCGCTGCTCAACTCTGCTAGCGCAGCGCTCAGTGAGGCCCGACCTGGAAAGCGGGTCGTGTCGAACGGGGAGAGGTCATTGGCACGGCCTCTCTCGCTAAATTCAGAGACGGAGAAAGCCGGCATTATCTTCACCGGCAATCCGCATGAGGCTGTGCCTAGGCGCCTGCTGTTGGATAACCGCCTCACACCCCTGGAGCGCAATGCCTGGCAGGTCTTCAGACTGCTGCTCAATGATGATGGCCTGACCTCCTTTCCGACGTATGAGCAACTGCGGCCGTATCTAGCATCCTCTCCCTTCAAGGTGGCCTCGCGTGAAACCGTTTCGAAAGCGCTCACGGCTTTTGCGTATGACACGCTGGCTTAGCTTGGGAGGTTGCGTGCGCGATGAGGTCACGGGGCAAATGAAGGGCAACATCTACCTGTTGCACGATGAGCCGGTGAGCATCGCTGAAGCAGCCTTATTGGATCGCGGCTACTTGGAGTTGGTGAACGAAGGCTTGGGGCATGCGAACAAATCCATTCGCGACGTAGCCGCTCATGTCATCCAGGAGCTTGCTACTGATTCATACCTCCGTGAAAACGCTTTGCCCTCACACCTGGAACGGATGCAGCAACGCATAACTGATCAACGTTGGGCCAAATCCTCGGTTGTTCGATGGGCATCAAGTGAATCCGAACTCAGTGAAAACGATTCCGAACTCTGTGAAAAAGTCCCAGTTCGGAATCGTGTTGACCAGAGTTCGGATTCCGAACTCAGCCGGAAACCGGTCGTTGTGAGCCCAGTTCGGAATCCGAACTCATCTAGTACTAGTACAAATACAAATGTTTGTAAAAACACAGTACCGCGGGCGCGCGAGACGCTGCGATTGCCGGAGCAATTCCTGCAGCTTGCGGCAGAGCAGCGACGGAACGCGATGGTGGCGCTGGGCGGCATGGATCCTGAACTGCAGCAGCAGGTGCTGGATCAATGGTCTGCACGGTGTGCCAATGCCGAGGTACGAAACCCTGCTGGTTACCTGTTTGGCATGATCCAGAAAGCGCAGCGGGGTGAATTCAATCAGCCTGGCGACCATGGGAACGTAGCTCCATCGAATGACTCGCGCGGCGCTCTCAGGGCCGCAGTAGCTCGTCCAGCGCCCATCCCGGAATCAGTCATTCAGCGTGGCAAACCAAGTACCGAGAGCCTCGTAACTGGACGTGAAGGGGTCAAAGCGATACTGGAACTGCTGAAATCAGGCACGAAGCCTTAGCTGGAAGTGATTCCAGTGGAATCAGGTTGGCGAGTGGAGGTGGGTGATTCCAGTGGAATCAGGTTGGCGAGTGGAGGTGGGTGATTCCAGTGGAATCAGGTTGGCGAGTGGAGGTGGGTGATTCCAGTGGAATCAGGTTGGCGAGTGGAGGTGGGTGATTCCAGTGGAATCAAGGTTGGCGAGTGGAGGTGGGTGATTCCAGTGGAATCAGGTTGGCGAGTGAAGGTGGGTGATTCCAGTGGAATCACACTGGCATACGGCTACTGCGATTCCAGTGGAATCACGTTCGTGGTTGCTCATTGAGTTCATGAGCGTTTAAAAACAGCACCTTCCAATTCTGTTTCCTGACTGACGATCCTGGTGTTCCTGGCAACACTGATGCTGTGGCATCCACTTGCAGGAGCAATCCATGCTGACGGTTTTCAGCTGAATCTTGGTCCTCTACGTAGCGACAAGAAACTTACGCTTCACACTCACCACGCTGCTCGTGTTTGGCACGGGAGGCCAGCAGGGGAGGGTAAGAACGGCATTATTGGCCTAAGCGGCTTTGTAGCATTGATGAACAGAATCACACGCATGGCTGAGCGGGATGATCCCTATGCCGATTTATGGATGATTCAAATCCAGGAAAAACTTGAGTCCTCCAAATCAGAGCTAGAAGACATCAAAGCCCGGTTGGACCAGTCAATGAGTAGGCTGCCGGAGGCTTTAAGTGTGGGTGAAAATGTGAATGTGCACCCGGTCACGCTGCCCGTTTTTATCAATTCACCCTTTGGCTTTTTAGCCGTCTACCTGCTCATTACCTACGACGATATCGTTCGACGCTTATTGCTGGCTCATCACACTGCGTTGATGGGACGTCGAGATATGGAGATCTGGATCAACGCTGGAGGGAAGGTGCTGCGTAGCCTGTTTGGGTTGGTTCAGCGCTATAAAGTTGCTGGGGTTACTCGTGATGATTTCGTCACCAATAACGCTGTAGCCCGTGATGCTCGGGAGAAATTTGGAGAGCTGCCTCAAGATATTTTGGAGGGCACCCGGCGCTCGGAATATGCGCCGCCAATCGTTCAGCGTCGGATTCGTTATGGACAGCATGACGAGCGTTCTGATGAAGATCTTCTGAGTTCTGCACCAGACGTTGAAATCGCCCAGCCCGAAGCACTGAGAGGAGAGACATATGGCTCATTCTGAGTACCTAAGCATGCCGCCAACCCCCGACAAATCAATGCAAGGCTCAAAACACACATCCTTCCAACCGCTGCAACAGACTGCCTTCTCCGAACTGGAACACGCTGCCTTCCTTAAAGGGCTTTTAAAGCCTTTTAAGGGTAAGGGGGAGCTCATGCAATTTGGCGACGAGTGCAGTCAATTAGTGAGCCGCCTGATTCTGTTGGCGACTGAACAGGTACTGGCTCAGGCAGAGCGGTATCCATTTACGTTGCTTCCAATTCGAATGACGCGACAGTCGACCGGCGCTGGGACGGTGTTTCTCCGATGGAGCCGAATGGATCGCAGCAAGATGGGCGTCGATCTATGGGGTGACTTGGTCCTGGACGGCAGGACACCGGATAGCCTGGTTTCAGATCTTTTAGAAATGGAGCGGCAGCGCATAGTGGTCAATATGCAGATCAGCTTGGTTCATAGCATCAGCCGCCAGGCGTTCCTGTGTGCTTCCAAAATTGATACCGCCGAACAGATTTATCAACAGCGAATCTCTCAGCATCTCGAAAAAAACACAGCGGAGGTATGACCATGTCCACCAAGTTTTGGGGAGAGGGGAACATCGGCACGAAGCCAGAATTCAGGGAGTTTCCGAATGGGAACAAAGAGCCTCGGCGATTGCTGCGGCTGAANGTCTACTTCGATAACCCCGTTCCGAAAGGCGACGGTGAGTATGAGGATCGTGGTGGGTTTTGGGCCAGTGTAGAGCTCTGGCACAAAGATGCTGAGCGCTACTCTGATCTCTATAGCAAAAGCATGAGGGTGGTGGTGATTGGTCGGCTGGTGATGGATAAGTGGGAGGATGAAAGCGGTGGAGAGTGCAGAGCGATGAAGGTGCAGGCTAGTCGAGTGGGTATCCTGCCGCACCGTCTTCACAGCGCTTGGATTGCAACATCCGAGCAACCCGAAGTTGAAGAATAGACAAGGGCAGACTCCACCTTGTCCAATGTTCTCGCAAAGGGCAAAAAAGCAGACTACCTCCAATCTGAAATTGGCGGCCGCTGATTTTTTTGCCGCCTGGGAAGGCCAGAACATTCAACTTTTAGGCAGAGCTGACGTATATCAAAAAATGTCTATAAATCATGTGCTAGGCTTGCAAAGAGCGCCAGCTAACAAGATTGATAAAGAGTACTGTAGAAGCTCGACCTTAGCTTTTCGCTTCTCGAGATCAGAAATGTCGTCAGCATTATTGAAGTCCGATCCATGCGCAACCGAGTGCCGCCTTTGGTTGATTTGCTCAATGAATTCCTCCCATAAAGTTCGACCTTTAGGCTTTCGCTTTTCGAAACCAAGCTCTTCAAAGCTTGTAGTATAAGGATAAGCTGCGGTTGAATTAATGAGTGATGCCTTTAGTGCTGAATTTTTTTCCTTTATTTCCGAAAGTGACATGGCAAACGCATCATCTGTTGACGAATCATGTAAGTAGCCAAAAACATTACTCAGGCCGAAATTCTCAAAGACAGTCGTTAGCATGTTTACAGAAGGGTTTTTTGTTTTTTTGTAAACAGAAAGGGCTCATGGCTTATCTTGCAGTCAAACTCATCAAGCTTAAATATTAGAGCGTCCATTTTTTTCTTGGTACGCCCCGATATCTTTTTCAGGTGTAATGCCAAGGTATTTACTGCAATAAGTTCGCTTAACTGCAATCGGAAAATTTATGAATGAGGCATTTCTGTTTAGGTCGCTTACTATGCATTTGGTCAGGTCCTTAACAAAACCTTCGAGGTGGGCAACTATTAATATTGTCGCGGAGCGACAAATGGCATTGTAAAAAGCAAAGTCATCATCTTTCACGGATTTTGCTTTGCTTATTATTAAGTCTACTTCTTCCCAGCGCTCCTCCAAGCTGGCGACGTATTCTTGCAAGAAGGTTGACATTATTTTATCAGCTCCTGTGCTTTTTTATTCTAGTGTTGAGCTTGGATACATCGTTTACGCTGCCTTCTACAGACTCAAAAAATACAGGGTCAGAGAATAGTCCAATAAAATAATCATGTGTTGGAATTCTCTTTAGGTCAGGCCGCGAAAATGCATAAGATACGGCGTCAAATACTGCAGCATTAAATGATGACATTAATACCAAGTCTTGACCCTCTGGTTTCTTGAATTTAGAAAACGGCTTGCTCCCAAAGCTTTCTTTGGCAAGTGACATTGTTCTGATAAAGTTGTCCTTCATTTGTTTTAATGTTAAATCATCAAAATTATTGAATTCAACCATTTTTCTGGTAAGAAATTTTTTAAATTGGCCTTTGTATTCCATATATCCATTATTGTGTGAGATCGCAAAAAATCTTAAGACCAACTCCTCGTCTTCCATTTTTTTTATTCTTGTGGAGTCTGGGTCTAAGTTCGCGATTTCTGCAAAGATTGGGTTTTTAGCTAAGGACTTAATTAGGTCTTTGAATGGCCCTCTGCAAGTTGCATTTCTTAGCTCTTGAGCTTCCAGTTTAACTGATCCGCTATTCAGTCTTTCGAAAATGTCAAATTTAACCTGAGTATCTACTGTGGAAGTCAATCCTCAAGCAGCGAATCGTTCTTTCCTCTAGTCGTCTAATTAGAAATGGAGGAAGATCTTTGTAGTATGTGCCATTTAGTTCTGACAATACTTCTAATGACTGTAGTGGGTATGAGCCGCTAAAAAAAATTATAAATTGCTGTAAGCCGCTGCTGGCCATCTATTACTGAGTACCTGGCCAGTTCGTCATCTGCTTCGTCGTCAACATCAACATCCTGTGATATGTAAACTATTGGGATGGGGATGTTTAATATCAAGCTTTCTATAAGCTTTGATGAGAAAGAATCTGGCCATCGGTGGTTTCGCTGGTAGTCTGGATTGAGTCTGATAACTTCTCTTTTTATTTTTTTGACTAGCGTTTCAAGGTCATACTCTACCGTCTGAGTTTTGACCGTACGCTCTTTTGCTTTTTGCTGAATGGCGTCTAGCTGATCTTTTAGCATTTAAATCTCACTGTTAAATAAAAATGTTTAGAAAGAAGAGTATTTTTCATCTTCGCAATTTTGTCTCTTACCCACCTGCCTTCACCCCGTAATCGGATCCGGCGAATCGTATCAATATACTATTAAATTTGAAGCCGCTTGCATTCTTTATCGTCCGGGAACTGAACATGTTCGAACGAGTTGACATCGCAAGAAAATGTGAGAAGACAGCGGTTTGGCAAGGCTTTTTTATGGCAGGGTCGGGCTCGATTCCTGAAAAATCTCTGATTTTCAAGCTGATGGGACTTGTAGCTTTAGGCTGCAATCAGACCTTCTTCTGTTACAAACTCATTTCAGCTCGTCGTCGATTCGGTTCTAGCAGGGATCCTGATCATGTGACACAACTGAACAATTTGGCTCAATTAATCCCGGCCCCTGATTCTTGACGTTTACCTACAGCTCTGTCCACAGGGATCCATTCGAACGCTTCTGTGGGCTGGCACAGGTCTTTTGCAATTTCCTCTGCCCGCTTCGCGGATACACCTGGGTCTAGCCACTCGTTGGCATGCTGCGATGTGAGCACCAATGGGCGACGATCGTGGATGTCGACCATGCCTTGGTCACTTGCGGCTGTGATAATGACAAACCCGTCTCTCTCGTGGGGTTCGAGACTGGTGTGAGCCTCGGCAAGTGCGCCGAAGAACATCGGCCGTCGGCTTTTCAGGCGGATGAAGTAGGGCTGTTTTTTCTTCGGGTCATCTGGATCTTTTACCCACTCATACCAACCTTCGCTCGGCACTATTGCCCGGCCAGTCGGCCAAAGCTGCTTGAAGAATTTACCCGTGGTCACGGTTTCGACCCGCGCGTTTATCGGGTCAGGCCGTTTTCCTTTTGCCCAGAACGGGGCCCACCCCCAACGCACTGCGTCAATGTGCAGTCCGTCCTCTTTGCTATGCAGCACCTGCACACGCGACGTAGGAGCGACGTTGAACCGGTTGATCGGCTCAGCGTCGTAGCCACTGAATAATTCGATCTGAGGGCTCAGTTCCTCGATATAGATCGCCATTCCTTCGTACTGCACAAATCGTCCGCACATAGATATCTCCGCACGTCAGAGGCTTGGAGCGGCCAGTACTCAGTGGTCACTACACGATAGACCTCAATGTGAGAGCTTCGTCATGACCTTCAGTGTCCGCCCAATAGACGATTGGAAAGCCTGGCTTACCTTCGACCTCGATCCAGCATTCGCCGCAGGAACGCCCGAGTATCGATGTGAGGCGCTCTGGCAATGGCCGATGATCTCAAGTGTCGCGACGTTGTAAACGACTGCGAGTGGGGGGAGTTGGTGGAGAGCCCGGAGGGGTCTATGGCGAGTAGCTGAGATTATTTGGCCGCTTGTAAGATATGTCTTACGTAAAATTGACCGCAAGGCTGCTCCGAGATTAACTGTACACTTGTACAGTATTTGTAAAAGGGCAGTATCATGAGCTTCAACATCCTGGGTCCAATAGGCAATGGGGGCGTCAAGCTGCCTCTGTGCTCTTTTCAGGTGCCGGCTGGCTTTTCCATCGCCGGCGGCTGATCATATTGAGCAGCATATTTCTCTGGATGAAGTCCTGAACATTAGGGCGCCCCCACGTTTTACCTGGTGATGATCACTGGGGAAAGCATGCAGGGCGTCGGGATCTTCGAAGGAGACCTGGCGATTGTTGATCGGTCAATTGAGCCCGCCCATGGGCACATCGTTGTGGCGCTGCTGAACAATGATCCCATGTGCAAGCGTCTCTGCAAGCGCGGTAAGGAAGTGATTCTGCTGTCCGAGAATCCGAAGTACCCGGCTCGCTATGTGCTGGAAGGTGATGAACTGTCGATCTGGGGTGTGATCACCAGTACCGTGCGCAGTCATGTCTAAGCCCAGTCCTGTCTTCGCTCTGATTGACTGCAACAGCTTTTACGCCAGTTGCGAAAGGGTATTCCGTCCAGACCTGGCAAAGACACCAATTGTCGTGCTGAGCAACAATGACGGTTGCGTTATTGCTAGAAGCTACGACGCCAAGCCTTTTATCAAGATGGGCGAGCCGTATTTTCAGATCAAGCACAAACTCAAGCAGCACGGCATCGTCCCGTTCTCCTTGAACTACGCGCTGTACGGTGACATGAGTGAGCGAGTGATGACGCTGATCGAGAGCATGGTGCCTGCCGTTGAGATCTACAGCATTGACGAGGCTTTTGCGGAACTGACAGGGATCGTTGATCTGGATGTACTTGGTCGGCACATCCGTTCTCAGGTACTTCGTTGTACCGGCATTCCTGTAGGCGTTGGTATCGCCAATACCAAAACGCTGGCCAAGCTGGCTAACCACACCGCAAAGCGCTTGCAAGCTCAAACCGGTGGGGTGGTGAACATCACCGACCCTGTTAAACGTGACTGGGTGCTGCGCAATACTGATGTGTCGGAAGTATGGGGCGTTGGCCGCAAGATGAAGCTCCACCTTGATGCCCTGGGCATCAAGTCTGCCATGGACCTGGCTAAGGCCGATCCTTGGACGCTCCGCAAGAAGTTCAGCATCGTAATCGAAAAGACTGCCAGGGAGCTGGGTGGTACGTCCTGCCTCGAATTAGACGAGCCCGATCCGCCAAAGCAGGAGATCTGCTGCAGTCGGATGTTCGGCAAGCGGCTGACGGAGCTGCCGCCTATCAAGGAGGCAGTGGCAACCTACATGATGCGCGCCTCTGAGAAGCTTCGCGCTCAGAATTCGTTGTGCAAGAAGGTTCGCGTATGTATCCGCACCGGCATGTTTAATCCAGAAGAGGCGANGTATGCCAATGGGGTGGTGGTGGATATGCCGTACCCGACTGATGATGTGCGTCTGCTCACCCAGGCGGCGGTGAGTGCGCTTGATTGCATATTTAGGCCAGGTTTTAAGTACAGCAAGGCTGAGGTGATGTTGCTCAACCTTTGCCAGCCTGGGGAGTACACCGATGATCTGTTTGCTATATCTCAGCCTGCGGAGGCAACTCGGGTAATGACAGTGCTCGATCAGATCAACGGGCGGTGGGGAAGGGGAACACTGCGCTCCGCCAGTGTGCCGGTAGATCCTGATTGGGGAATGCGCCGCGAGATGATGAGTAGGAGCTATACGACCAGGCTCGATCAGCTTTGGTCGGTGGATTGTAGGTAGCCGCTGGTACCTATCAAGCGTCGTCATTCCTGAAAAGAACCTAACGACCCAATTGCCCTTCTTGAAGGGCAACTCGCGGCCAAGAGTGGACGTTCGACTAGGGATTTTTTCAGCCGGTGGCAGTAATCCCATGCCCAGCGCGCCGCGCTTGCGAGCTCTCTTAAGGCGAGAGTAGCCCGGTCTACGGATTGCGAATGTATATTGAGTGACCCCTTCCATCTGCTTGGGAATAGTGATGGCTGACCAAGAGTATGACGAGATTATGGCTCGCTATTTAGCGGACATCGAAAAACTGACCCGCGAACAGCTGGCCGATGCATCTGACCTGATTGCGAAGTTCATGGATCTAGCCGCGTCCAAAAGAGTGGTTCTCGGTACGGAGAACTTCGAGTACATCCAGACCATCGGCATCGTTGCTAAATCGCAAGGCATTGCAAGAGCGCTATTGGGACCAATTAAAGTTGAGCGCGATGGACTGCTGCCGTTCAACGAAATCGCAAGCCGATTTTCTCCCTGCCCCCATTTAGAAGGATGCTTTACCGGTCCCGATTTTATTTTGATGGCGCACACCGATTACCGAAGGGGAATGCATCCAGTCAACAACTGGGCCCCGAGGTTTATAGACCTGTTCTGGCGGTTCGACAGTTTCGGCATAGAAAAATACATTGCCCTCGACGAAGACCGGGTCCGGATCGACGTCGGCGGGCTAGGCTATTTCGAGGCCGACACTTGGTACGGTGCTCCCTTCGACGAGGAAATACGAAACATCAAAACCGGAATTGCCAAGTTGCGCCCGCCCCTGGATCTCGAACCTCGACACATCTCTTTCTTATTTGCCAGCGCATACTGTCTAGACATCAAATGGAGCGAGTTAAATGGCGTCAAGTCGTTTCAGGCCCTGGAAATGAAGACGGAGGACATTCGGATCGAGGTTGAAGGGCAACACTANTTCCCCGCCCGCTACCTGCACGCCGAGTTCGATCTCGCGGCCAACTGTTTNAGACACTTCGACGGCGCGATNCAGCTTTTCACGGAAGANGAATATTTCCNGAGGCGCGATTCCGANTTCAACATGACGATGAAGAACGCTGTGCACATCAAGGCCAGATCACGCAAGCTCTTCAAGATAAATGGCCCGCTGAAGACGAAAGACTGGGTCGAATTCTGCTGTCACTTCTACACTGCTAACCCGCTCACCTTTGAGNNTTTCAGCGGTAAATAATCCGAAGCACGTCAACGAGACTCTCGAAAAGATCAGGGATCAAGCGTCGAAACTCGCCGGCGAGACCTAATCTCTCTGTTGGATTGGTTCAAGAAGACTCCGACATGCGTTGACTGCTGGCCTTGGTGACAGGCATAAAACGGCCAAAAGCGCACACTTTAGGGCTGCATACGCCACATTACGGGCGTTCGCGCTCTCATATAGCAAGTTTCGAACGCTGAGCACTTCCGCCATAAAGATCAGTCACCATGAAGGGGACAATCGTTACTATTGCTTAACTCTAAATGACTGCGGCCATTTCCATTATCTCACTCATGACATCGTCGCTTATATGAAGGGGGAGTTTATAGCGCTTATATAGTTTACGCTCTATAGGGAAGTCGCCATACACCAATCTGGTGTATTGTATTCTAGGAGAAAGTTCATTTATCTGCGGTATTCCCATGGTTTTATAAATAAGGCTTTCCCGACCTTCAGAAAGTTGCGGAGGGTTCAATAGGTAGGAGCTAATATTATTTTGTAGTTCTTCGTAATTTTCGTACAGCTTAAACCACGCTAAATGATGGAATTTATTTTTACGCCTTACTGATATTAATGGAAATGTATTTGAGCTAAAATACCTGGCTAGAATTTGCTCATCCACAACTGGAACGCAATTGACAGGGAAGCCCGAATGAATTTTATTGCTGTTTAGTACCATTGGAAGTAACTGATATTCGATGCTTGGATCATAAGTCCAGCCAAAAGCATCAAATATTTCTTCGATATTTTTTTGAGAAGAAAATAGATTTTCTTTTTGCTTGCTCAGCAGCCCCTTTTAATGTGCTGTATGTGCGATAATAGGAGATTGATGAGTCCGTAGTTACAATGGACTTAGCCTCCCCGATCAATATCACCTTTCCAAGGTTTAAGATTAGGTCAATCTCCTCTTCTGCTCCTGATTTAAGCTTCAATTCGTTTTGAAGTACGCTGAAAATAGAGTGTGGCAAAAATTTATTAGAGAGCAAATTTTGATTTATCTCAATCAAAGAAACCTCTTCGTAATGCCTGCCCTTCATCGTGAGCTCTACTTCAAGTTCTACAAGCCAATGCTCAACAACTCGAACTAAAGCCGGGGCTGATAATGCGCTAGTTAAAAATATTAATTTGTCGTGTGATATTTCCAGAATCGGATGACTCCATAAATCCCTGGTCTGGTCGTTAAAAATTATAAAGTCCAGTATGAGTTTGGCTTTGGCGTATTTTATTCCTGATGCCTTAATTATCGCCAGCAACAAGTCCTGCTTGCTGGCCTTAGAGCTAAACTCAGCGAGTTTTTTGTGGTTATAGACGCTGTTATCTGCTGGATATTTGTTTTGAAATTGCTTGGATAGCAATATGAGTAATCTTAAAACATCCAAAGCTTCCCTGATTGAGAAGCCAGCAGTTAATTGGCTTTCGATGAGACTATCTGGAAAATCATCAGCTAGAAAAAGTAGCTCGCTTTGTATTTTTGAGTTAAAGAATCTCATTTCATCTGATGCGTGAGTCAATGTAGATATCTTGAGCGATTTTTTCTTTCCCGCCCCCACTGATAAAATATATTTATCATTATCGTTAAGTTTGACTACGGCTGGGGTGCTATGAAGCATAATAGACTGCATGCCAAGTCTGTTTTTGCGCAAGCTTGTTAGCTCATAAGATACCTCTCTATCAGTAGATAGCTGGCGAACTTCATAAATACTCTGTTCGGTATTCTGCACGAAAAACTCGTAATCCCCCCATAAGAGGGCTTTCCAATATTGATCGTGTAAGCCATATAATTGCGAAAGATCGGCCTCCATTCCAGCAAACTCCAGAACAGAAATTGGAGTTTTTCCGGTCGGAATTATAGGGCTTCGTTTAATGGCTTTAATGCTTTCCAGAATAGCGAGCTCAACTCCATCAACAGCACCGTGAGCAATTTCCTCTAGTGATATTTCAGATTCATATCGATTTGCTTTGCTCAAAACGCTGTGAATACTTTTTCCCGTACTAATACCTGTTTGCTGTATGCCTTTTAATACTGCTATATCTCGATTGGAAATTGCACTAAGCAACTCTAGGTGTGTTGTTCGCGATATAGCGGGAGCCTTGTCGTTGTAGAGTGATGTGAGTGCCGCTCGAATTTCGCTGAAAACTGTATGAAAAACTTTACCTGCCTCAAAAAAATGCTGATCGTGAGCACTATGAGCTTTGTCGTTTTCCCATGCTGCCTGCCATAATGCCAATGTAAATCTTCGATCAGTAGGACCAGGAACTGCTTTATTTCTTACTTTTTCCTTGTAAGCTCAGCAATTTTTATGTCTCACTCTTTAGTTATAGGTTTCTGTTTGTTCTAGCATAATGTACGTCACTATAAATCAACCAGCTTTTAAAAACGGTTTTGAGGGACTGCTATTGGCTAGTTGCTCCGCTTATCCGGCATTGTGCCTGCGTCACTTGAGACCTTAGAGTCTGCTAATAGCCCAGAGACCTGGCTACCAATCTTCGTTTTGTGATTCCGGTAGTATGATTGAAGTCATTAATTCTCGGGTCCCCTTTTCGATGTGATACTCCATCAAAGCCGATGAGCTTCGAAGAGCGAGCCTATCTCGGCACACTCGCTACTGAAAATGATCATCGTTGAGTTGATCACGCTGCCTCACGGATCAACCGAGCGAATCGCTTCTTGTTGCCTAACTGCCCTCCGAATGACTTCTAATTGCCGAAAACGGTCCGTCCAGGCATGGATGATCTTTCCCACGTTTTAAACTGGGAGTGCTGCATCGAGCGCTCCGTACAGCCATTCCGAATTGGTTTTGAGCCCTACGCTTAATTGACGCAGAGCGTTCCTTTGCTGCGCGTGTGGAGGATCTAAAACGATAAGGAACTGAAGACCTCTCTTGCGCGGCGGTTGGTGATAGATCTTCGGTATTTCCAGAAAAATGTCTAAAGTGCTTTAGTTGCCCGTGATATTGGTTTTACCATCGAAACCCACTAGAGTCCAGCTATCGAGATAGAACCTGCTTATGTAATGTTGGCGTATTTTATTCATGTGAATTTTAAGATTAGTTACTGAGCATTGGAGTGAGGGAGTTTACTGAATGATTAATGACAGTCCTTAACGTAAAAGCTTGCAAGGGACTGCTCCCAATTTTTTGTCGTGCGCACGTCCGGATGGAAAAGCGGTATAGCCTGGCCTTCTTATATTTCGGCGCGTTTCGTCATAAAAGACGCTGAGTATTCCAGTTAAAAGAAATTGTAGCCCGAGATGGGACTCTCCACCCTGATGCTTAAATCCAACATACTCTGCCTCAATCAGTGTATTAGCTGGGCGCCGTTTGAAAATGCTCCATTCATCAAGTGCGCCGATGAATCCGACTAATTTATCAAAGGTGACGCCAGGCTGACCCGCGTAAGCTTCCTGCGCACTAGTGAATACCCAATCTAAAACGTCTGTTTTTATCTTTTCGATATTAGACCTTACTGAAACTATCGCAAGATAGGGGCCGCGTACTTTATCATTTCTATCATTGGAAGCTAGAGTTTCACAAAGCGTCGCGGCTTCGAACAAAGCCGCACACTCTTTCTTTACATCACCATCGTTTAAGTGCTTCTTCACGGAAATTATTCCCACCACGCCTTCGGGCGGAACAATTACACTATTTCCAAAACGTTGAAACACCGGGTAGTTACCTGAATCAAAAACAATAATATCAAGCTGCTTTGAGTGTGAATCCATTTCAGCCTTCCGCTCTTTCCCACTTTCCCCCGTTTTTACAGCAGGGCGCAGGATGAACCCCGTGAGTACTTCCAACCCATTTGGCAGATGGCGAGTGAGATATTCGCGTAGAAGGTCTTCAACAAACCTTCCATCCTCGCCTCGATGCGCTGCACCTGCTCCCTGTGGCGCTGGGATAAGCGTTTCAAATTGTTGATACGTCCTGACGAGCGCATCAACCTCGCTAGACCAGTAATCCTGAATTCTCTTTCCGTCCATTTTTTGCTCTTCTATATGATACTAGTCAACAATATAACTGATTTTCGCCTGCCAGCTAAAGTGGTACATCCTCCAGCTTGATCGTTCACTGTGTAGTAACGATCTAATTGAACGGATCAAAAAGGCTCGACAGATTTCCTGCCTGTTTTCGTCACTTTATTGGCTTCCAGCTTTGGAAAACCGAACCGGATCTGCGTAGTCTCATCTAGCCACTCAGCAATGAGATTAATCCTTGATGCCTAAATATCGGGGAAAATTTCGGCGTTCTGATGCTTAGGGTTTGCGTATCTCTAGCCGTGCTCAACACCTTTATAGAATATGTAAATCACCTAGACGTCGCTTAAGTGCGATCTTCGACCCTATAGGGGCCAGGCTACTATTCCCCCCAAAATGCAGGATTTCAGCTCAGGAAATCGGCGCAGCTATCGGTCGGCTGCTGCCCTTCTTGGCGGGCAGCGGTCGGTCAGAAGTTGAAATTCAACTCTAGGTGCATTTCGATTCAATTCGGTTGCGGATCATCTAAAAGCTAAGATGACTATCAAAATAATAGCGGTGTTACGGCAATGACTTTACTAACGCACTCCAGTGGCGCGGGTCACTGTTTTGAATCTCTTCAAATAGATCTTTCACTGTTTGCTCCAATAGAAATATTAACTCNTTGTTACCCGCTAGGCGATCTATTGTATTTCCATGGCTGAACGTATGTAAGAGCTTTAAAATTGACTTGGATTTTTCCTTACCGAACAGCTCACTAGCCCTTTTGGTCTACGGTTTCTCTTTGGGTGCTGGGGATTCTAGAGTAGGTGTAGAGTTCGACGAAACGCCGGACTGCATTTGGTAGCATCAGGAGTTCAATGCTAGCTTTGTCCTCGACTTCGTGGAAACGGTATATTTTTTTCAAATAGAAAGTGATACTCGGAGCCATAGCTTGACAGAGATTTAGGCATATTTCCAAAGCTTGAACAGTCGTCATTTATTCGATTGACCAGGTAAAGTCTAGCGTGATTGCTTCCGTCTGGCTTTAACTCCCTTAATAAGTTAAAAAACTCAAAGCTGTGAGTGGATATGAATAGTTGTTTGCACGTTGTCGTCCATGTCTCGCCGCCTTGTATATTTTGTGTTTTGTGAAAAAAAATCTCATTTATTGCCGAGGTTATTTGGTATATATGATTTCCGTCTAGACTTGAAATGGGGTCGTCGATATAAACAATTGAATTTTTAAATTTTTCAGAGCTTAGTTCTTCTAGCTTTATTATGAAGTAAGAAAAAGCAATGGCTGTCCTTTCACCATCGCTGAGGTTTTTCGCGACTTGACCATTTTTCCTTACAAGCTGGAATCGTTCTTGACCCGCAGTATCCGTGAGAACTTTTATCTGGACGGCTGTGTTGCCAAGCATGGAAGCTAGTCGATCATTAATTTTTTCTCTACCGCGCTGGGCGTGACTAATAAGAGCTTGAAGCTCGTTTATCAATAGTTGAAGGCTTGTGCTATATGCTTTCAAGCGTTCAGATCGCGCGACCTGGCGATCCTTTTTTCGCTCTAGCCCAGATGCCTCTTGCTTGTCAATGAATTGCTGAATGTAATGATTTTTGACCTTTTGATGGGCTTCAGCTTTGGCTCCAATAAAATTTTCCGCAAGTTCATTATTTTTTTTAATTAAAGCATTAACAGCCTGTATTGCTTTGGTGATTTTCTCTGCCAGTCCAGGGGCGAGCACTGTCGGAACTAGGGGTTTATGTAAGTTCTCAATCTTCTTTTGAACGTCTTTGCATAGCGTATTTACGGCCTGATTGAAAGATTCTATAGCTTGGGGAAGTGGGTCTATGGCTTTACGGTAGGCGTCTCGATATTGATGATTAAACTGAGCCTCATTGGGCAAGACGAGCGTAAATTCGTTTGCTTGGATTTTGGAAATTAAAGATTCCACGCTTTTTTTGTGTATCTGTTGAGATCCTTTGAAAAGTGGGCGCGGAATGATTCAAGTCTAGCTTGAGTCACGTTATTTCCACAAAACTCACAGGTGCCAGCGGCGGAGTGTATATGCAAACCATTTTCCACCCAATGCTCAATTGTTGGATTATCTTCAAGATGCTTGATTGTATTTGAAAAAATCGGTGTGGCAGCTAGAGCTTCGGTTGCTTCGTTATATAGAGCTTCAATGGAAGGATTGCCGAAAACCTGCTCAACTATGCTCGGCTTTTTACTATTAGGAGTGACAGCTAGCTCCAAGCTATAGGCGAGATCTTCTTCCGACAAAATTTGCGAGTCAAGAGCGCCGACGATGCTTACATCATTTCCTAGATGTCGAGCGTCATAAGGAGTAACCTTAAGAACTTTGCCTTATATTTTCAGCTGCTGAAGTTTTTGCTCTAGCAATTTCAGCTCTGAGTGCTTCAAATTTAGAATTTATAGTTTTTTTGTGCGGCGGTGGAGCGCCCAATGCGCGTGTTGAGCTTTTTCAATTTTCTTCTCTGCTTCCTCAGAATCTTTGCCTAAAATCAGAATTGGATTAAATCCACCTCCTTCGAAATGTATGTTCTGGCGAATGAAGTCTGAGTTAAATACCCTTACGGTAAGCCCGCATTGTTGAAAATTTTTTTCGTTTATTATTTGGTCGGCAGTTTCAAAGCTAAATTCGCAGCCAGTAAGATCCGGGTTCGAGATTTTTGACTCCAGCTGAGCAAATAAACGTGAAAGTGTAGTTTTGCCTGAATAATTCCATCCGTAAATAAGGTTTTTGCTAGCGAAGTTTTGAGTTCCGGCTGGCTTGGTATAGTTCTGATAAACACCAAGCCCCTTAATCTTTCCTATCCCTGTTATCATGATGTCTTCCTGTTTTTAATAAGTGGCCTGAATGCTTGCTTTATTTATAAACCCGACTTGAGGTGTTCGTCGAATGGAATTGTGAGTCAGGCCGTACATTTTTCGTAGCCGAACGCAGTCGTTTGGCGGCCGACAAAGCGGTGGTCGAACCGCCTAGGATTTCGTAGTCTGATCCAAACGTCTGCTTATGGCCGATTCTGTTGAAAAAGTAGCTCCCCTGTCGGGCCTGCGGCAGAATCTTCGCATCGGTCAGCAGGGACGCACGCAGCATGATGGGACAATTATCGAGTGGGCAGGAACGGCTGTTTTACTCGTTCAATCTCGAAGATCACATCCCAACCAATCACCTTCTGCGCAGCATTGATCAGTGCCTCGATCTGAGCGACTTGCGCCATTACCTCGCCGATTTTTACAGCCCGATTGGGCGTCCGTCGCTTGATCCTGAACTAATGATCCGCATGCTGATCGTGGGCTATTGCTACGGCATTCGCTCAGAGCGGCGGTTGTGCGAAGAGGCCCATTTGAACCTGGCGTATCGCTGGTTCTGCCGGTTAAGCCTTGAAGATGAAGTCCCCAACCACTCGACTTTTTCCAAAAATAGACACGGCCGTTTTCGGGACAGCGATCTCTTTCGCTGGCTGTTCAATGAAGTGCTGCGTCATTGCATGGACGCAGGCTTGGTCAAAGGTGAAGGCTTTGCCGTGGACGCCAGCATCATCAAAGCGGATGCCAATCGGCAGCGCGGTGTACCGGGTGAGTGAACCGGTCAACTGGAGCGA
>Ga0065696_1000011_pt1 | contig 25008 bp, 18 predicted proteins | sample SwiRhiMetagenome_FD_59085 | JGI IMG/M metagenome (GOLD analysis project Ga0065696, IMG submission 59085) | Bulk soil microbial communities from switchgrass field near East Lansing, Michigan, USA - East Lansing bulk soil v2 (version 2) | ecosystem: Environmental > Terrestrial > Soil >...
TCAGCACCACCACTTCGCCGCGTCGTACTTGCAACGAGATGCCCTTGAGGATCTGCAACTCGCCGAACGACTTGTGGATATCCAGCGCTTCGATGATCAGTTCGTCACTTTGGTGCGCCATGGTTATCGTCCCCTCAGCAGTTTCAGGGTGCTGCGCCCGAACATGCGGCTGNCGTGCCGGTGGTGGCGCGAAAGGCCGGTCGGACTGGCTGAAGCGGGCTTCGAGCCAGCGCTGGAAAAAGCCCCAGAGGGTGGTCAGCGTCAGGAAGTACAAGGCAACCACCAGGTACAGCTCGAACACCCGGAAGGTGGCCGAGGTGATCATCTGGGTGCTGAGCAGCAGTTCCTGCACACCAATCACGCTGACCAGGGTGGTGTTCTTGAGCATCACGTTGAACTCATTACCCAGCGGCGGCACGATCACCCGGAACGCCTGGGGCAACACGATGCGCCGCATCAGCTTGGCGAAGCCCATGCCCAGGGAGCGCCCGGCTTCATATTGGCCCTTGTCCACCGCGCCGATGCCGGCACGGATGATCTCGGCCATATAGGCACCTTCGTTGAGGCCCAGGGCAATGATCGCCGCCTGGATATTGCCGGGGACAATCAGGCCGAACAGTTCGATATCTTCGAAGCGGAAAATCCCGCCCGCCGCCAGCGCCGTGTACAGAAACACGATCTGCACCAGCAGCGGCGTGCCGCGCATCAGCCACACATAAAAACGCACCGGCAGATGCAACAGCGGGTTCTTCGACAAGCGCAACAACGCCGCCGCCAGCCCCAGCGCGCAGCCCAACAGCATCGCCAGCACACTGATCAGACACGTCAGCCACAGCCCCGTGAGGTAAACCCCGCTGGGCTGCAGCAGGTACTGCCAGAACACATCCCAATTGAAATTCATCGCAGGTACGCCTCAGTCGAGTGTGTCGCTGCTGACATGCCATTTGTCCAGCAACTGCACATAGCTGCCATCGCTGCGCATATCGCTGATGATCTGCTGCACGGCGGCAGTGAGTTGCGGGTCGTCCTTGCGTATGCCCAGGCCGGTGAGGATGCGGCTGAACGCCGGCACGCCTTCCTGGAACAGGTCCGGGGCCATTGCTGCGTAGTAACCGGCGGTTTCCACGGTGGTGCCGTAGGCGTCGACCTGGCTGATGCGCAGGGCCTGGAACGCGTCGGTGTCGGTGTTGTAGACCACCAGTTTCATCGGGGGCTTGCCGGCCTTGGCCAGGCTTTCATTGTGGGCATCGAGCAGGGTCTTGATGGTGGAGCCGTTGAGCACCGCGACCTTGTGCCCGGACAGGTCATCCAGCGCCTTGATGCCCTTGGGGTTGCCCTTGGGCACCACCACCGACTGGCTGGAATACATGTAGTTGACGATGTCGATCACCTGGCGCCGCTCGGGTTTGTCGAACAGCTGGTCGACGATCATGTCGCACTGCCGGGCGAGCAACGCCGGCACCAGCCCAGAGAACGGAATCACCCGCCATTGCACTTGCTTGTCGCCCAGCCGCCTGGCGATTTCCAGGCCCAGGTCGACGGTGAGCCCGCGGGGTTTCTGGGCTTCGTCGAAGGACACCAGGGGCGGGGAATCCATCCCCGAGCAATAGACAAGTTTGTCGACTTTTTGCAGACGATCCGGCACTTGAGGCGCAGCAAAGGCCCCTTGTGCGCAGAGACCGAAGGAGACAGCCACCAGCAAGGCGCGGCATTTATGCATGACCAGACACTCCAGTTCGTTGAATAACGGGGCAGGACTAAAGTCAAAACACAGCGGGTGTTTCTTATTGTTCGGTTTGCAGGAACTGGATCAGTGCCGGCACGGTGCCTTCGATGTGTTCGCGCACCACGGCTTCGGCGCGGGCGGCATCGCCGGCGCGGATCGCATCGAGGATCACCGCGTGTTCCTGGCGGGCGCTGAGGGGTTTTTCGCCGTGCTGCAGCCACAAGCGCATGGGCGCCTCGACCAGCGAGTACAGCGCCGAAATCTGCTTCATCAAGCGTGGGCGGCCGCTGAGACTGCACAGGTATTCATGGAACGCGCGGTGCCGACTGACCCACGCGGCGCCTTCGTCACGGTAGTCGTCCATCTCATCGAGCATGCGCTCCAGGGCCGCGAGTTGACGCTCACCGATCCGGCCGACGGCCACGCGCACCGCCAGGCCTTCGAGGGCGCTGCGCATCTCGAACACTTCGTGCAGTTCATCGATATCCAGACCGCTGACGATCGCGCCACGGTTGGGCCGCAGGGTCACCAGGCCCTGGGCATCCAGGCGGCGAAAGGCTTCGCGCACCGGCATGCGGCTCATGCCGATCTCGCTGGCGATGTCTTCGGCAATCAGCCGGTCGCCCTTGCGGTAGCGACCGCTGCAAATGGCATCGAGCAGAAAGTTGTAGGCCTCCTCCTCGGCAGTGAGGGGCTGGCGGTCAACGTAAGCGGGGGCAAATTGCATCGGCAGCACCTTTTGAATTTTTGTATCCAATTATCCACGGATGCAAAAAAGCAGGATGCGTGCCAAGTGATCGAGGTGCGGGCTAAGGGATTGATTCAGATGAAATAGAAGAAAAAAGCTGACGGGGACGCGAAGCCTGTTGCGCTGTAACTTGCTACCAAATAGCGCAGGAAATGCCCCGTGGGTGGGCGGAAGTAACACGCGGAAATGAATTAGGTGTGGGCGATTCACCCACTTGAGAACATGGACAAGTTTCAGCTCCCCATGGCGCAGAGGGTTAGGGAGTGAGAACAGGCTTATAAATTATTCTTCATGCGCGGCCCCCATCAACAGTGTTCATATTGGTGATACACCTACCTCAAACTCACTGCCTGGTGCAGGCCGAATGAAACAGCTGTCGAGCCTTGAGGCCACGCCTGCCAATGACCATACGTCCGGGCCATGGAGCCCGCTGCCCCTGCACGATTTTGATGGTTGTCGGGGTATCGAATCAGGCGCGGTTTTTATCATTGCTTCCGGCCTGTCAGCCAGATCGTTTCCCCTCGAAACGTTTGCGCACGTGCCCATGATCACCATGAATGGCGCGATTTCGCTGTTCATGAACACCGACGTCAAACCCTATTTTTATGCCTGTTCTGACAGAAGTTTCTCCCAACAGCAGCCCGCCTTATTCGACTATGCGATGGCCGTCAGCCAGAGGGTGGCGCTGTGGGAAGATCATGCGCAATCGTCTCGCGTCCGCCCCAGCGGGCAGCTCTACCCATTATCCAAGGCCGAAAAACCGAGCTGGCTTGAGGCTGTGCTGGGGAGACGTGACGCATTGGTCGTGGAGCATTCCTTGTTGCCCCTCCGAAAAAGACCCATCGGCTTCAGCAAGGACATGAGCGCAGGTTTTTTTGATGCTCGAACCGTGGCCTATCTGGCAATACAGCTGGCATTCCACGTCGGGTTTTCCAAGGTTTTTCTGGTCGGCGTGGACCTGGACGAAAAGTCGGGGCGCTTTTACGAAACGAAGGACGCCGTAAACTCGCCCTGCGGGCTCGACCAACACTATTACACCCGCATACTTCCATCGTTCGAGTTGATGTCCAAAAAAGTCATGGGCGATGACTTCATGGTTTACAACTTATCTGATACTTCAAAAATTCCGCAGAGCGTGATCCCGCGTGTGACGCTCGGGGACGTGGAGACAATGCTCCGCTGACATCGCGCGAACCGTTCCGGAACCTGCACGATCAAACGCTGCGATTAACCTGGCGCGTCAGTCACCGCAGCCGGGCAGCATGCCGGCGAGAACCCGGTCTTTGTCAATGAAGTGATGCTTCAACGCAAAGACCACATGCCCACCCACCAGTGCTCCGCATAGCCAGGCGGTGTAGGTGTGAATCGACTTTGCCAGGTCGTACAGGCTTTGATCAGGTTCGACGAGCGTTGGCAGCAGGAACAAACCAGCGACCATGATGGGTTTATCTGCGACCGAACTCCAATACCAGCCCGACATCGGCAACCCCACCAACGCGATGCAGTACAGCAACAGATGGCCAGCGAAAGCCCCCCGTTTCATCAGCGGACTCATCGTCGCGGGCAGAATCAAAGGGAGAACGCGAGCGGGGGCACATGCGGGGGTATTGTTCAGGCATGAAAAAGCCCAATCTTTTCAGAGTGGGCCAAGGCAAAGTCCGATTCCAGGTGACCAACCGTGAAACCCGCCCGCCAAGGCTGGCAATGATTTGAACTCAACTCTAGCCCGGCGAACGATTGAAGCGCCCTCTCAATCAGGGCAAATCATCTGACTTGAAGAGCAGGAAAGTTGAACCCCTCCTCAACGATGACAAAAATCTCATCAAGCACATCCGAGTAGAGCGCAGAGGAGGATCTTTTTTTCCAGAGGTCATGGGCCGCTGTGTGGGCGTAGTCCAACGCCCATGCGACGACACTCGGACGAATGTCATTCTCTGCATTCACCCCCATTCTCCCGGCGATAAGGGCAACAATCGAATCTCGACGATTTACCCCATTTTGCAGAGTTTTTGCACGAATCAGAGGGTGACTTCTCAACAGTTCCTGAAGCGTCATGAAACGATCCGCATCAAAACCATACGATCCCCTCTCACAACTCCTGACAACATCTACAGCGGCATGCCTCAAGGCCGTCACAACGGGTTCGTGGGGAGGACGCTCACCAAGCGCAGCGATGAACTCCTGATGCTCCGCTTCTTGATAATCCAGAACGACATCCTCCTTGCAGGAGAAATATCGAAAAAAATGTACGAGCGGAGACATCCACTTTTTCGGTGATGTCCTCGACTCGCGTTTCATCAAATCCCTTCTCAGCGAAAAGCTCATAAGCCGCTGAAATAAGGGCATCGCGCAACATGAGCTTCTTGCGCTCACGCCTGCCTACCTCTTCTTTTTCCGCCACGCGTCTGTTTCCTCGATTAGGTCAACTCACGGTACCCGACCAAACATTATTACCATCAAATGACAATTGCGCAATTTTAATAAAATACACAACAGGAAATATGCCTATTGACTTATTTTGTCAGTCGGCGACATTATTCACCCGCCTTCTCATTTGGCAGAAGCGGACGTAAGACAACTCTGATAATCGTGTCAGCTGCCTCTCCGCTTACTGCCGCATAAATCATCTAAAGGGAGTTAGATCGCGATGAACAGTGCCGTAGACGAAAAACAATCCGCCTCGCACACAGCTCAGCTGCTGAATCCGTTTGAGCGTGATATCTGGTTTGAATCGCAAAAAGCCCCTCACAGCCACCAGTTCACCGTGGCTTTGTGCGTTTGCCTGCCAGGATCGATCGACGTGGTAAAGGTTGAAATTCGTCGCTGAGAACGTTCTGCGATCTGAGCCCGCTTGCTTCAAGACGTACCATGACAACGATGGCCATCCGACGGTACGACAAACATCGAGCAAGATCGTCGCAGAGCTATTTGAGTTCACCGACGAGTCCGGCTCGGCGGCTTTTTACGAGGAATGGTCCCGCCACTCATGGAATCTCTCCCGCGCTCCGCTGATTGAGGCGGCTATCGGGCAGGTGGGTACTTCAGTGATGCTCATGATTCGAGCCCATCACATCGTGGTCGACAGCTGGGCATTGGACGTACTGTCCAGAAAGATTTTGAACGTTTTCGAAGGAAGGGAAGCACTTCCTCAATTGAGCCTTCACGATTACGTTGAGCACCACGCCGCAAAGACTCCTTCGCTGCACAGTGCAGCGCTTCATCAGGCAATCCTTGAGGTAGCGGGCACAGTCAAGGATGTGACCCCCATACTTTTTTCGAAGTCCGGTCCGAAGCTCTCCTCGTCCCAACGCTATCGTCGTACATTCACGATTTCGGCTGAAGACGTTCAGCGCGCCCTGGATATCGGCATGACGCCCTTCATGACCGTTTCCGCCTCATTGGCGGTATTACTGTCATGCCAGTATGGCGCCGAGCATTTTTTGCTTGGGGTGCCCTTCCTCAACCGAGGCGAAGCTGACATCACCGCAGTCACCCAAAGAGCCAACACGCTTCCCGTCAGCGTTCAAGTCAGCCACGCTCACACGCTTCGAGACGTTGCGGTTTCACTCAAGCGACAGGTCAGCTTTATCAAGGAAAGAGAGTCCATTCCCTTTGGGCAACTGGTCTCTGAAATCGCGCGCTCTGGCCACAATCGACAACTGTTCGATGCGACGGTTTCCTACCTACGCTACCCACAGTCAGATCAAGGTGTGCCGTCGTCGACTCACAGGAGCACCGCCCACGTTCACGCACAAGACGCGGTGGCCATTCACTTGCATACCTACGGAAAAAAACGCCGACGTATGTGGGGAAATTTGCCTCAACAGTGCGGCGTTCGATTCAGAGTGCCACGCATCAGTGTTTCTCGACGCGTTCCTTCAGTTGGTGGATGGCTTCCTGCCCCAACTGGACAAGCCGTTGGACCAGGTCAGCCTGCTGACTTATGAGCAGGCTGAAACACTCCGGGCCTTCGAAGAAGGACCCACCAAGTCTTACAGTGAAAAAGACACCGTTATATCGCTTTTTCGAGCGCAGGCAGCACGAACCCCCTACAACATAGCGTTGCGTGACCACGACCATGCAACCTTCACCTATGCCGAGTTGGACAATTGGTCCTCGGCGATCGCCACAGAACTGGAAAACCAAGGCGTAGGCCCGGGTGACGTTGTTGCGGTATCAATGGTCAGGTCGCCACAGCTCATGGCAGCGATCTTCGCCGTACTGAAAACGGGTGCGGCTTACCTGCCAATCGATAGCGAATATCCCGCAGACCGTATTCAGTACATGCTTGAGGACAGTAACGCGAAACGGGTGATCACCAACCTGCCTCAGGTCATGAGCAGTGATGATCCGCGCAGGTTCGACCTCGACGTACTCCCCCTGGAGCTGGCGCGCGAAGTCAATTATGTCAGCAAGGCTCGCCCCCAGGATCCCGCCTATATCATCTATACGTCGGGCTCGACCGGCAGACCGAAAGGCGTCGTGATTGAGCATCACTCGGTCATCAATCGCCTGGAATGGATGCAAGAGATTCATCCGCTCGCCAGTAACGATGTGATCCTGCAAAAAACCCCTATCTCGTTCGATGTTTCGGTGTGGGAGCTTTTTTGGTGGAGTCTGACGGGGGCGTCGGTGGCCCTGTTGGAGCAAGGGGCTCAGCGAGATCCTCGCGCGCTGATTAAAGCCATCAGCGATCACAACGTCACGGTGGCCCATTTCGTTCCTTCGATGTTTGAACCCTACATCCAGGCGCTGGCAGACGATCGAGAACAACTGCTCAGCGTACAGAGCCTGCGCTGCCTGTTTACCAGCGGCGAAGCGCTCTCCCCTGCCGTCGTGAATAAATTCCGCAAACTGTTCACTGGCGATACCCAGCCGCCCAGGTTGATCAACTTATATGGTCCGACCGAGGCGACCGTAGATGTCACCNGGTATGAGCTGGACCTGCTGGGCCACTCGGACATTGATGAAGTGCCGATTGGTTACCCCATCAACAACACGTCAATACGTATTGTCTCCCAACATGGTGTCAGGCAGCTCGTCAACGTACCTGGAGAACTGCAAATCGGTGGCGTTCAGTTGGCAAGAGGCTACCTGAATCGCCCGGAACTTACGGCGGAACGCTTCATTACCGATCCGGAGGATGGGCGTCGCTGGTACCGAACCGGAGATCTCGCCGCGTGGGCAAACGACGGTTCTATCCTCTATATGGGAAGAATGGACGGCCAGGTAAAGATCCGCGGAAACCGTATTGAATTGGGCGAAATCAAGAATACGCTGCTCAATCTGCCGAACATTTTGAATGCCGAAGTCGTCGTTGAGCAGGACGATAAGCGAGGCAACCATTTGGTGGCACTGTTCGTCAGTCGCATTCCACAAACCGAGCGCTCACTGCGTGAGCAAATGGCTAACGCGCTCCCGGCGTTCATGCTTCCTTCCGGTTCGTAGCCCTTGACCATATCCCACTCACCCCCAATGGAAAGTTCGACCGTGGCCAAGCATTAGCGATGGCCAATACCACTCAAACTACCGCACCAAAAGCAGAGTTGAGTGTGACAGAGCGCCTGGTCAGCGATATCTGGGGCGGCATTCTCGGTCAGCGGGACATTATTGCAGAGGACGATTTCTATTCCATCGGGGGCGACTCAATCCTGATGCTGAAGGTGCGCTCGGAATTGGAGAAGCACGGATATGACGCCAACTTGTCCGATCTGAGTGACCACACCACGGTTCGAGAACTGGGGCGCTTCCTGGAACGTACCGCAGACAACGTGGCCCTGCCCAAGGCGGCACTGAGTGCGTTTGAGCTGGTGACTGACAATGAGCGCAAGCGCCTTGCAGAATTGGCCGTAGACGCCTATCCGATTTCACAACTGCAACTGGGGCTCCTCTTCCATAGCCGAGAGCAAGAACAAAGCCGGGTCTACAAAGACGTTTTCCGTTACACCCTGAAAATGGACTGGTCTGAACAGAAGTTCCGCGAAGCCCTGCAGAGTTTAATCCAGCGCCACCCGGCATTACGTACAACGTTCAACATCGGCGAATACTCCACCCCGCTTCAGCTTATTCACAAGGATTTGTCGGTAGACGAGGTTCTGGCCGTCAATACGCCGCTGGCAAACGTCTATGAGCAGGAAATAGCCAAGCATATGCAGGCGTGGTCCGCGCACAACTATTCGTTTGCCACAGGGCCACTGTTCAACGTAGCCGTTTTCATTAACGAATCAGGCGCTCCTCTGGACCTGGTGCTCAGTTTCCATCATGCAATCCTTGACGGCGGTAGCGTCGCGAACCTGATTCGCGAACTGCTCCTCTGTTATGCGAGGGGTAATGATGAAGGCCTGGGTTATCCCACCCACGATTTACCGAACCCATCGCTGTTTGTTCAGGACGAACTCGCTGCAATAAATAGCAGCGAGCATCGAGCCTACTGGAAGGGCCATCTGGAAGGCGCCACCAACACCCTGCCGATTGGACTCGCAGCGCACCTTGAGCACGCGGACAGCGGGATGTTCTCGTACCGATTTTTGTTGAACCCGCCCTTGATGACGCATTGGTGCAACTGGCAAAACGCTCTCACCTGCCCATCAAGACGTTCTACCTGGCTGCCCATTGTTCGGCGATAGCGTCAATGAGCAATACCAGAGACGTGCTAACAGGTGTCTGNGACCCACGCACGCCCAGAGATCCGGCACGCAGAACACCTTCTCGGATTGTTTCTGAACACATTGCCGTTGCGAGTCAACCTGGCCGAAGTCAGCGCTCAACAACTGGTTGAGTCAATCTTCAGACACGAGAAGGCGAGCCACCGTCATCGTCGATTCCCGTTGAGTGAAATTCAGACAGACAATGCAGGCGTATCCATAAGCACAGCATTCAACTACATCCACTTCCATGTACTGGAGGAAGTCGCCGCACAAACCGGCATCGAGATCGCAGCCTTCGATCCGCAGGAAGAGACCAGTTTTTGCCCTCCTTGTGAACGTCATGCGCGAGTTCTCGGGAGCCGAGGTCGCCAGTCCGGGTGGATATGGATGGAGCAATCTATGCACGCGAACAAGGTGAAGTCTTTGCGCGGCTTTTCAATGACGCGTTGAAACGCCTGGCCTTTCAACCCCATGCAGAAGCGCTCTTCAGGTCGCCGATTGCGCAATCCGGTTATCTCGCCTCGGGCCCGGCCAGGGACGCATTCATTCCCGTGCCTGCGCAGATCCTTCAGGCCGTGCGTCATCAGCAACAGGCCGTTGCAGTTACCTATGAAGATGCCCAGTGGACCTACGCACAACTCTGGGACACCGCCGGCAGAATTGCGTCTCTGCTCAGCAGTAAAGGCGTACAGCGCCAGGACGTTGTCGGCCTGGCATTGCCACGCTCGTTCGAACAGATCGCCACAGCCTTGGCAACCCTGCGATCAGGGGCCATCTGCCTACCTATCGACGTGTCTTATCCCGCCGCACGCATTGAACTGATCCTGAAAATCGCAGCGCCAAAAGTAGTCGTCACCCGCTCGTGCGTTAACGAACTACCTGACAGTACTGTGCGCCTGGATCTCACCAATGACCTTTTACAAACGGTAGAGGCCGGCTGTTCAGACGTCGCGATTGAGTCGACCGACAACGCCTACATTCTGTTCACGTCAGGCTCCACAGGCACACCTAAAGGGGTCGCAATGCCCCATAGAGGACTGGCGAATCTGGTCGGCTGGCAGAACAAATCGGCGAGTGGCGCCGTTGGCTCGACACTCCAGTATGCGCCGCTCAGTTTTGACGTTTCGTTCCAGGAAATTTTCTCAACGCTAAGCGCGGGGTCGACGCTGCACCTGATCAGCGAAGAGGAACGCCGTGATCCCTCGGCCCTGCTCAGGTTTATGGATCGCAAGTGCGTGGAACGCGTATTCATGCCTTACATCGCCCTGCAGCAACTCGCGGAAGCGGCTGTCGCCCTTGATCTGTTTCCTGGCAGCCTGCGCGTTGTCGGCTCGTCAGGCGAGCAATTGCGGGTCACCCAGGAGATTCGCGCACTGATGAGACATCTGCGCGGGGGGATACTGGAAAATCAATACGGTCCAACCGAAACCCATGTGGTGACCCGCTACAGCATGAGCGGTAACCCTGATTACTTCCCGGCGTTACCTCCTATCGGTAGCGAGATCGACGGAGTTGGCATCCTCATTCTTGACGACGCTGCCAACGTTATTCCCGATGGCGTACCGGGAGAAATCTGCGTTTACGGAGACGCACTGGCGTCCGGTTACTACAAAGCCCCGGAAGAAACAGATAAGAAATTCATCCGTCACGATCATGTACCCGGCAAATTGTTTTATCGAACCGGTGACGTCGGTATCAAATGCGCCGACGGCACCGTTATCAGCCTTGGCCGGAATGACAATCAGGTCAAAGTGCGTGGCTACAGAATTGAACTGTCGGAAATCGAACTCAAAGTCCTGAGCTTTTTTGAAACCCGCAACGAACACATTGACGTGGCGGTGATCGCGAAGCCGCGTGATGAGCACGACGCCTACCTGGTCGCTTACCTGACCAGGAAGCGGGTCGCAAGACGAGGCGGTGCTGTCCCAGCTCAAGCATTACCTCAGCGAGGAATTGCCGACGTACATGCTGCCAACTCACATGGCCTGGATCGCGCAGATGCCGACCACGCCAAGCGGCAAAAGGGATGACGCTGCGCTGCGCACGCTGAACGTCCAGCTGGGTAACGCTGTGAATTACCGGGAGCCGAGCGGCGAGTACGAAATGAAGCTATGCCAATTGGCAGCCGAGCTTCTGAAGACTCCGAAAATCTACCCCCAACAGAGCATCTTCGATTGCGGGGCCACGTCGCTGACAGCAATGCGCTTGGTTGTGTTGGTTGAGAAGTTGTACGGAATCAACGTGCCCCTGTCTTCCTTTGTCAGTGCACCGACCATGGAAAAACTCAGCGTGCTGATTCAAAAAGGCGGTGGCGCATTCACGTTCGACCCACTGGTGCCGCTACGCGAAACCGGGCAGCGCACACCGTTGTTTCTTGTCCACCCCATGGGCGGCAATATTCTCTCGTACCTGCGCATGCTTCCGCATTTACCCGCCGAACAGCCACTCTATGCACTGCAGGCCTCGGGGGTCGATGCAGGCTCTGAGCCCATCCCGTCTGTCGAGGCACAAGCACGTTTGTACATTGAAGCAATGCGTCGAATCCAGCCCGAAGGTCCGTACGTCATCGGTGGCTGGTCCTACGGTGGGTTCATTGCATTTGAGATAGCCCAGCAGTTGATACGGGCAGGTGAGCGCGTTGCAAATGTACTGATTCTGGACACCATGGCACTTAGCTCACAGGCCCAAGGCAAAGCCAGTGATGACGCATTGCTGAGTTGGTTTTTTTGGGAACTGCTCTGGACGTCGAGAGGCTCCGAGCTCCCTGTCCAAATTGTGCCTGATCATATCGCCACGCTTCAGGAGCGCTTCGACTTCATCACCGATCACGCAATCTCCATTGGGGCGATTCCGGCCGGTAGTACCAAAGCCGTCATGCAGCGGCTGTTCGAGGTGTATCGCACTAACTGGGAAGCGGCGACGCAATACAACTACGAGGCGAAGTGCCCGGAACTGGATATCACCCTGATCCGGGCAATTGAACCGCTCCCCCCCATTCTTCGGGATATGCACGACACCATCCGCAGTGAATACAACGATCCACTCAATGGTTGGGCGGCCAAAACCTCGGGGATGATCAAGCTGATTGAGGTTGACGGTGACCATTTGACCATCATGGAAGAACCTTTTGTCGGTGCGCTCGTCACGGCAATTCTTGAAGAAATCAAATAACTATGGATCAGGGTCAAAACATGAAAACCAAACCTGTTGCGCTCATTATCGGAACCGGAATCGGCGGCTTATCGTGTGCAGCCGCCTTGAAAAAAGTTGGCTGGTCAGTGCGTCTTTTCGAGAAGGCTGACAGCATGAGAGCCACCGGCTCAGGTCTCTCGGTGATGTCGAACGCCAGCGCGGCCATGAAAAAGTTGCTCGATATAGATCTTGGACTGGAGCACTACGGAGCCGAAATTCGCAACTTCGAGATCCGTCATAAATCCGGATTTCTCCTCAAACGTCTTCCGTTCCAGGAAATCGCCGAGGAGCAAGGTTCTCCCAGCGTCTGCATTTCCAGACAGCAACTGCAAACCGCCTTGCTGGACAACCTGGGGGAGGTAGACATCAGCCACGCAAAGCGATTTGCAAGCTACGACGAAACGGATGACGCTGTACACGTGACCTTCGAAGACGGGACCAAGGCCTCAGGCGACATCCTGGTCGGCGCCGATGGCTACTATTCCGCGGTGCGCGATGCGATGGGGATACCCAGCCAGGTACAAGAGGCTGGATACATCTGCTGGCTCGCACTGGTCAAATATGATCATCCGCAAATAACCCCTGGCTACGTCGTGCATTACTGGGGCAAGGGCAAGCGGATTGGCATCATTGATATCGGAGGTGGATGGGTCTACTGGTGGGGAACAGCCAATATGTCGAACCAGGAGGCTGTTGGCTGGTCCGGCACAAGCGCAGACGTTGCCAAGGTCTATGAGGGATGGCCAGCCATCGTCTCCGACATTATTCACGCCACACCCAACGAAGCCATCATCACGGTCGATGCAAAAGACAGGTCCTTTCCAGCGACGTGGTCCAAGGGGCGTGCAACGTTACTCGGCGATGCAGCTCATCCAATGCTCACAAGCCTGGGCCAGGGCGCGGGCTTGTCCATAGAGGACTCAGCCGTGCTTGGGCATGTCCTGTCGACGTCGACAGACCATCAAGCGGCGTTGCGACGATATGAGTCGATCCGCCAACCCCGGGCTAAAGCCATCGTCGACGCATCAAGGGCGCTGAGCGATGTCGAGCAATACGACCAATTCCTGCCGCGACTGAAACGCGACGTTGGCATGCTGCTCGCGCCGGCAAAAACCATGCGAGAACGACTGCAGGCGTCAATGCTGTTCGACGATTTTGCAGTACACGCCCAATAAGTCACCCAACGAAAATTTTCAGCCAGATAAGGGATTGTCATGTCTAAGAAAAGCGTACTTGTTACCGGTGCTTCTTCGGGTCTGGGCCATGCGGCAGCCTTGATGCTTGCTCGCAACGGCTTTCATGTTTTCGCTGCCGCAAGGGAAATTCGCGGCGTGTTTAACGGGCAAGCCAATGTGGAGGAAGTCAGACTCGATATCACCGACGAGGCTTCGGTCGCGCAGGCATTGGAAAAAATCGCGGCAAAGAACACTGCCTACCCTCTGTGGGGCCTGATCAACAACGCCGGCATTTGCGTGCCCAGCCCACTCGAGATGCTTTAGCCCGCAAGAGCTGCGCCGACAACTTGACACGAACGTCATAGGTCAACTGCAGGTCACTCAGGCCATGCTGCCCCTGCTACGTGAAAACCGCGGGCGCATCATCAACATCACGTCCGGCCTGGGAAGCATTGCGGTTCCTTACCTGGGTGCGTACTCCATCGCTCAGTTTGCAAAAATGGCATTCACTGATGCACTCCGCAGAGAACTGGCCAACTCTGGCGTCACGGTCAGCGTGGTACAGCCGGGCGCGATCTACACCCCTATCTGGGATAAGTTTCTTGCCACCGGCCAGGAAATCATGAATCAGGTCAGCGGCGAGGCGAGGCAAATATACGCTCGCTCATTCACCGAGTTTCTCAAACAAAGCGAAGCGCTGGCCCGCGCTGCCACCACCAGCGAAGCCGACTTCGCTGAAGTCATCCTTGACGTGCTGACGACTTCGCGGCCTCTGGCTCAATACAGCGTGGGCAATGATGCACAAAGTTTTGTGGACATGGCTAAGTCAGCCACAACCGCAGAGCTCGATGCGATGTTTGCGGCGCAGATGCCCACCGGGACGGACTTTGGATCAGCTCAAAAGATCGGTCAGGCATCATGAACGTACGCAGATTGAAGATGTGGCGTGATCAGCATCAGTCAATGATGAATAGCGCGATTGTCGCGGTGAAATCCAGGCAGCCTTACAGCCCGTTCTCCGATGAGTTGACGAACTACGAGCATGCTCAAATCGAACAGGGCGAGATCAGGTTCAAGCGCCTGCTCGACTCCAAGTTTCAGATCGACCGTCGCAGCTCAGCGGACCTCGGGGAGAAGAGAGTCGGTAAGGAGACGTCGCCTTATGGGTTTCCATTAGGCATTTCATACCGTGCCGAACACTTCGATAGCCTGGTTAAAAAGGCCAATCGTTCGATGAGCAAATGGGAGCACCTGAGTGTTGAGCTTCGTAGTGCATTGCTGTGCGAAGCAATCACGAGAATTCATGCAGACACGTTCCTGTTCTCTCAGGTGGGTATGCATACCAGTGGCCATGGTTTCTTCATGGGCTTTCATGCGAACGCTGTTCACGCCCAGGCACGAGCGCTTGAATCCGTTGCCCGTATTTGTCAAATAACGGCAGAACTGACCCAACAGGTGGACTCCGAACTCAGCGTAGGGGACGCGCAACCACAGCGTATTTTGCGCAACTTCCAGCCAAAGCCTGCGGGCCTTTCTCTGGTGTATTCGGGTCGGGTCGCCCCCACCTGGGGGGCATACCCGTGCATTTTCGCCTCATTGGCTGCGGGTTGCCCTGTCATTGTCATCCCTCACTCCGAAGCTATCCTGCCGCTGGCATTGACCGTAAAGGCGATTAAATCAGTGTGCGCCGAAGCGGGTGTTTCAGCAGACATCATCAACCTATTTTGCTCTGATAACGACGATGACTACAGGAAGGCTGCGCAGCACCGTGCGGTGAAGCTGATTGATTACATGGGCAAATCAGAATTTGGCAAATGGCTGCGTCAGCATGCATGGCACGCCCGCGTCATGACCCAGCAAAGCGCCCAAACCTCCGTGTTTGTGCACTCTACGGACAACTACGACGGCATGATCGAGAATCTGGCATTCGGTCTATGCTCTTACTCAGCGCAGTTGTGCACGTCGCCGCAGAACATCTACGTGCTCAAGGACGGCATTCAGTTACCTGACAAGATCATCACGGTTGACGTATTCCAGCGCGACCTGGTGGCTCGGATCGATCAATTGCTGCAACGATTTCAGCCACCACGTGATCTGCTCGGGGTCATCATCGGCAAACAAACCGTCGCCGATATTCGACAATGCGAAGGTGCCAGATTTGCCAAGGTATTGCGCCATTGCGAGCTGCTGCAGGATCCTGAGTTTGCTGATGCCCAGGTACTGACGCCCTCTGTGATTGCGGTACAACCGGGTTTTCAAGCAGTCTCGACTACTACGCCAGCGAAGTCGCAGGTCCGGTCTCCTTTGTTATCGTCAAAGATGACCTCAAGACCGTTGCCCGCGAACTCAGCTACGTCGGCCAAGAGTTTGGTGTACTGGGATTGGGGCTCTACGCCATCGATGCAAATGTTGAAAAGGCAATGAAGTGTGTTTCGGCGGACATTGGCGCCCTGCTGTCCGTAAATTTCTGCGGTAACTATTTCATCAGTCAGTGTTCGGTGTTTACCGACATCCACGGCGGCGCGGTTAACTCGTCCTCAGATGTCACTTATGGAGCGCCAGGGTTTTACCATTCTCGTCTGCGCATGACGGAAGACAGAACCGTGGTCTGCACGCCATGAGTTCAGCTCTTCGCATATGGCCGTTCAACTATCCGGCGTTTCCTCGAATTGCATTGTTTTCACTCCAGGTAAAGGACATCGTCGAGCGCGATATGCCGCAGGCAGAGGAGTGGCTGGCGTGCGCCATGACATCCCGGCGCAAGGAGTTCGCAGCCGGCCGAATCTGTTCGGCTGCGGCGCTTCAGGCACTGGGTGGCGATAGCATGTGGCCGCCGATTGCCAAGCCCTATCGCTATCCAAAATTCCCAAAGGCGTTCAAGGGTTCGATCACCCATACTCAAGAGTGCGCACTGGCATGTGTGGGCGATGCGGAGCGTTATCTCGCCATTGGCCTGGATGCTGAACCGATGGTTGAGCACGCAGAACTTGAACAAATGGCCAATCACGTCCTTTCTCCGCCCGAGCTGAACCAGTTCATAAAAATGGACAGGGAACGGGCGCGGACCTTCTTCTACTTGTGTTTTTCAGCCAAAGAAACGTTGTTCAAGACGCTGTTTCCGTTGTGCCATACCGACATGGAATTTACTGAATCCGAACTCACTGCCTGGGATGACGAAGGGTGCTTTACGCTGCGCCTCGTCACTGACCGGGTGAGCGACCGATTCGAGAACGGCACCCTGTTCCGTGGCCTGTGGTCCGTACACGCCGATACCCTGCTCACTCTGCTCGCCCTCCCCCGCAAACAGGCGTTACCCACACTCGACTCGCAACTCTATATGCCTGATTTCAGCTATGGGCGCCCTTGAGCAGAGGTGTGAGGCACCGTGGAACCTGTGCGCCAGCCCAACCAATCATTTACATTCACCTCGTATGATTATACGATTTTTAATGATACGCAATGAATGTAAAATCTCGATTCAACGACCGTCAGACACACTGTACTCACTCGATAAGGAGTATCGAACATGGCTAATCCGTACCGAATACTGTTTCAAGCCTCGGGCACCAGGGCATTTTCCCTGGCAGGCCTGCTAGCCCGTTTACCGCTCCCGATGACAGGTATCGGCATTATCACGATGCTTTCGCAGTTGCGTGGCAGTTATGCACTGGCTGGCGCGGTTTCCGCCACCTTTGTCCTGACCTATGCACTGATGTCACCGCAGGTTTCACGAATGGTGGATCGTTATGGTCAACGCCGGGTACTGCCATTATCTGCTGGTCTCAGTGTGGTGGGTCTGCTTCTACTACTGGCTTGCACCCACTGGCACACGCCTGACTGGACGTTGTTCCTGGCGGCAGTATTAGCGGGCTTCATGCCGAGCATGTCGGCCATGGTTCGTGCCCGGTGGACGGCGATATACCGAGGCAAGCCCCACCTGCAAACAGCCTACTCCCTCGAAACCGTACTGGACGAAGTGACGTTTAGTCGCGGGGCCGCCGATTTCCGTGGGATTGAGCGTGGCCGTCTTTCCCCAGGCCGGACCGCTGGCGGCCGTTGTGATGCTGGCGATTGGTGCGCTTGCTTTGGCGGCCCAAGTATCCACCGAGCCGCCAGTGGAATCCGCCGAAGAAAAGAGAACGAGAACGGCCTCCATCTTTCGCTTGGCGGACGTGCGACTATTAACATTGCTGATGGTCGCGATGGGCGTCATCGTTGGAACGGTCGATATCGTAAGTGTCGCATTCGCTGAACAGATGGGGAGTCCGGCAGCCGCGAGTATCGTGCTGTCCTGTTATGCCATCGGCTCGTGCGCCGCTGGCCTGCTGTTCGGTGCACTGAAACTGAAAACACCGCTCCATACCCTCTTGCTGTTGGGTGGCTTGGCTACGGCAGCAACCACACTGCCCTTGTTGATGGCGAGCAATATTGCCGGCCTGTCCGCAGCGGTACTGGTGGCTGGACTATTCTTCGCGCCCACAATGATCGTAGCGATGTCCTTGGTTGAGCGAATCGTACCGGAACGACAATTGACTGAAGGTATGACCTGGTTGCTGGCGGGCTTGAATGTCGGGGTGGCGATGGGTGCCGCGGCATCGGGCCAGTTAGTGGATATGGAAGGGGCTCGCTATGGATTCAACGTTGCTCTGGCAGCCGGAGCGGCGGTACTGCTGGTGGCCGTCTGGGGACACCGACGGATGCGAGAACACTCGCTTACGCAAGCGTATTCCGTGTAAGTCTCGACGCTAAAGCACTTCGCTTGGAATGACCGGCAGAAAAAAGCCACTCAATAGAGTGGCTTTCGTTTCTTAATCCTAGGGCGATGTGCACTTGGATCCGCTAAGCAAATGATGATGCGCGTGCCCCTGCTTCTGGCAACGAACTCATCTACTGGGGGCCGGCCTTTGGTTTAACCAGGATGCCCCTCAGCAGCAACTCAAGCGCGACCACACTCTGCGCAAGTCGCTTATCGCCCTCTTGCGAATCTGCAATCCAGAACGCGGCTTCGGCAAGGCTGCCGTAGATCAGCAACGCCAGCGCCTGAGGGTTGACATCCACCACGATACCTTGCTGGATCAAGACCTGAATCATCCGCTGCATCGACTCTACACAATGACGCTGTGCATCGGGTGAGGTGCCGCCCAGTACTGCCCTGGCATCGCGCAGCACAATCCGCTGGATTTGTGGTTCCAGGGCCATTTCCAGATACGCACGGCAGCGCTGGCGAAAACCGTCCCAGGCATCTGCAGCAGTGTCAGTAATGGCTTGCAGACGCTCATCCATTTCAGCGTCGAGTTGCTCGACGACTGCTGACAGCAAGCCTTTCTTGTCTCCAAAGTGATGGTAGAGCGCGCCACGGGTCAGGCTCGCCTGAGCCGTCAGCTCATCCATTGAGGTGTCCGCATAGCCTCGCTCACTGAACATCTCTCGCGCTTTGGCTATTAACAGGGCACGGGTTTCTTCCATATCGGCGCGGGTGCGGCGAACCATCGACTNAGTCGGANNCTCACTGAAGGCGGCATGACCTGTGATGTCCATGAAGTCATGAATAGGCGCAGCGATACATGCGGTCTGTATCTATTGTCACTTTCGCGTACTTCGATAACAAGCACACCGTGCCCCGGGAAACAGCGCCACATGCGCTAGCGTGCGAGAAGTTCAATCATCGCCTGTTCAATCACCCGGGTATCCGCATCATTCAGGCCTTCGCCAGCGACGTGCCCCCAGACGGATTCCAATATGCGCAGTTCGGCTTTGGGTATCCGACTGACCTCGTGTTCGGCATCTCGGACAGGGAAGTACAGATCGCTCGATGCAGGCATCACCAGCGTATCGGCGATGATCGAAGCCAATGCCTTGCTGACATCGCCCTGGTAACGGACATTTGCGCTGATGTCTGCATGCTGTCCGCTCCAGAGTTGCGCAATGATGTCGTTGGCATCTCGCTTAAGGAACCACCCTTCCCAGAAATCAATCAGGAAGTCTTCAATGGATGCGTAGCCCAGTGCGGTCTCATCCAGTCGGTCGCGGAAGAACGCCTGAGACAGCCCCAGGGCAGCATAGACACGCGCGGCAACACGTAAGCCGCGTTGCGGTGGCCGCGTGTAAAACCCCTCCCGGAAGTCAGCATCCAGCTCAATCGCAGCGCGCACGCTGTCAAAAAACACATACAAATGACGTGACGTGCGTGCTGCGCTCTGAAACGTAAACAGCCGCTCAACCATGTCCGGGAAGGCACAGGCCCACTCAAATGCCTGAGTGCCGCCCAGAGACCAACCTGTGGCCATCCGAATTTTCTGGATACCGAACAATTCGGTAACTAAGCGATGTTGCTGAACAACATTGTCGTGGATCGTAACGTGTGGAAAGCGATTACCGTTCTGCGGCGCCGCCGTGTTGCTGGGCGAGCTGGACAAGCCATTGCCGAAAGCGTTTGGCACGATAATGAAATACTTTTCCGAGTCCAGCGCGCGACCTGGCCCGATCAACCAGGCGGCATCTTCATGGGTCGCTGCAAAGGACGTCGGATAGACAATGACATTGTCCTTTGCGTCATTGAGGTGACCATAGGTCTTGTATGCCAATCGGGCCTCGCGGAGACGACGACCCGATTGCAACTGAATGTCACCGAGCTCAAAAACCTCATACGTCATAATGCGTGCTTCCCTTCATCTCTTTCTCTTTTCCACAGGCAGATGGGGTCCGCTGCGCAGCGATGTGTAAGTTGCATACGCAGCCCCGCTTCGGCACAACGATCAAGGGAGGCGGTAGGCGATCACATAGTCTCCGCGTTCTTGCTCCGGGCCTTGCGAACCGCCCGCAGTGACAACCACGTATTGCCGTCCCGTTCTGCCACCCTGGTAAGTCATGGGGGTCGCCTGACTGCCGACGGGCAGTCGACTTTTCCAGAGTACCTTCCCGGTCCCGCTATCCATGGCCCTGAGGTAGTGATCCATCGAACCGGAGAAAAAGACCACCCCACCACGGGTAACAAGAGGTCCGCCCATGGTGGGCATTCCAAGAGGCAAACGTAATCCGGTAATCGCACCCAACAAAGGCGTGTCTTCGGTACTGCCCATGGGGACCTGCCAGGCGATCTCTCCGGACCGAAGCTCAATTGCTGTCAATGTGCCGTAAGGCGGCGCAGTGCAGGGCACTCCGAGTGGCGAGGTGAACATTCCGTGAATGACACCATAGGGTGCCCCACGCTGTTGAGCGTAATTACCCGCAGCGACCAGTAGGATTGTAACCAGCGGCCAGGGCATACCTCATGCTTGATAAATTGGGCCCAATGAGCAATGCGGATATCATTGACAACCAGCAGGCCTGAACCTACATTCAACCGCCCCGCCCCCCCAACTTTACTNCCTCCGTAATAACCGGGGTACATGATTGTTTTTTGTGTGCTTATCGGTGTGAAATCGCCTTTCCAATGCATACGCTTAAACTGAATGCGGCAATACAGCTGATCAAGCGCGGTGATCCCCCACATACTTTTTTCTGTGAGCGGACCGTAATCAAGTGACGCTCGTGAATAAGGCTGGACAGCGGATGGATGTTGGCCGGCAGGCGCGCCCTCCACACTGACCGCTCGTGATTCAACGGGGAGAACAGGACGACCATTGCGGCGATCCAAAACAAAAATCTGCCCCATTTTTGTCAAAACGATCACGACAGGAATGCTTTCTCCATTCCCCATTACAAGGTCATGAAGAATGGGCTGCGCGGCAACATCATAATCATGGAGATCATGATTGACGGTCCTGAAGTGCCAACGATCAATCCCGGTTTTCACATCAATGGCGACGACTGAAGCATTGTACGTTTCAGATGACGGTAAACGATCAGCGCCCCAGAAATCTGGAGTCTGATTACCCGTCGGTACGTAGATCAATCCCAGTTCGGAATCATAGGAGGCAGTGCCCCAGAAATTGGGGGTCTCATCCGCGTAAATTTCCCCCTCCGGGAGCGGATGCCCCCTCTTTGGAGCAGCCGGGTCCCATGCCCAGACAAGCCGTCCTGACTTAATATCCCAACCACGCACAACACCCGATGGCTCGCCACCACTGGCCCAATCCTGCATACGCGCGCCGGTGACAATGACGTCACCCGCAACAAGGGGCGCTGAGGTAGGGAAATAGGAGTCTTTAGCCCTTTCGCTCAATCCCTTCAGCAGATCCACGTAACCGTGCTCGCCAAACCCAGGGCACGCCTCACCCGAGCCGGGCATCAAGCGTGAACAACCTTGCATCGAGGGTGGTCAGTACAATACGCGTTTTACACAAGCCGTCCGCGCTGTCATCCGCGTTGCCCGTGACGCTGTTGTCAGGCGCCGAATGGGACGCGAGGCCACGGCAGCNCTGCCATTCTTTTGAAACTACTTGTGGATCGAATCGCCACCTCTCAACACCGGTTTCAGCGTCGACCGCCATAACTTTGCTGTAGGGCGTACAGACATAGAGCATGTCGCCTATCTTTATCGGGGTGCCCTGAAAGGCAGCTTCTGCGGTGGGTACATCACCGGTTTTAAACTCCCAGGCGACCTGTAAGTCCGTTACGTTCAAACGCTCTATCTCGGCAAGTTCTGAATATCGAGTGCCCCGTGCACTGAGCCCATATTGAGGCCAATCCTGATTGACTGCGTGTTCCAGAGAAGGGTTGGCGCTGGATGCTCCCTCAGCCATCAGCACGCCTTTTGAAACAACTGATGCATGCGGATAGAAACCAGCCCCGATGCCGACAAACGCGATGCCGAACAACACAATCGACGCTGGCGTTCGCATCTTGCGTCCACCTTGCACGCCGTCATGAGTTCTAAGCTGCGCGTAAAACAACGTAACAACAACAAGCCACGCCTAAAAAATAAGGACACCCGCGGCACAAACTGCCAGTAGTCCAGGCCCACCTCCAGCAGCGCCCAAATCACACTGAAAATCAACAGGACGATTGCCGTACTGAAAGCATGAGCGTGCTGTTTGATAAGCGAATAGGAAACGTAGCCAAGAAGACAACCTGCCACTGCGTAGAACCAGCTCCCGCCAAGCACTATCAACCACAGTCCGCCCAAGAACAAAAACCCGGCGCCAAGCGCGAATAAGCCTGCGACGGTGTGCATTGCAATCCGTATAACCCGCATACCGCCCTTCTCCTGCCAGCGATGCCTATGGTTACTGATCAAGGGTCTTTGACCACTTACCGTCGTGCACACTCCCCCCCATCACAGTCGCGCGTGAAACGAGGGGGATAGGTTTCCAATCGAACAACCGAAACCCTTTCGGGCCCAGCCTATGGGCAAATTGCCTGAGTTTTTTTGCCACTTGAACGGATCGCGAACGTCAGCAGCAGGGCCAATGTGGCCAAACCTGCGGCCAACCAGAGATTGGTGGCCAGACCGAACCTGTCTACTGCCTGCCCACCCGACCACGACCCCAGAAAAATACCGATGTTGAATACACCTACATAAAGCGCAGTAGCGATTTCCACTGCATGTGGCGCCGCTTTCATCATCCAGGTCATCAGGCCCACCGACACGCCACCGTAGGCCAGCCCCCCAGGCCAGCAACACTAGGCCGCCCCCCACATGGGAGTCACCGATCGTCAGGAACAGCACTGGCGCCAACAACAATCCCAGCGAGATAAAGACCAGGGTCAGGGCCGTGCGACGCGCGGCGATAATACCCGCCAGGAAGTTGCCAATGATGCCCGCGACACCATAGGCGAACAGCAACGCGCCGATCCATTGAGCATCGAATCCGGAGACCGATAGCAATAACGGACGGACAAAGGTGAATGCCATGAAGTGCCCGGCCACCAGCAAGATGGTCAGTGTCAGACCGGCTTGCAACTTGCGGTTGGCAAATTGTTCAGCGAACTGGCGCAAGGTGACTGAGTGGTGAACAGGCAAAGCGGGAATGGCGAAGAGGTGAATCAACAGCACCCCCGCACTGAAGATAGCCATGCAGCCGAAAGCCCAACGCCAACCGGCAAAATCACCGATCAACGCGCCTAATGGCACACCCAACACGGATGCCGCAGCGACCCCGCCAAAAATAATGGAAGTGGCCAGCCCCACTGCGTGTGCCGGGACCAGTCGTGCGGCCAAGCCACCCGCGACAGCCCAGATCCCCCCCATGCAGAAGCCGACAAGCGCACGCGCAATCAGCATCCACACCATACTTGGGGCCAGGGCCGATGCAATATTGGCGATTACCAACAGGACGAGTAAACCGCACAAAATCCAACGACGGTCCAGATTGCCTGCTGCGATCACCACCAGCGGTGCAAAAAAAGCCGCCAGCAAAGCAGGCAATGAGATCAATAAACCAGCGCTTCCAGTTGACGTTTCAAGCGAGCCGGCAATGGTCGTCAGCAAACCGACTGGTAGCATTTCTGTCGTCACGACCGAAAATGTAGCAAGGCCCATGGCGGTCACTGCCAGCCATGGATACCGTGGAGAAGTTGCAGGCGAAGCGACTGAAGGTGAACTCATGATTGCTAAATCCCTTTAGATGAAATTCAGGACTCGCCCAAAACGCGAGGCATTTGCCACCCTGGATACAGGGCTCACTTCAAAGTCCTTTGATCGCGCTGCTAATCCCGGAAAGCTAGTGGGTTAACCGCTCCCTGATAGGAAACGAATCGCAGCCTCGGCGACCCCAGAAAACATACATACTGAATGAATGTTTAAATCAAACCTATCATACGTACTGAATGTAAACAATCGCAGGTAACGATTCAGACGCTCTGGCTTTGAAGCACGGCAACCTCGAAGAGCAGCCAACATTGTTGGCTGCTCGGCCTTACGAAATTGGATAAGAGACTAAAGCACCTCTTCGCTGGCGAACCTGCTTGAGACTCACATCGGGAAAGGGGAGCGAGGAAACCCTACTTATGAAGAGTCCGCCAAATGAGACGTGAGCTCCTACGAACACAGTGAGGATTCCACTAAGCGCCAGCGGTTCTGTAGGGGTAAAACCACTGAAAATAAAAAGGGGTCGCGAGATAAAATCTCGCGACCCCTTGAATAATATGGTCGGGACGGAGTGATTCGAACACTCGACCCCTAGCACCCCATGCTAGTGCGCTACCGGACTGCGCTACGCCCCGACTAGGCGTGTTACTGGGTTCGCTTCGCAACGAAGCGATCAGGAATATACCGCAAGCTTTTGAAATGTGGAAGTATTTTAAAAGCCTGAATCATTTTTTCAAAACCACCAGCACATCTTCCAGTTCGGAGATCATCTGGCGAATCAGTTGCTTGTACTGGGTGGTGTCGTCTTTGGCTTCATCACCGGACATACGCTGGCGCGCGCCACTGATGGTGAACCCCTGATCGTACAGCAATGCACGGATCTGTCGGATCATCAGCACATCCTGGCGCTGATAATACCGACGGTTCCCAGTGCGTTTGACGGGGTTGAGTTGAGGAAACTCCTGCTCCCAATAGCGCAGCACGTGCGGTTTTACCGCACAGAGCTCGCTGACTTCACCAATGGTGAAGTAGCGTTTGCCTGGGATGAC
>Ga0065696_1000008_pt1 | contig 23954 bp, 21 predicted proteins | sample SwiRhiMetagenome_FD_59085 | JGI IMG/M metagenome (GOLD analysis project Ga0065696, IMG submission 59085) | Bulk soil microbial communities from switchgrass field near East Lansing, Michigan, USA - East Lansing bulk soil v2 (version 2) | ecosystem: Environmental > Terrestrial > Soil >...
TCGCCCTGGTAGCCCACCGCTGTTTTCGGGTTCTCGCTGACAGGTGGCAGATAAATCTCGCTAAGCGACTTCTTGCGATTGGCAGCGTAAGCAATGAGCTCGCCCGGCATCCCGCGCCCCGGTGATCTGATGAATACGTAAATCTCTGGAGAGCCATTGCGATCAAGGTCGGCGACCTCTGCTCGAACGATGGTGCCGGTGAGGGGGCGTACGATCTCTGAGTTGTCGATTTCCAGACCTTGGGGTGCAATGCGTAGAGCACGATTTCCATCGACCGATACGCTCGTCACGTGAAAGCCAATGCCCTGCAATTCAAGTGTCTGGTCGAACGGCTGGTTGCTGTCCGCCGCATCAGCGGAGCCCAGGCTTAATGAAAGGCTGTAGTTGGCCACTTCATTGCGCCGAGCGGCGTTGTGCATCAGGTATACCTGAACCGTATATTCGCCATCGATGGGCAAAGGTCCCAGAAAGTGATTGCCCATGATCGATCCGATAAACAACGCATAGTCCGCACCTTTCGCGGTGATGTTGAAGTAGGCAGAGGCGTTGGAAGACTTGAAATCCACGGTCATCATTTGGCCGGCCTTCGCGTTTAGACGGTACTGCTCGGTGAGCGGGCCTTTGATGGCTCGGGCGAACCTGACGGTGCCGGAGCCCTTTTTGAAGGTGACCTGCTCGACACGAGGAGCGGTCTCGGTGGCGGCGTGTACGGGCACAGAAACCATGGCGGCCAGGACGGCTGCGATCCATACGTTCATGTTGATCTTCCTGAGTGCGTTGGTTGCTCAAGCGGTTGCAGGTAATCCCGCAGTAGGGATGGTGATGCTGCCTACAGAAATGACCAAACCCCAGATGCAACAAAACCCGCACTTGGCGGGTTTTGTCTTGCTTCGTATTTGGTGGGCCGGGGTAATCTGAACAGAGCTACCAACATAATGATTTAAAAAGAAAAATCTTTTTTCGTTTTTTTGCTGGAATGCCATTTGGAATGCCAATGTGATTTGCTTGGTGCTTTGGGACATCATGATGGGCGCCCAGCATCGTTAGCAGGGCTTGTGCTGTATGCATAGTGGTTTTTCGGCTACGTTGGCCTTTCCATGCCGCGAGGAAACTCTCCATCCCGAGGAAGCATCGGCCGTTGGGCGGTAAATTTTTTAGTGTTTCCGAGTGAAGCGCTGCGCTTCGGCTTCTTTGCTCTTCAGAGAGGTCGTCGATTGAGAGGTTTTCGGTTTCCATCATTATGGTGCGCTGCGTCAGTTCCGTAATGCACTGATTGAGAGCTGAGTTGATGGCCTCAAGTTTCTTTCTTAGTAGCTTTTCCTTTTCGGCGGCCTTCTTGGCGGCGTCTCTGACCGCGACTTTCTGTTTGCTCGCCTCCTCGTACTCGGCAGATAGCAAGGTCTCAAGAAAATCTTTAATGCTGGATTCGTTCTGCTTTGCCAAGGTATCCAAGTGACGCTTTGCCTTGGATGAAAGTACGAAGCTGCATGCTTTCTCTCCTGCTCGCTTGCTCTCTTTCCTTCGCTGAACCTGGCCCCAAGCCAGTTTCATTCTCGCCAGCACCGCAGAGTCTTGGTGTCGCTCCTGCTTGAGCCATTTGTCTAGCCCCCCCTCTGTGACGAGCGCGCCTCGGTATGTCCGAAGGTAATTCAAAGCCCACCTGCGCTGATCAGCGTTTTCGAGGTCGAACCAGGAGGTGCTCGTCATATCAGTATTCATATGCGTCCGCTTAAGGTTTTTCAGTAAATTACTTAGTAATTTACTACGGTAGCTTACTTTGTAAATTACTAAGTATTAGATTTTTAATTAAACAGTCTGTAATTGTTGAGATAAAATATAGAAATACTCATGAGTGTTGGATAATTTTGTGAACGATATGCTGCTTGCGGTGCTGCGCAGTAAGGCGAATGGAATCACCCCTGAGGCGAAATATTTGCTGATCCGTTTGGCTGAGTTTGGTTTGGTTGCTAGAGGTATTAGCGCGGGTGTTAAGGAGTTGGCGGCGCGTTTTGGAATCTCCGATAGCCATGCTGGCACCGCGTTGAATTCGTTGGTTACTGCCGGGGTGTTGGTTCGTCGAGATGTGGTGAGCGGGCAAGGTCGTCCCAAAAGGCACTATGAGTTAGATGCAAGCTATGCAGCTCAGGTTGCTAGACACGACGTGACAGGGGTTATTCACGAAGAGGTAATTCGCCACCTGCTACAGCATGAGCTCAAGGTGGCTGATCAACAATCAGCTGTCGCCACACAGCAAGATGAACAGAGATCAACTGCTCCTCTTGCTCAGGTGCGAGCAAGCAGAGGGCAGGGGCGAGTGAGCGTGGTGAATCGCGTACTGCTTGCTGTACTGTTGATTCGCGCAGACCGATTTGGCGTTGTAAGGGATCTGGGAAGCGCTGAGCTGGCGCGGATAACCGGACTGAGCCAGGTGCGTTTGAAAAACCGAGTTAGGACCTTGCTCGACTGTGGCTTGATCCGGGCCTACGTTCCCGGAGCGACGGGCTCTGTCATTTTCAAGAAAACAAAAAGCATCTACTACCTCAACCTGCACCACCCGGAATTGAACCATGGTCAAAACTTGCCGATCTTGCTGGTCTCTTCCACTCGAGTGGTCACTTCGAGCAACGACGGTGACGTAGTAGATGAAATGCTACATGACGAGGGCGAAGCAACGGATCAGCGCGTGGCTGGCGTTCGTCAGTTCTTTGAAGATAAGCATGAACAAAGGCAGGGCAGCTTGTTGAGGGGGAGGCTTGACTGTTATGCGGAATATCTTCTTTCTCGTTTTTGGGACGATTACAACAAAGGAGAGTCCGAACTCGTTCAACTGATCAAACATGACTTGCGGAGCGGTGGTGCTGATGCAGAGGCGATTCAGTTGCTTGCCCGATATTTGTTCCAGAAGTCTGAGCGTGTGGCGAGAGGTATTAGAAACGACTGGTTTCAATCGAACTCGCCGTTGATCAGCAGTATCGATTTTAAGTCGACGGACTACGTGCTGCTCCCTGCTCGACGGGTTGCCGTTACGCCCAAGTGCGTTTTCTATCCTTCGCGAGCAGTTTTGGCGCTGCCACGTGATGGCATCTTGAGTTCCCAACGGTTGTATGTGGCGGAGTTTGGACGTGGATTTGGCAACGTTAATGTTCGTGAGTTTACTGACCTGAATGGGGTTTCCAGAGAGGACCAGACTTTTTACGGATTGCTCACTCCCCGTGGAGGTGAATAATCGGCTGATGCACAGGGACCGATGAGTCTGGCGAGACCGCAGGGCGGTGAGCAGTACTTTTTTACAAGTCTTGCCAATCCTCTGAACGAACAGAGGAGCCCCGTTCATGAGAATCATCCGCCTGAAAGACGTCATGAATTCGACCGGCCTAGCCCGGTCTACCATTTACAAATACATCGATGAAGGTACCTTCCCAAAATCAGTCTCGCTGGGAGATCGCTGCGTTGGCTGGGTTGAAGGAGAAGTGCAGGACTGGATCTTGGCCAGGATCGAGGGGCGTGATCTGGCCGTATGAGATTTGAGAAGGGGTTGGGCTATCAAGCATAAAGACCAGGACCGGCAGAGAGACGGTCCTGGTCTTTATGCCGAATGACGAACAGGCGGTTCTCAGCTAACTCCCCCATGGGGTGGTTTGGTCGATCTCCTGCCTGGCTTGGCAATAGCTTTCTGATTGGGCCGTCTGGAGCGGGAGCGTTCACTAGCGACAGAGCTGTATCTAGTTATATAGCTTCCAGATAATCAATAAACAGACATCAGTAATCAATCTCCAGTGATCACGGCTCATCTGGGGAGTTGGCGGCCGGTTAAAAAATGCACAAACGGTATCTGGTATGAAAACAACAACCAGGTACAAAGTCATGACCAGCAGCGCCCAAACCAGCCTATCTCAATCCGACATCGCCATCAGGATTGAGCAACTCGTAAAAGTCATCGAGCAACACGATATTCCAGCGTTCCGATTCAGCTTCCCACGCTCAGGTCACGAGAAGATATTGCCGACCAGGCTCTCCCGGTACTTCGATGACATCCAGCAAATGATCGACTTGTTTGATGAGCGCTCCCGATACCGCTACAGCGAGCACCTGCAGGCGTTCTGGGAGGCTTGTCAGCATATCGGGATCGAGCGTAGCCCTGTCGGTCCTGTCTGCCTGAATGAAGAGAAAACAGGATATCTGGACCATCACCGCAGCATGAATCTACTGGTCGTGCAGATTCGTCAGTTGACTCGGGAACAATGGTATCGACGTAAGAGGAGTGACCGTCGTTATCAGGCCAGGGATCAGGAAAGTAGGCTCACTGATTACACGGACTCAGTGCTGGATCGTTACGCTCGCACTGTCGTGGTCAGGATCAATCTGTATTACCACAAAGCGTCTCAGGCTAGGCAGCGTGTTGAGCAGGTATTTGATGATCTGGACAGGTTAGTCGCCGAGCGTGAGCGCAATCCGATTTTCAAGTATGAGACCGGCTTTATCTGCGCAGTGGAGCAGGGTGAAAGTCGGGGCTAGTCACATCCACGCTGCGTTCTTCTTTAATGGTGCAGAGGTACGCGGGGATATCTACAAGGCACGGCAGATTGGTGAGCTATGGGGGCGTGTGACGCAGGCGCGGGGGTATTTCGATAGCTGCAATCAGGACAAAGGCAGGTATGGGGAAAGGCTGGGAATCGGTGTTATTCATCGCAATGACCAAGAGGTCCGTGCACATGTCCACTACGCGATGCACTACTTGGTAAAGGATGATCAGCAACTCCGCCTGAGGCCCTTAGGAGCTAGGTGCCTGCGTGTGGGCCAGCCTAAATGCCTTCGCAAATGTTGGTTGGCATGACGTTTGGCAGAGTAGGGAGTTCTACAATGGCTTGTGGGTAGCTTTATTTTTGAGTTTTGGCCTTTTTTTACTGGATGTGACAGGGCAAATTGGGCCGAAACTGTGTGCCTGGCGCTTTGCTGGCTAGTAATCCGTGAAATTCGTCGCAGGCTCCATGATAATCCCCCTCAGCTCGCCTAAAGGGAATCCTTCATATGGAACTGATCGACAACATCAATACCCTGCTTGGTGAAAGCCTCAAAGGTACGATTAAGCCGGGTTCGAAGCTGAAGATCGCTGCTTCGTGCTTTTCGATCTACGCCTACGTGGCGCTGAAGAAGGAGCTGGAGAGCATAGACTCCCTGGAGTTCATCTTCACCTCGCCGACCTTCGTCCCCAATGAGGTCAGCGACAAGATCAAGAAGGAGCAGCGCGAGTTCTATATCCCCAAGGCAGAGCGCGAGCGAAGCCTCACCGGTAGTGAGTTTGAGATCCAGTTGAAGAATCTACTTACTCAAAAAGGCTATCGCCAAGGAGTGTGCTGACTGGATACGCCGTAAGGCTACCTTTCGTTCCAACCGAGCTCAGGCTCCGATGCAGCCCTTTANCGGGTCACAGGCTGAATCGGGTGACGCTGTATTTATGCCCGTTCAGGGATTTACAGCTGTCGATCTGGGCTACCAGAAAGGTGGGGCGCTCTCGAACATCGTTTCCCGTTTCGATGAGCCGGCCCACACGGGTATGTTCCTCAACTTGTTCGAGCAGATTTGGAGTGACCCGGAAAAGCTTGAAGATGTGACTGCTCGGCTCTGCGATCACATCGCGTCGGTCTATCAAGAGAACGCCCCAGAGCGAATCTATTTTCTAATGCTCTACAACATCTTCCGCGAGTTCCTGGAAGACATAAATGAGGATGTGCTACCCAATGACCGCACCGGCTATCAGGACAGTCTGATTTGGCAAAAGCTGTTCAACTTTCAGCGCGACGCGGCCACCGGTCTGATCAACAAACTGGAAACCTACAGCGGCTGCATCCTGGCCGACAGCGTAGGCCTGGGTAAAACCTTTACCGCATTGGCGGTGATCAAGTATTACGAACTGCGTAACAAGTCCGTTTTGGTGCTCTGCCCGAAGAAGCTCTCCGATAACTGGCGCAACTACAACCAGAACCTCAAGACCAACATCTTTGCCAAGGATCGTTTTAACTACGACGTACTCTGTCACACCGATCTGACTCGTACCCGTGGCGAGTCGCTGGGCATTCCACTAGATCGCGTTAACTGGGGTAACTACGACCTAGTGGTGATCGATGAGTCGCATAACTTCCGTAACAATGACGTCTATAAAGACAAAGAGACCCGTTACCAGCGGCTGATGAATCAAGTCATTCGTCAGGGCGTCAAGACCAAGGTACTGATGCTTTCCGCCACCCCGGTCAACAATCGTTTCAGCGATTTGCGCAACCAGTTGGCCTTGGCCTACGAAGGCGACAGCGACAACCTCAGTAAGAAGTTGCGCACTGAAAAGGACATCGACGGTATCTTCCGTCGCGCCCAGGCGGCCTTTAACGTTTGGACCGCTCTGCCACCGGAAAAGCGCACTGCAGCAGCGATTCTCAATACCCTTGATTTCGATTTCTTCGAGCTGCTCGACAGCGTCACCATTGCTCGTTCGCGCCGGCATATCGAGACCTTCTACAACACCGCTGACATCGGCAGCTTCCCTGAACGCCGTAAGCCACTGTCGTTTCATTGCCCCTTGACTCCGCGTGGTGACGTCATCGGCTTCAACGAAATCTTCAACCGGCTGTCGCTGTTTAAGCTTGCGGTGTACGCGCCGGTTAGCTACATCCTGCCGAGCCGGTTGAAAAAGTACGAAGAAATGTACGACACCGAAGTGGAGGGAGGTAAAGGCAAGCTCAAACAGGTCGACCGCGAGAGAAGCCTGCAAGCGCTGATGACCACCAACTTGTTGAAGCGACTCGAGAGCTCGGTCGAGTCTTTCCGGCTGACCCTGAAAAATCTGCAGAGCACGCATCGGAACGCGCTGGACAAAATCGCCACTTTCAAGAAAACCGGCCTTGCCAGTGACTTCGCCGACGTTACCGCTGCCTTTGAAGATGCCGATTTTGACGACGACAACTTACCGTTGCCTGGCGACATTACCATCGGTAAGAAGATTCAGATCAGCTTGGAAGACATGGACGTGCCGTCCTGGGAGCAAGACCTGGAAGGCGACCTAATCTTCATTGAAGAGCTGTTGGCTGAGATGGGCAAGGTCACACCAGCCGACGACGCCAAACTGCAGCACTTGAAAACCCAGATCACCAGCAAGCTGGCTTCACCGATCAACCCTGGCAATCGCAAGGTTCTGATTTTTACCGCCTTCGCCGATACCGCCAATTACCTCTACGACAACCTGGCTGAGTACCTGCTGAGCGCTTACAAGGTGCATTCCGGCAAGGTCACCGGCAGTGACGCGCCCAAGTCCACCCTCGGCACTATGCCGGGCAGTCGCCAGACTTACGACTTCCAAGGTTTGCTGACGCTTTTTTCGCCGCGCTCGAAAGAAAAAGCGCTGATTTACCCGGACGAGTTGCGTGAAATCGACATCCTCATCGGCACCGACTGCATCTCCGAAGGCCAGAACCTGCAGGACTGCGACTACCTGATCAACTACGATATTCACTGGAACCCGGTGCGCATCATCCAGCGCTTCGGCCGGGTGGATCGTATTGGCTCGCAGAACGCCAGCATCCAATTGGTCAACTACTGGCCAGACATCAGCCTCGACGAGTACATCAACCTCAAAGAGCGGGTTGAAAACCGGATGATGATCGCTGATGTTACCGCCACCGGCGACGACAACGTGCTCAGCGCCCAGGCCAACGACGTGGCCTACCGTAAGGAGCAACTACGACGTTTGCAGGATGAAGTGATTGAGATGGAAGACATCAAGACCGGCGTCTCCATCACCGACCTCGGCCTCAATGATTTCCGCATGGATTTGCTCAGCTACATCAAGGCCAATGGTGACCTCGGCAGCATCCCCAATGGCTTGCACGCCGTGGTGCCGGCGCGGCAGGAACTTGGCCTAGTGCCCGGTGTGATCTTCACCTTGCGCAATCGCAATCGTAAGCACGGCGCCAGCCTAAATCAACAGAACCGCCTACATCCCTACTACCTGATCTATATCAGTCTGGAGGGGCAGATCATCAGTGATCAGACTGAGGCAAAGCGCTTGTTGGATCTTGCTCGCAGTGCCTGTAAGGGCTATAGCCAACCGATTCCAGAGGCTTATAACCAGTTCAATCAGGCCACCGAGGACGGGCGCAATATGCGTGTCTACTCCGACCTGCTCGACCAGGCCATTCGCTCGATGATCGACGTAAAGGAAGAGCGGGATATCGACAGCCTGTTTAGCGGCGGAAGAACCACGGCTCTGGTAGACACAATTTCAGGGTTGGATGACTTCGAACTAATTAGTTTCATTGTTGTTCAAGGCGTGGCATGAGTCAGGCAGATACCCTACCAGCACTATTCAGCTTTCCACTTCAGGCTCTGGTCGCCCGTGTTGTGCCGAAGAGCAAAGTCTACGAGCACGGGCGGGTTAGCTCTGCGTTGCGCGATAAGTTTGTCGGTCAAGTCGAGCAGATAACCTGGGCCTACAAGCTGGCCCCGGAAACCATTAACCTACCTGCACGGGGTGGTGTGGCGGAAGTCCAGATATTCGATATCTCGCAGAAAACTGCTGAGTTAGATGAGGAGGTGCTGCGCGCCATCGATCTGGCCATTCCACTGCCGATCATCTTTCAGTTGCACCATGAGCAACGCACCCGCATGGTGGCTGCTTTTAAACGCCCGAGCGAAGCAGATGCCGACAAGTGGGTTATTGATGGCTACTTTGCAGGCAACTGGTTGTCAGCCGATAGCCAGCGCCAGGCTCTGCCTGTGGCGCTGGATCTGCAGGGGCTTTATGAGCAGTTGCTGCGCCACCTGCTACCGAACCCTGCTAGGCCCGGTGAAAGTCTGCTTGATCAATTGCAGAGGCTAAATCGCTTGCGCAGTTTGCGCAGTGATCATGCCAAGCTGGATGCGCCGCCTGCACAAAGAAAAACAGTTCAACCGCAAGGTGGTGCTCAACGCCCAACTGCGGGAAATCCAGAATGAAATCTCCGAGCTGAGCGCGTAGGCCTCAGTTCGTGCCAAGCCTTAGAAATACAGGAAGTCCGATGGACAAGCTGAAAATGCACTCCCCTAACCTGACCGAAGCCAATATCTCCAAAATGGCTCAGCTGTTCCCCAATTGTATTACTGAAGCTCGCGATGCCAATGGTGAGCTGAAAAAAGCTATTGATTTCGACTTGCTACGTCAGGAGCTTTCCTCCTCTATTGTCGAGGGGCCGCAGGAGCGCTATCAGCTGAATTGGCCGGGGAAACGAGAGGCTTTGCTGGCAGCGAATGCGCCAATTGCAAAGACTTTGCGTCCAGCCAGAGGGGAGAGTGTAGATTTCGACAAGACGCAGAATCTTTTCATTGAGGGCGACAATCTAGAGGTTCTCAAGCTCTTGCAGGAGAGCTATCTCGGTCAGGTCAAGCTTATCTACATCGATCCTCCATATAACACAGGACGCGATTTTATCTATGACGATGATTATAAGGATGATGCTGAGAGCTATCTCGCTCACTCAAATCAGACTGATGAATCTGGTACTCGTCTCGTGGCAAATACTGAAGCCAACGGACGCTTCCACTCCGATTGGCTAAGTATGATCTACGCACGTCTGCGACTGGCCCGTAACGTACTGCGGGACGACGGAGTGCTGTTCATTTCAATTGATGACAACGAAGTTGATAACCTGCGTAAGGTTTGCTCCGAGATTTTCGGGGAAGAGAATTTCGTGGCGCAGATCATCTGGCAAAAGGTCTATGCCCCCAAGAATACGGCTGACTGGTTCTCTGAAGATCACGATTACATCCTCGTGTATAGCGAAAGCAAAAAGTTATTGGGACGCCCGGGAAAAAGCTGGAAAGAACAGCTGAAATGGAGGCACGTTATAAGAATCCAGATAGCGACCCACGGGGGCCATGGAAGGCTGAAAATATGTCAGCTCGGAACCGTTACGACGCAGGCGTCTATTCAGTTCGCTGTCCTTCTGGAAGGTTTATTGACGGTCCCCCAACTGGGCGTTATTGGGTTATAGACGAGAAGAAATTCAAGGCTTTAGACGCTGACAAGCGTATATGGTGGGGAGCGGACGGTAGCAATGTTCCGGCCGTCAAAAAATTCTTGTCAGAGGTGTCAAGCGGACGAACACCGCAAACCCTCTGGTTCTATAACGAAGTGGGTCATACACAAGACGCCAAGAAAACCCTGCTCAAGTATGTCCCATTCCAGCACACCGAGAATGTCTTGAACTCGGTTAAACCGGTGGAGTTGCTGCAGCGAATCCTGCAACTGGCCGGTAAGTCCGATGAGAATGACATCATTCTCGATTTTTTCAGTGGGAGTGCGACCACTGCTCATGCAGTTCTGAAGCAGAATTTCGAAGATGGTGGCAATCGTCGATTCATTGGTGTGCAGATTCCTGAGCCTCTGCCGCGGCCTGAACCGGGACTCAGTTCAATCTTCGAGATGGGACTCAGTAGGATACGGAACTTCAGTGCTGAGCTGCGCGAACAGGAGCGGGCTGCCGGACACGACCTTGGTTTCCGTGTATTGAAGACTGCTACCTCCAACATGAAGGACGTTTACTACACCCGGACGCATTGAATCAGGATCTGCTCTCCGACCAGATCGACAATATCCGCGAAGACCGTACGGCTGAAGATTTGCTGTTCCAAGTCTTGCTGGATTGGGGCGTGGATCTGACCCTGCCGATCAGCCAGCAGGTCATCGCTGGCAAGACAGTGTTCTTCGTTGATAGCAACGCTCTGGCTGCTTGCTTTGACACCGGTATCGATGAGGATTTCGTCAAGCTGCTCGCTGCTCACAAACCGCTGCGTGTGGTGTTCCGTGATGCTGGGTTTGTCAGCGACAGTGTGAAGATCAACGTTGAGCAAGTATTCAAACTGCTGTCGCCTGCTACTGAAATCAAGACGCTTTAAGTGACCGATATGTACGCTCATCTGCACGCGCAGCGTTGCTGATGGAAACTACAAGAAGATGGTTATCTTGGCTCTGCCAGCCGTTAGGATATTGATCGCTTGCTGTTGAATAACTGAGCAATCCGTTAACCAGCCTGCGGCAGGCTGGGCGTATCACGAGCAGTGGCCTACGCAAGGTGATGTTCTGGTCGCTTGCAGAATAAATGCAGAATAAATCGTGCTGCGTTGCAAGATAAATGCAGAATAAATTTATAGTAAGTAGACTGATTCGAAGGGTATTTATCCTTATTTTCGCTTGCGAGCCCTTGGGTCAGTCAGGAATTGTGTATGAAACTGAAATTTAAACAGCAGCCGTACCAAACGCACGCCGTCGACGCTTTCGCAGATTGCTTTGCTGGACAGCCAAAAATCCACGGGCGTGACTTATCGCATTGACCCTGGCGCAAGTCCTGAAAAAAGCAGTCACGCCGCAGCAGATTGACCTCTATGGTGCGCAGATCGCTGCTGACCCCAACTGAGGCAGGCTTTAAGAACGCCGAACTGGCACTTAGCCCAGCTCAGTTGCTTGAGAATATTCAAGCCGTGCAGCGTCGACAGAATTTGCCGCTTTCCCCTGCATTGGAACGAGACAGCAAAACCGGCTGCCCGATCAACCTCGATATCGAGATGGAAAACCGGAACCGGCAAGACCTATTGCTATATCAAGAGCATGTTCGAGCTGAACAAGCGCTATGGCTGGAACAAATTCATAGTAGTGGTGCCGAGCATTGCCATCCGAGAGGGTGTTTACAAGTCGCTGCAGATTACCGCCGAACACTTCCTTGAGAGCTATGGAAAGAAGGCACGCTTCTTCATCTACAACTCCAAGCAGCAGCACAACCTGGAGAGCTTTTCTTCGGATGCAGGCATCAACGTTATGGTCATCAATGTCCAGGCGTTCGCTGCTCGTGGTGCGGATCAGCGGCGGATTTATGAAGAGTTGGATGACTTCCAGTCTCGTCGGCCTATCGACGTGATCAAGGCTAACCGGCCGATCCTGTTTCTCGATGAACCGCAGAAGATGGAAGGTGCCAAGACGCTGGCTTCCTTCAGCGAGTTCAACCCGTTGATGATTGTGCGCTACTCGGCTACCCACAAAACCGAATACAACAAAATCCATCGCCTCGATGCCCTGGATGCCTACAACCAGAAGCTGGTGAAGAAGATCAATGTGCGCGGCATAACGATCAAAAATCTGACCGGTACCAATGCCTACTTGTTTCTGCAGGACATCGAGGTTTCCACCAACAAGCCACCCATCGCACGAGTTGAGCTTGAGGTTAAACAGGGCACTGGCATCAAGCGTGTTATGCGAAAGCTCGGTCGTAACGACAACCTGTATGACCTGTCCGGTGGACTGGATCAGTACAAGGGTTATGTGGTCGCTGACATTGATGCACGCGTTGATATCTTGAGCTTCATCAATGGGGTTGAGCTCGTCGCTGGTGATGCGGTGGGCAACGTGGATGAGGCCGCTATGCGGCGCATCCAGATCCGCGAGACAGTCAAGGCACACTTCCAGAAAGAGATGATGCTGTTCAGCCGTGGCATCAAGGTATTGTCGTTGTTCTTTATCGACGAAGTAGCTAAGTACCGCCAATACGACGACGCCGGCGAGGTGTCGGGAGAGTACGCGCAGGTCTTCGAGGAAGAGTACAACGCCTACCTCACCGAGGTTATGACGCTGGAAGACACTGCCTATAACAGCTACCTCAAGGGCATTCAGGCCTGCCAGACGCATGATGGATACTTCTCTATCGATAAGAAGAGCAGGCGTCTGGTCGATCCATCTGTAGGCAAAAAGGCTACCGAGACCGACGATGTCGATGCCTACGACCTAATCCTCAGGAATAAGGAACGCCTGCTGTCCTTCGATGAGCCGGTGCGTTTTATCTTCTCTCACTCGGCGTTGCGTGAAGGCTGGGATAACCCCAACGTCTTTGTTATTTGCGCCTTGAAACACAGCGATAACACTGTCTCCCGTCGCCAGGAAGTAGGTCGCGGTATGCGCTTGTCCGTGAACCAGTTGGGCGAGCGTATGGACAACCCGGCGACAGTGCATGAGATCAACGAGCTGACAGTGGTAGCCAGCGAAAGCTACAAGGATTTCGTCAATGCGCTGCAGAAAGATATCAGTAATTCGCTGTCGGCACGGCCGCGAGTCGCTGATGAGAAATACTTTACTGGCAAGGTTTTGCAGACCACTGGCGGATACGTAGAAGTCACGCCGCAATTGGCCAAGCAGATCTATAAATACCTGTTGAAAAACGACTACACCGACGATAACGACCAGATCACTCAGGCCTACCATGAGGCCAAGCGTGAAGAGCAATTGGCCGCGCTGCCAGCCGAGCTGCAGCCTTATGCCGAGCAAGTGTTCCAGCTGATCGATAGCGTGTTTAGCTCCGCGCAAATGCCTGAGATCGGCAACGACCGCAAAGCCAAGCTTAATCCGCTGAACTCGAATTTCGAGAAGAAAGAGTTTCAGGCGCTGTGGAACAAGATCAATCGCAAAGCGGCTTACACTGTTCACTTTGAGACCGACGAGTTGGTGGGTAAGTGTGTGGGGGCGTTAGATGCGGAGCTGCGGGTCAAGCCGATGCAGTACATCATCGAGCGTGGCACCCAGCTGGAAAATGCCAGCTTCGATGAAATGAATAGTGGCTCCGCCTTTAAAATCACAGAGAGCTCGACCGAGAAGTACACGCACTCCGTTCATTCGGCGGTGAAATACGACCTGATCGGCAACCTGGCGGAAGCCACCCAACTCACGCGCAGCACCATTGCAGGCATCCTAAAACGCTTGAACGTTGCGGTGTTCAGTCAGTACAAGACTAACCCGGAAGATTTTATCGCCAGGGCAAGTACGCTGATCAACGAGCAGAAGGCCACGGCCATCGTTGAACATATTGCTTACAATCCGGTAGATGAAACCTATAGCTCAAACATCTTCACCGCCGAAAAGCCGCGGGACGATTTCAGCAAGGCCTTCGAAGCTAACAACCACGTCTACGACTACGTTTTCACTGACTCCAACATTGAGCGTAAATTCGTAGAAGAACTGGACGCCAGCAACGAAGTGGTGGTGTACGCAAAGCTGCCGAAGAGTTTCTTCATTCCCACTCCGGTCGGCAACTACAACCCCGATTGGGCTATCGCTTTCCAAGAGGGCAAGGTGAAGCATGTTTATTTTGTCGCTGAAACCAAGGGGTCAATGTCCAGCATGGATCTACGTGCCATCGAAGCCTCCAAAATCGCTTGCGCCCGAAAATTCTTTGCCAAAATTACTTCGGAACAGGTGAGCTACCAGGTGGTGGATAGCTACGGGAAGTTGATGGAATTGGTGAAGTAAAAACGGATTCTCATCGGTTTGGGTGTTGTGTGTGAGTCCGATAAGAGGAGTTTTCTTTTTTATCGGACTCGCATTTCTTAGCGACGCTGATGTGGTTTGCCGCTCTTCAAGCGATTCGAGTAGATCATCTTGTACTGGGACGACCTGAGCCCTTTTACATAAGATGTTCTAGGTAATACTAGCCCTCTAGACGCGCTTACTGAACGAGTCTTAGCGGAGAAATAGGTACCTCAAGCATGTACTGCTTGATTACGGTATCAGAGACTAAACCCGAAGCCGTTAACACTCGCTTCCACGAATTGTAATCCAGCAGGTTTATCGCACGCTGAACGAGCATAGGTGCCTCCATTGGAATCAACTCATCAAACTCCTCATGCTTCGTAAACCCTTTGCGGTTGAGATATGTAAAGCCGGATTTCGCCTGTTCTGCCGTGAGCAGATCAAGGCTTTGAGCCCTATAGATAAGTGCCTTAAAGCTCACCTTCCATCGAAGCTTTAGCTCTTTGAGCGCTGGCCAATTTAGGTATTTGCCGCGCATTTGAGGAAACTCGGCCGCGAAGCTTGCACGGGGCATCAACAAAGCACTGGCGAACTGATTGGCCTGGTCTTCGGTGTGACGGCATCCCGTTTCTATGCCCTGGTGCATGATCAAATGGCCCAGCTCGTGGGCAAGGTCAAAGCGTTGCCGGCACGGATTGATTTTCGCAGTGTTCCTGACAATCAATGGCCGTTTGTTGAACAACGAGAATGCATCCACTTTGTCATCGGCCTCAGCCAGGTTTACCACTAATACGCCAACCTTCTCGGCCAGCTTGGTCACACTGGAGAGCGGACCAATCCCGAGCCCCTGCTCGCGCCTGAATCTTTCGGCAACTTGTTCGATTTTCCCTATGCCAGATACAGGCTCATCAAGCATGCTAAAGCTCACCGTAGGAAAGGCTACCTCCTTGTCCAGCTCATCAATCAGCAGTTCGAACATTTCGACTTGTGCAGCAATGGTCTTTTTCAAAGTCTGTGAGGAGGCTCTTACACTTCGGAAATGACATTGCTCTAACTCAACTGAACTGCGTCGAGGGGCAAAGAAAAAGCTTTCGTGTACACCCAGGATTTCGCACAAATGGGCGAGTTGCGCCCTGGAAGGAACAGCATTTACTTCAAGCTTGTGAGCGTATTGACGAGTGACGCCTAGCAGCTCACCGATTTCGGCAAGTGAGCGCCCCGCCGCACATCTGGCGAGGCGGAGCTTGTCGGGCGAAAACTCATCGCCTAGAGGCAAAAGGCCTGTTCTGTCATTCATCTAATAAATCAGCATCTCGTGGTGCATTCTTGTCGGCATCTTTGTCCCGACGAACCGGAAATGGTTCCTCGATTTCAACTTCGGGCGGCAGCTCTGTTGCATGTGGGGCGATCAGCGGTACGTAGTCATGAACCCACTGACAGACCACATTTCGATTGGTGTCAAAGCCCAGAATTGATGCCGTCAGGGTCGGTCCGTCAAAATTACCGTCGTTATCTACATAAAGACGCCAAGTGATGTTTTTATCGGTGGATGGCCCTAGGAGGCTCGCTTGGTAAACTTCGACTCGATTAGACAGCAGGCGATGCCGCTTTTTACGGACGTTAGGATCGTCCATAACCACCTGCATCAAGACTCCATTCACACTTGCCGTGAAGTCCATAGTACGGTTCGTGAGCTTCAGCCAAGGGAGGGAAGAATCCCTATGCATACGCTTGAACCGGCCATGAACACGACCATATGGCAGCGTCCCCACTGTCCAATTGGTGTCGTCATCTGTAGAGGTAACCTCCAACGCCCGGTAAGCGGCTTCCAGTACATTGTTGCAGACGAGGTCAAGGTACTCTTGCTTCAGCTTCGGTTCGAACTCACTAGGGTGTTGGATTTTTGGGCATGGAGTCTCTCCACAAAAGCGTGCAAAAAATAAATACTGTCAACCGACATTTTTGTGCAGATCCTCTACTTTGTCAACCTGTGCCAACATGTCCTGCCCTCAATGATCCTGCATCGGTCTGTTCTAGATCAGATCGCAGGCCGTTGGATTACGTGTATGCCTGCTTGCTTTTGAACATTCGGTAGGAGTAAGGCGGCAAGGTCACTTTCCTGATGCTTCTATCAGCGTCATACGGGAAGCTCTAGCGAAGCCTCGGGGCTCATGTATTCGGTATAGCTAGGTGACCGTCTGGCTAAGTCACCTCCACTCCTCCACCTAAGAACTGACCAAATTGATCCCGACAGGGCAAACGGCGACACGTACCAGTGATTCTCTGAGCGAATTGAAACGTCGAGTCGTGCTGTGCAACGACTTCAGCATCGAAGACAACGCCGATTGTCTCTAGACTGATTTCCAGTCTGTGATGTCAAAACGCCTCCCTGTCGGTATGCTTGCGAGATTTCAGGGAGGCGTTGGGCTATGTGGGTTTGGCGAGAAGCAAGGGAAAAGTGGCTGCTGACAGGGGCTGTCGGGGTGCTTGTACTCATTATCCTGATAAACCTGAAGCTATCCGTGTGGCCTTGGCTGGATAATAGCCAGGCTGCTGTTCTCCTTCGAGCTGATGCCACCGGCGACGTGAGCAGTGACCTCCTCGTCGGTCTCTTCTCGGCCTACGTGTTCTATGTGATCGTCGAGCTCATGCCACGCCATCGGAGAGAGCAGCTGACATTGAAGCCATTAAACATGATTGTGGCTGCGGTGATCGATGCATACGAACGCACTAGGGTGTTTGGACATGAGACCCCCATCACTTCAATCGACTTGGCCGTGCTTGATATCGAAAAGCTCAAAGTTCATAAAAGCGAGTTGGTGACGAAAAGGGATTTGCTGAAGGTGAAGTTCGCGATGGAGACCGGCCATTCCAGGTACCCCGACTTCCAGCACGCACTGGCAATGGCAGCGTCAATCTCGCCAGAGCACGCATTGAGCTGGCTTGTGCTGACTGACAAGGTTCGTTTGCTTGCCGAGCAGTATGAGCTATGGCCAGTGAATCCATTCGCTAATAACTATCTCGGCCAACCGACTGATGAGCAGCGGGGGGATGCAAAACTCATGGAGGTGTACATCCAGTACAAGAAAGATATGGCATCGATCGAAGGCACGCTCCGCCTCAGGGTTACTGAGGTTATCGAGGCCACAATTTTCTGGTTGGAGCAGCAAGCCTCATAGCCCTTGATCTCCCCCGAGCTTTGCGTCGTCATATCTGCATAGCCGCTGCCTGGAAAGATATGAGCGATGGATCTCGGACAACCGGGTGTTTGTCAAGACAGCGGTCGTCCTCGGATTGTCCGCCTCTCTCATACTTTTCAAAGTAGTGGTGCCAATAGACAGCACAATGGAGCTACCACCTGAATCTCAAAGGTGCAGTCGTTGCAAATTGAGTATCCGGCCCTAACCCTGTGAAATATTTGTGGCTGAGAAAGTAGGAAGCATGCGGTCTGCCGAGATATAGCCTGCGCACGTCATCGCGCTACCAATCCACGGATCTCGCGTGCCATGTGGGAAGGAGCAACAGGCTCCCAGGGCTCCCAAGCGCTACCTGAATCAGCATCCAAAGTAGTCCGTAGAATCAAAGGTGGGAACCACAAGATCCTCAAGAAGTGAAAATCCGAACATGGCGCATCTGAGGTCGAAGGCTGGCTACAGTGAGCTAACATGGCTACTAAATTCATTAGGAGCGGTTGAATGCCAAGGAAGACGTTGGTTTTCGGAAATGGTTTGGGAATGGCCCTGGATCATGCGCATTTTTCCCTAACGAATGCCATGGCCAACGTTTGGGCTGACCCTGTCGCCGTGACCCCCCCTCAAAAAGAACTCATAAGTCAGTGCTTGGGTGGTAATGGAGCCATACCTCAGCGAGAGGATCAGCTTGACCCTCTTCATCTGGTCATCTCCGCTTGTAAAACTCTCGCCGGGATCAATCGGTCCCAAGGAATGGATGTCCATTGGCTCTCACCAGAAGGGCAACAGTTTCCTTTGGCTGTAGGGAATTACATACACAAGGTCGCTACAAGGCTGCACATGTACGGTGGGGGCCTTCCTCCCGAATTTCTGGGGCCGTTAGTGGATTTCGTGCGGCGGACTCGGTCTCACGTGGCCACATTGAATTATGACAAGCTTCTATACGGCGCCTTTCTTGATGCAGGGCTGATGGCCGATTACTTCAACACCACTCTAGTAGACGGAATGATGGGGGACGGATTCAGCTCTGAGGCTATGGCCCGTAGATACGGCAACACCTTTGGCTACTACCTTCATCTGCATGGATCACCGCTATTCTTTGATCACCACGGCATCGCACGGAAGCGTGATCGCCATCAGCTAAATCCGTTCTCCCCCGAAGGCTCCGACCACATCGTTTTGACGCATGTCCGCCATAAACGCTCGGTGATCGGCGCCTCTGCAGTTTTGTCCGCTTACTGGAATTATCTGAATTTTTGCCTCAACGAATCCGAGGAGATCATTGTATTCGGGTACTCAGGGGACGACGTGCATTTGAACGATGTGATAGCGGCCTACGCCCAGTCTAGACATGTTGTTGTTGTGGAGTGGAACGGTGCTGGAACGAACGATCAGCAGCGGCATTGGTTTTGGACTCAGAAATTCAAGACCACGAACCTTCACCACTGGTACCTACCGAACATCCTAGCTTTCACCAACTGGGAGTACAGATATTAAACGCACAGGCTGAAGCTTCCTCTGCATTGTGGAAAGAGAAGCTCGCAGCAATGTGTACCAAATAGCGCAAATCGCCGTCCGTAATCGTTATTTCGTCCCTTTGAATGGTAACGTCTAACGATTAGCTGAGGCCAAGCTCAGCTCCAGGGAGTGAAGGAATTTTAATGAGTTTTGAATGGACTTACCCCGGTGCTCGCTGGTGGAAATTTGACTTCCATACACATACTCCCGCGTCCAAGGATACCGATGCTTGGCAGCGTGCGATGGGTACCGCTGACGAGCTTACGGCTGAGCAATGGCTTCTTAAATACATGTCGGCTGGTATCGACTGCGTTGCGGTTACTGATCACAACAGCGGGGCCTGGGTCGACAAGCTAAAGACTGCTTACGCGAGCATGCGGGTCGACCCTCCAGACGGCTTTCGCGAGCTGCATCTGTTCCCAGGGGTGGAGCTTTCTGTTAACGGTGGTTTTCATCTGCTAGCAGTTTTTAATATCGATGCAACCAGCAGTGATATTGACTCTCTCTTGGGCAAGGTCGATTACAGCGGTACGAGGGGGGATAGTGATGGCGTAACCCGGCGCAGTGCAGCGGACGTAGTACAGGCGGTGCTAGACGCTGGCGCTCTACCAATNCCAGCGCATGCCGATGCTAGTAAGGGGTTACTCCAACTCAAGACAGAAGGCTCGACTCAGTCTGCTCTCGATCATCAAACGATAGAACTCCTACTGAGCAATCCTGGCGTACTTGCTATGGAGGTATTGACCCCCGCGACTCCCCAAGCCCTCTGCGTACACCCAAGCAAAATTGAACTGGGCTGAAGTGATTGGTTCTGACTGTCACACCTTCCGAGGGCCTGCTGTGCCAGGCTCAAAATATACTTGGATCAAGATGGCTAAACCGTCGCTGGAAGGTCTGAGGTTGGCGCTGTTGGATGGCCAAGGTATTTCAGTTCGTCGAAGCGACGATGTCGAACCCTTTTCACCATTTGATAGACCAGAACACTTTGTTGAAGCAATAGAAGTAGTTGATGCTCGTTTCATGGGGCGTAGCAGTAAACCTACTAGATTAGAGTTCAACCCTTATTTCAACGCGGTAGTTGGCGGTCGAGGCACGGGCAAGTCCACGGTGGTGCATTCATTGCGACTTGCGTTTAGGCGTGAGCGCGAGCTTGATGCGAGCGGCGACCCAAGTGAAACGTTTACCCGCTTTAACAGAGTTGCCAAGGGTCGCAACGAGTTGGGAGGTTTGCTCGCAACTACTAATATCAAAATTACACTCAGTCGGGATGGTATTCGCCATCGTTTGTTATGGCAACAAGATGGCCAAGGACAAAATGTCGAAGACTGGATAGAGGGTGAATGGATCAACTCTGAGAATCAGGCTGTTACAGAACAGCGATTTCCCATAAAGCTATTCAGTCAGGGGCAAATTGCCGCGTTAGCTGGTGAAAGTCAGCAAACCTTGTTGAAAGTAATTGACGAGGCGGCCGAAACTACTAGTGCTAAGGATTTGCTAGAAAGCGCTGCTAGTGGGTTTTTCAGCACTTGTGCAAAATTGCGAGAGCTAAATGTCAGTCTAAAAGGGCGTGAGGCACTTAATCAGTCATTGCAAGATGTACAGCGGAAGTTGGCGCGCTTTGAATCCAGTGGGCATGCGGAAATACTAAAAGATNATCAACGAACTAGCCGGCAATCTAGAGAGCTGGATAAGCAATTTGAAAGTGTTGATGAGCTGGCAGAAATTTACGCGAGGTTGCCAAAGGGCTATTTACGGATGATTTGCCTGTTGGTGGGTTCGATCAGCTCATTGATGCGGATGCGTTAGGCGTTGTTAGCGAACTAGCGGCATCCGTTATGCATGCTCATGCACAGTTAGAGGCTATCGCTCAGCAATTGGATGATGATAATGGTGCTTTGAGAGAGCAGCTTTCGCAGAGTGGATGGCAAGTAAGAGTTGAAAAGGCAAAAGAAGAATATGAGGCGTTAAAAACAGATTTGCAGACCCAAGGCGTTAACGATCCTAGTGAGTACGGCCGTCTAGTACAGGAGCGACAACGACTTGATGCAGAAGCTAGTCGCTTAAATGAGCTGAAAAAGCAGTTTGACGACTTGAAGGCACGTGCAAAGGTCCAGATTGATGAGGTATGGAGCGCGAGACGTGCGGTTAGCGATAAACGAGTTCAGTTTTTACAGGACACACTGGCAGATAATCGATTTGTTAGAATAAAGCTAATTCCATATAGTCGTGACCCTTTAGCAATAGACCGTTCGTTGCGCGATTTACTTGGGGTGCCAGATAGGTTTAAAGATGATATTTACGCTGAGTCTCAAGGTGACTCAGCGGCAAAAGGTATTGTCGCTGATCTGCTGCTCGCTGCTCATCTCCTTGATACACCGATGACTCCAGCTACACAGCAAATTGAAGATGCAGTTAGACAAGTGCAAAGCCGTTTGATCTCGGCCTGTCGTGGTAAGGATGAATTTAGCGGGTGGTTTAACAAGTACTTAACAGGCGAGATTGCAAAGCGGCCCGAGCTTGTTAATCATATTTCGTGCTGGTTTCCTGAGGACGGTTTGCAGGTTGAGTATAGTCGAAAAGGTAACGGGAAAGACTTCCAGTCGATTGGACAGGCATCGGCTGGCCAGAGAGCCGCAGCAATGCTCGCATTTTTGTTAGCCCATGGTGATGAACCATTGATCCTAGATCAGCCTGAAGACGATTTAGATAACCATTTGATTTATGAGTTGGTGGTACAACAAATTCGCGCTAACAAGCAGCGTCGACAATTGATCATTGTTACGCACAATCCGAATATTGTGGTGAATGGCGATGCTGAAATGATTCATTTGCTTGACTTTAATCATCAATGTTTTGTTAGTCAGGCAGGATCTTTGCAAGATAAATCAATGCGAGAAGAGATCTGTAAAGTTATGGAAGGGGGAGAGGACGCATTTCAGCGGAGATATCTGCGTTTAAGAAAAATTGGGTGATTTATTGTGCATCATAACGCGTGATAGCCACGCGTTATGATGCACTGGATGTCGTCTTGGTATTTTTTTGAAATTAATCTACTTGAAGTACTTTTGGTTTAATCCCAGAAGGATCATGCTTTTGTCGTAGCATAATGGGATGCTTTGACAGCTCCCGCCAGCGTTCTTGACGTCTTGCTCTTTTACTATCGGAAGATATTTAGGTAAGTCTTCATCTTCTATTTCTTTGTCGTCAATTGAGCAATTAAAGCTGGCAGTCGGCATGCAAACCACCTCGGGAAGAGTCTTAGCTGATTTGGTATCTTTAGATGCGTCAGAGGCTGCGAGGTGTTTTCCGCCAAATCCTGGCCCTGTTCCGCTCCTATACGAAACTGGATTACCTTGAGTGTCCGTTCCTAGATACCAACCGAAGGTGTAGTGATAACTTCCCGCTGGCGCATTTCCCGCAAAATTTCCCGAGTTTGAACAAACTCCCTGCTCATCACATATAGCATTTTGCTGGCTGCTAATGCTCTCTACACNCTTCTGACCTTCCTTGTCCGTGTAGATGTTGCTAATTCGGACCGGGGTGTTTGGAACGCGGCAATCCCACTCTTTCAGTCCATAGTACTGATCTATCCGAATGAGAGAGCACGCTGTTACATCGTCTTGAGCTTGTACCGCGCTGCCAAGAATCATCAAAAAAGGGAGTAGGACAAGCGTTGAGCGTTTCATGGGGGCCTTCCTTGCAAAGTTAAAAATCAGCGAAGTCTTGATGCATATTCGAGGGATTTGCCTCGTCTCAGAGACTCGCTGGCTGCGAAGCTCATCCCAATACTACCAAAACGGTAGTATCGAGCGATAGACAAGCAATCACGATGCCGCTTTGGTAAATGGATCGTGTGCATGTCAGTCTTGGGAAAGCGCATAAAGCAGGCCCGCGTGCAGGCAGGCTTATCGCAGGAGCGGTTAGGTTTGGATGCTGGTCTGGATGAGATGTCTGCGAGTACTCGCATGAATCGCTATGAGCTGGGAAAGCGGGTCCCAGCTCCTGACTTTGTCGAGCGTTTGAGTAAGGTGCTCAACGTACCGGCAGCATTTTTTTATGCCGTTGAGGATGATGAGGCAGAATTGCTGGTCAAATTTCATAAGCTTCATGCGGTGGGACGTGTGGAGCTAATGAGTCGGCTGGATGAGTTGCTTGTCGCTAAGCCCTCAGACTAATTTTGCAGGTGCCAGGTCCCCGGCCTTTCTGGCTATAACTTCAAATATTACGCATGAAACCACCACCGCGATAAGCACGGGCCAAAATCGCACAAGGATGAACACAAGCAAAAATTGCCAAGACGCAGCTGGCCAGTATTCCGAAAAACAGAAAAAGTAAGCCGATAAAGCGAATTACATTCATCGTGAATTTCCTTCAGACATAAAACTGCTTGAGCGGAGAGTGCTCAAGCAGCAGTGGTGGAGAGCAGCGTCAGGCTACCAATCGAAGAGCAGTTTCGAGTGCGCATTGTTTGATAACAGCTCCTTGACCAAACCAGGCCGCGTCCATGCGGTACTCATTGCTGCGTGCCCGTCGCTCGTGATCGACATACTCGGTGACTGAGTTGAGCAAACCCCAGGCGGTGCCCTTGGCGGATTCCAACTCGGCGCCTCGGCCATGTCCTTCATACATGCTCAGTACTTTGTTTAAGGCGCGCTCATTCGAGAGACCTGTGTGCTCAGGCTTAACGGTCTGTACTTCACATAACACACTGCGCAGATACGCCTTTGCCTCATGGTCTTTTACGGGGCGGGCGGCGAGTGTGCGCATGCGGTACATGAAGTCGTCCCATTGCGAGACGGTGATGCCCAGTTGTTGTTTGACGGTGCGAGGATCGAAGCGCGTGCTGTGTGGCACCTTGATCGCCTGGCTGGCGCCATTGATGGCAATCGTCAGTGTGTTGTTGCAGACCACGCGAATGGTGGTCGGCGTTGCGG
>Ga0065696_1000081_pt1 | contig 21194 bp, 14 predicted proteins | sample SwiRhiMetagenome_FD_59085 | JGI IMG/M metagenome (GOLD analysis project Ga0065696, IMG submission 59085) | Bulk soil microbial communities from switchgrass field near East Lansing, Michigan, USA - East Lansing bulk soil v2 (version 2) | ecosystem: Environmental > Terrestrial > Soil >...
ACCCGCCTCTACGACGGACGCCACGTTGGTACTGTCGTAGCTTTCACGCTGCTCGCTTTTGCTGCGTCCGAACGAGCCTTTGCTCTTCTTCGAATAGAACGAAGCGTCTTCGTCCAGTGCCGAAAGAATACTCAGGTCACGCTGCGCCTCCAGGGCCACGTTACCGCCGCCGCTTACTCGACTTGCGGTCAGTTCAAGATCCTTTCCGGCATTGAGTGACACGTCACCGCCCGCGGTCAGCACACTGGAAACCTGGTTGATGTGGTCTTCCGAGCGGCTGACTTTTTTGGACTTGCTGGATGAATGCTGTTCATCGGCTGCCGACGAGATACTCAGGTCTTCATTGGCGGCAATATCCAGATCACGCTTGGCATCAATTCGACTGGCAATAGCGGTGAAGTCGCGGCCTGCCGTGACCTTCACATCACGTCCCGTCTCCACACTGGCGCCGGTTTGCGTCACGGTTTGCGTGCGGTACCTGCTACCCATATCAACTGAGTCGCGTTGCTCTACCGCGTCAATGTGAACATCACGCCCAGCGGTGATTGTGGTGTCGCGTCCGCTGGTCAGGACACTGCCTTTGTTGGAAACGTCGCGACCGGCGTTGAGGCTAAGGTCGTTGGCGGCTTCAATCCTGGCTGCGCTATCGAGGTAATCGCGGCGTATTGAAGTACCGGAGCTGTAACCGGTGGTGGTCACGCTACGCTCGTTGATCACATCGCCACCAACGGCTGTGAGCGTTACATCGCGGCCGGCAATGATCCCGCCAGCCTTGTTGACGATGTTGTTACCCGCCAGCAGGTCCAGACGGTTGCCGGCTTCAATCAACCCGCTGTTGGTCAGGTCGTTTCCGGCCTTGGCTGACAGGTTATGAGTGGCGCGCAGGGTTCCTGCGTTCTCCAGGTTCTCACCCGCCATAAGGCTGATGTCCTGGCCAGCAATCAGGGCGCCGTTGGGGGCCAGGCGATTATCCGCTTGGGCCAGGTACAACACCGGCACCAACACCCTTTCGCCGTTGATCACATTCTCTTCAAGCCAGACGATATCGTGGGTTAGTGCGGCCACTTGCTGACCGGTCAGCGATACGTCCACCGACAGGTCGAGGGCCTGCTTGCTGCGAATGGCGTTATCCATCAGATGACGGAACACCGCCTCGTCCGAGGTCTGGCCATCGATAAAGCGCTGTCCGGTACGCTCGACAATCGCTTGCTGGATCAAGCGTTGTTCATACAGACCATCACCCAAACGCTTGGCGCTTTCATCCGGGTTGTAGCCCAGACCAGCGAGGAGATAATCTGAGCTCATGAACTGTTTGAGGTCAGTCAGAACCGGGTTGGTTTCGATCAGGTATTTGTGCGGCTGAGAGACGGCTGTACGGTCAGGCAAGCCTTGCACACGGCTGAGGGGTTGACCGCTTCCAGGTGTCGCGGTGGCGAGTGGAGTGATACCCGGAACATTCAGCGAGCTTCCTGGGGCGATCATGCCGGTACGTGGATCGCGGTCTGAAGGATTCAGGCTGCCGACGGCGGGAGCCCCCCCGGTGTTTCCGAAGTTGATGCCTTCAACTCGTGTGATATCTGTTCGACCTGGCAGCATGGACCCCGCTCCCACGCTACCCCCACCGGACGCATCGACAACACGGGCATTGGTATTGATGCCTCCAGCCTCACGAGCCACAACGGAGACGGGGCGAGAGTCCGCCGCAACCTGGGCGACGCCGTTCAACTGGATCGTCCGACCTTGATTTTGAGGCAACGCCTGCCGTCGTTGAGCCAGGTCGATGCTTGCCCCGCTCAGGGTCCAACTTTTTGGCTCATTGCTGCGTTGCGCCATCTGGGTATCGCTTACTCCACTGCCACTGAGACGGAACAAACCATTCTGGCCCGTTGGCAAGGCGAAGTTGGGCAGCGTTACCGGATTGACTTGCCGCTGCGCCAGATCCGGAGGCAATTGGGCATTGACGGAGATATCTTTGGTGATGACCGTGGGTTTTGCCACGCCGTTTTGCTGGCCTTGGTTTATAAAAGGGGCCAGGTTTTTGATATCGCCGTTCTGGATAGATTTTGTTGCGTTTATCGAAACAGTTTTACCTGCCTGAATAACGGCAGCCGCCGAGCTACTGGACTGATAGTTCCTGACATCACTCATTAAATTGAGCGCCAAAANNGCGGCTGGAACAGAAACCTCAGGGCCCTGCCCAAAATAGGGGTTTAGATAACCAGTTCTTTGGCCTGCTCCGGTAACCAGATTGGGGGTGCATCCACCGCCGTCACCGACACATGATTCGCCGGCATAATATTCCATCGCATATCTGGAATTACGATTTACATAGTAGTCTACTGGACCATCGCCATTTACATATGCAAAAATTGGTGCAGAAAAACTTCGACCAGGCGTAGACTTGTAAACTCTCGAACGTGTGAATTCGCCTGTACTTACAGAAGTATTCTCAAAGACATCTGCTTTAAAACTTATATTTCCACCTGAGACGATAGTTGATGCAAAGTTATTAAAATTCCCCACATCAGCATTAAAATCACCTCCCACTGATACCGTCGCCGATTGCCCGGAGAAAGTAGCCTCAGATATATACCTCTCCTCCACAAAATAATTCATGTAATAACACTTATTGCCATCACAATCAAAAGTTATATCACCCGATAACAAACGCTCTTTACCTGCAACACCCAGCCTCTTATTTTCAAAGACAGTAGAAGCAAGCGTAAAAATCTGCGTCCGACTGTATAGAGGATGAGAAGTTTACAACGTTATTAGCCTTACCCCCTGCTGTCCACCAATACTCAAGTTACCTAGACTGTAAATGGCCGCATTATTATTATTCAGCAGATCACCGACTTTAATGTCAATGTTCGAACCGCTAAAAATCAGTCCACCTTCATTCAACAACGTCGGTGTCTGCAGCAACAGCGCCTGTGTACTGCCCAACGTTGCATAGTTATTAATCGCGCCGGCACCGACACTCAGCTTCGCCGCAGATGTAACCCGACCGTAGTTGTTGAATGCTCCCGCGATATTGAGGGTTGTATCGCCGCCTCCTGCAATGCTCGCAGCGCTGCTCACGTTCAACTGCGCCGCACTCAAGCCCAATGTCCCGACGCTGCTGTAACGACCATTACCACCGTAGTTGCCTGTCAGGGTCAGATCCGCGGAGCCATCACTGGTGATCACCCCATCATTGTTCCAGTTGCCCCCCGTACCGATCAGGCTGTCGGACGCCAGCAACTGCCCACCGGCGGTTTGATTCAAGGTGTTGACGTTGATCCTCAAGCGCCCGGCCTGGATCACGCTGCTGTTGGTCCAATTGTCCGCAGTGAGGGTCAGACCGCCTCTGGTAACCACGTCACCACCGGCCTGAGTGAGGTTGGCAGTGGAGATATCAAAGGTGCCAAAACCTGCATGCAACAAGCTGCCACCCTGGTTATGAAAGCCACCCACATTCAGCATCAGATCGGCGTTGGCGGTTTCCAATCGGCCATTGCGGTTATCAAACACGCCGCCAATCTGGAAGTTGGTTTTTCCACCGCTACCCAGCGCCCGAATTTGCCCACCCTGGTTATCAACGCTATTGGCCGCCACATTCAGGCTGCCATCGCTTTCAATCACCCCACCACGGTTGGTGAGTAGCCCATTTGCCGCCAGCTCAACCGCGCCACCGGCAATTTGCCCGGCATTGTTATCCACTTGCTGGCCACCCACCCGTACCAAGCCCTTGGCGTACACGCCACCATTGGTATTGGCAAAATAGTTGGCGTTGACCACAGCATCGCCCGCTTGCGCGGCGATGCGTCCACCCTGGTTGTTGATGCTGTTGGCGAGCAGGTTCAGGCGTTGTGCCTGGATAATGCCACCTTGGTTATTCAGGCCTGCGGCCAACTGGGCATCCAGCAGGCCCTTGAGGCTGGCCAACGTACCGCCTTGGTTATCGACATCAACCGCGGAATGTTCAGGCCCAGGCCGGTTTGGCCCTGCACGACTCCCTTGGCGTTGTTCAGGCCCGCGGCGTTCAGTTGCACATCGGCGTCCTGGCTGTAGATCAGACCATTGGTGTGGTTCTGTACGACGTCTGATGCCGTGATTGCTACCCGTTCCTTGCCTGCAATGGTGCCGCGCTCACTGTTGTTCAGGCCTCCGGTAAACAGGGTCAACAGGCCCTGGCTGGCAATCTGGCCGTCGGCGTCGTTGTAAACCTGGCTGGCACGTTGCAGAAGCAACGGCCCAGCGCTCACCAGCTTGCCGCCGCTGTTGTTGAGGTTGCCGAGCAAGTCGAGGGTCAACTGTCCGTTGCTCGCGAGGGTGCCGCCGCTGTTGGTCAGGTCGGTACCGGTAAAGGTGAAGGCTTGTTGCGCGTTGATGGTGGCCTGGTTGGCCAGGGTGGCCGCTTGTACATCCAGCGTGGTGCCGCTCTCGATCAAGCTGCCGTCACCATTAACCAATGCGCCCGTCACCGACAGGTGTTGCCCGGCGCCGCTGGAAAGCACGGCCTTGCCACGGTTATCCAGGCTGGCAGCGCTGACGTCCAGCCGCCCCTGACTGACCAGCGCACCTTCGTTGTTGTTCTGCAGGGCACCGCTGAGGCGAACATCGATCGCGCCATTGCGGCTCGACAGAGTGCCGTGGTTGCGATTATCGAGGCTTCCACCGCTGACGTTCAGGCCTTGCCAACCGGACATCAAGCCATTCGCGCTGTTATTCAGGCTGTCCGCGTTGAGGGTCAGTACCCGACTGCTGATCAGCTTGCCGGCACTGTTATCCAGCGCGCGCGCCGCTAGGGTAAAACTTTGCTGGCTGGAGATTTCACCGCCTTGGTTACTGAGGTCGCGCAGGTTTTTCAGGGTCAACGGGCCGTTGGCGAGGATCAGGCCGTTACGGTTGTCCAGGTCACTGTTGTTGAAGTCGACGGTTACGCCCTGCTCACCGACGATCCTCCCTCCCGCCAGCGCCAAGGCGTTGAGGTCGATAGCCATGGCACCTTTGGCAGAGACTTCACCGCCGCTACCGGAATTGAGGCTGGCGGCCTTGAGGTTCAAGGTGCTCCGGCTATTGATCAGGCCGCTGGCGGTATTGTTCAGGGCCATGGCGTTGAGCGTTACGGCAGCACCCAGCAGGGTACCGTTCTGATTGTTAAAGTCAGCGCTGTGCACAGTGACCGCTTGCGCTGCGCTGATAAGGCCCTGGTCGCTGTTATTCAGCAGACCGGCGCTGGTCAGTTGCAGGTCGCCGCGACTGGTCAAGCTGCCGCCACGGTTGTCCATGGCAGTGGCTTGCGCATTGAGACTCGCCCCGCCGATCAGCCCCTTGATGTTGGTCAGAGCCTGGTCGATGCGTAGGGTCAGGCCCTGATTGCTCAGCAGCTTGCCGTTGCTGTTATCGAGGTTTTGGGCGGTCAGGCTGAAGGCTTGGCCGCTGGAGATTTCGCCACCGTTGTTGGTGACGTTGGTGAGGTTATTAAGAAGCAATGGGCCGACGGCATTAATCAGACCGCCTTGGTTGTTAAGTTGACCATTGTTCATATCCAAGGACAGGCCGGCATTGCTGAACAGTTTGCCGCCTTGCTGCTCCAGCCCGGTGACGCTGGCGGTCATGGCGCTGGTGCTGCCGATGCTGCCACCGTTGTTCAACTGCGCGGTGGTCAAAGACAAAGTATCGCCGCTGTTGAGACGACCGCCTTGGTTGTTTACCTCGCCAGAAGTAACCGAGACAGGCCCTTTGCCGCTGATGTTGCCCTGTTCGTTACCGAGGTTGGCACTGCGCAGGATCAGGTTGCCATCAGTCAACAGCTCGCCGCTTTTTGTTATTCAGCATGCTCGTGACAGAAACGTTCAAGCCTTGGGCGCTGGATAGGCTGCCCTTGGTGTTATTGAGACTGTGCGCTTTGACGTCCAGCGTACCTTCACTGCTCAGTAGACCTTCGCTGTTATCCAAGTCGCCCGCCAGCGCCAACACCAACGGCTGCTGGCTGAACAATCTGCCACCGGCGTTATCCAGCGAAGTGCCGGTCAGCGTGAGGCGCTGGCCGTTCAATTGCCCCTGGGTGCGGTTGATCACCTGATCTACCGCGAGTTTCAGCCCCTGACCCGCGAACACTAAGCCCTTATCGCTGTTGTCCAGTTGCACTCCGGTAACGGTGACATCGGCATTGCCGGTCACTTCACCGGCACGGTTATCGAGATGGCCAACGTCGAGTTTCAGCGCTTTTGTGGCGCCTACCAGTCCCTCACGGTTATCGAGGTTCGCACTGCTGATGTGCAGGCCTTCGGTGCTGATCAGTTGGCCTTTCTGGTTATTGAGAACGTCGGTGTTGATGGTGATCTGCGCCTTACCGGCGATCTCTCCGTTACGGTTATCCAGAGTGGCGCCGCCAAGCAACAAGGTACCGTCGGCAATCACGGCTACCGTGCTGGTTATCCATGCGTTTGGACGCACTGATAGTCTACGTCGCCTCGGCCGCTGATCAGGCCTTTGACGTTGGCCAGCACTTGGTCGAACGCGCAAGGTCAACGCTTGGTTGCTGATGAGTTTTCCGTTGGTGTTGTCGAGGTTCTGCGTGGCCAGGGTGAAAGCGTTCTGGCTGGAAATTTCACCGTTCTGGTTGTCGATACTGGCAAGGTTGTCGAGCACCAGAATCCGGGGCGTTGATCACACCGGCGTTGATCAACTTGCCGTTGTGAAGATCGAGAGTGAGCTGCGTGGTGCTCACGAGTTCGGCGCCGCCCAGTTGCGTGAGACCGTCGAGGTTGGCGTTCAGAGTACCGATGCTGGCGATGCGACCACTGTTGGTCACTTGGGTGGCCGTGAGGTCAAGACGCTCGGCACTGAGTACGCGACCGTTGAGGCCGTTAGTGAACTGTCCAGTGACGAGGCTTGTTTCTCGCTGGCTTTTAATCAGCCCCTGGGTGTTGTTAAGGCTCCTGCTGGTCAGCTTAAGACCTTGTGCGCTTTCTACGGTGCCACCGTTGTTCAGCACGTCAGCAGCGGTGTTAATGCTCAACAGAGCGGCACTGGAAATACTCCCGCTGCTGTTATCGATGCGCTGCCCAGCCAGGTCCATTGAACCTTCGCTGTTGAGTTTGCCGCGAGTGTTGTCCAGGCCGGCAGATAATTTCAGGACCAATGAGCGCTGCCCACCCAAGGTGCCGTCGGTGTTATCCAGTCGCGTACCGGTCACGCGTACGTCCTTGGCAAAAACAAGGCCCTTGGTCTGGTTGATGACCTCAGATACCGCCAGCTCCAGTGTGGTACCGGCCAACAGCTTGCCGCCGCTGTTGTCGAGGCGTTCGCCGCTAAGGTCGAGGTTTTGCTGGCTGGAAATTTCGCCGGCGCGGTTATCGATGCTGTCGACCTTGAGTTTCAGCGCTTTTGTCGCCGCAACTAGGCCGCCGTTCCGGTTATCCAGAGTGTCAGCGTTGAGGGTCAGGCCACCCTGGGCAACCAGTTCACCACCCTGCTGGTTCAATACGCCAATGGTGGCGTCCAGTTCATCTTCGCTGGCAATGCGGCCCTTGGTGTTATTCACGGTGTCCACCGTCAGGCGCACCGGTCCGATAGCGCTGACCAGACCGCCTTGGTTGCTCAGGAATTGGCCGGTGATTGCCAGTGCCTGTTTGCTGTTCAACACACCTTCTCGGTTATCGACTTGGCCGACGTACAGATTCAGGTTCTGGTTGGCACTAACGACGCCGCCACGGTTATCCAGGCGCCCCCCCTCGGATCTCCATCACACCCTTGGCCAATACGCTGCCTTTGGCCTGGTTATCGAGCAGACCATCAACCTTCACGGTGAGATCACCATCGCTGACCAGATGACCGGTCTGGCTATTGTCCAGGCTGCCTGAGGTGACGTTCAAACGCTGGCCACTGCCCAGGGTTCCGCCTTGGTTGCTCAGTGCTCCGGTCGTGGTCAGATCGAGGCTGATATCGCCCATGACCTGGCCATTGCTGTTGTCCAGACGGGCCGCCTGGACGTTGAGCGCTGAAGCGGCGATTAGGCCCTTTAGGTTGGTCAGCGCTTGCTCGACCTTAAGGGTCAACACCTGATCGCTAAGCAACTGACCGTCGTTGTTATCCAGGCTTTGCGCGGCCAAGGTAAACGCATGCTCGCTGGAGATTTCACCGTTGTGGTTAACGACGGTGGACAGGTTTTTGAACAGCAGTTGGCCCGGCGCATTGATCAGACCATCGGTGTTGTCGAGGTGGCCTTGGTTCATGTTCAGGGTCAGGTCGGTGAGACTATAAAGCTCGCCACCGCTTCGTTGGTCCAGGCCGGTAACACTGGCAATGAGTGCCTTGTTACTGGCAATGCGGCCGTCAAAGCGGTTGTCCACCCGCCCAGCTGTCAGGTCAAGGCGATCTGCGCTGGTGAGGCGCCCGCTGTTCTGATTATCCAAGGTCCCTGTGGTGACACGCACGGCGCCGTCACCAATCAGCTTGCCGCCTCGGTTATCGAGGCTGGCGCTGTTCAGGGTCAGTGACATCGCGCTGAGCAATTCACCGCTGCGGTTGCTGACGGCACCGGTAGTGGTCAATTGCTGCGCCGCACCGCTGCTGATGCGACCGCCGTCGTTGTTCAGCGTGGTGCCTTGCAGCGTCAAGTTACGATCGCTGCGCAAGGCGCCTTTGCGATTATCCAAATGGTCGAGGGTCAGATTGATCGCGCCGTTGGCTAACAAACGGCCGCCGTCACTGTTATCGAGCAGGGAACCGGTGAAGGACAGGTCGTTTACGCTGGATACCTCGCCGCCCTGATTATTGAATTGATCGATGTTGAGGCTCATCCGCTGGCCGCTGACAAAGCGGCCGCCACGGTTGATCGCAACGCCTGAATTGTTGACGGTCAGTAACGTGTCGCCTTGAAGCAGCCCTTGGCTGTTATCCAGCGTCATGCTGTTCAAGGTCGTCGTCGCACCAAGAATTTTGCCTTGGCGATTATCCAGCGTCGTGGTCACGAACAGCGTTGCGTCATCACGTATCTTGAGCTCGCCTTCGGCATTGATCAGGCTGTTGGCCCGAAGGTCCAGACCGGTCGCGGCAATCAAGCCCTTGGTGTTGTCCAGCGCCTGGGCAATACGCACCAGCAAACCTTCTTCGCTGAGGAGCTTGGCGTTGCGGTTGTTCAGGGAATTGGCGGATAGAGTAAAGGTCCGGCTGCTGGAGATTTCACCAACCTGGTTGTCAACACTATTGAGGTTGCTCAACAGTAAACGTCCTGGGGCATTGATGATTCCGCCCCGGTTATCCAGATGGCCTCCATTCAGATCGAGGCTGACATCGCCCTGGCCAAAGAGTCGGCCGTCATTGTGCTGATCAAGATGGGTGACAGTGGCGTTGAGTACCTCACCACTGCTGATCCGCCACCCTCACTGTTGTCCACCTGACCGGCTTTCAAATCCAGGCGAGCCTCACCGCGCAAGGTGCCATGCTGGTTGTTCAACGAGCCGTTCAACTGCAAACCAAGATTGTTGGCAACGAAAGTGCCTTGGCGATTATCGAGGTTGCCCAGGCTGAGGCGCGCATTGCCCTTGGCGGAAAACAAGCCGGTTTGGTTAAGCAACTGACCAGCGATAGCGGTGGCCAACGTGCCGTCAGTGGTCAGCTTGCCTTCGGTGTTATCCAAACTGGTTGCTATCAGATCAAGCGCAGTACCTGCCGCTAACGTGCCGCGTTGGTTATTCAGCGCAGCACTGGTGATAGTCAGGGAACGGTCGCCCTGAATCTTTCCACTGCTGTTGTCCAGCCCCCCAGTACTGGAGACGAGATCGGTGGCAACAACCTCACCATTGCGGTTATCCAGACTGCCTGCCGTCACCTGTGCCGATTGACGCGTTGCGATGCGCCCGTTCTGATTATTGATCAGCCCCTTTGCATCCAGGCTCAACGACTGCCCGGCCGAGATCAGGCCTGCTACGTTGTCCAACTCATTCAGTTGCAGCGTAACGTGAGCAACACCCGACAACTCGCCATTTCGGTTGATCAACTGGTTGGCATTGATCCCAACGCTACCTGTACTGAGGATGCGCCCGTGATTCTGGTTATCCACACGCGTAGCGGTCAGTTGCGCAGTGCGCTGAGCACTCAGCGTGCCGCCCTGATTCGCCAGTTCACCGGTGCCGATGGTCAGGTCACGGCTGGCGATCACGGTCTTGCCGCTGTTATCGATAGCCTGTGCGGTCAAGCGCACGTCGCCTTGGGTATTGCGGCTGTTATCCGCGTTGACGCCCGCTTCGATAATCCCGTTATTGGTCAGCCGGCCACCGGCGTCCAGGGTGATGTTGTCCTTGGCCGCCAGGGCCTGTTGATTGGTCAGCGCGCCTTGGGTTTTCACCGACAAATCGGTACCGGCGTAGACCGCGCCTTTGGCTTCCAAGTTGGCGGCCTTGACTGCCAACGCCGCACCGGCCGAGGTCTGCCCCATGACCACATTGCCCGCCGCATCAATCTGGATGTCACCGCCGGCGACCATGTCCCCGGACAGTTTCACCCCCACGCCCGCTTCGGTGCCCACCAGCTTGACCGCGCCCACATACATCCCACCCAGCGCCGACGAATCAATCGCCAGATCCGGCGCCTTGCTGCCATCCGACGCACGCGCCGTGGCGTTCAAGGTGCGTGCGTCCACATCGTTGCGACCCGCGACAATGGTGAGTTTTTTTGCCTGGATCTGCGCGTTAATGGTGGTGGCGCGGGTGATGATTTCGAACTGGTCGACGTTGGTGGCGTTAAGGCCCGTGCCTTCGATGGCGACGCTGCCTTGATCGACTTGATAGCGGCTGATCTGGCCGTTCTCGATCACTGCTTTGCCGGTGGTCAACGTGGCTTGCGGGGTATTGATAAAACCGCAGCCATTGCAGGTGATGCCATACGGGTTGGCAACGATCACATGGGCCGATTGCCCCGCCACTTCGGTGTAGCCGCGCAACTGACTCGGACTGCCGCCGTTGACCTCATTGAGGATCACGCTGGCTGCTGTACCGTTGAAGTTCTGGTTGCCGAGGATGATCCCGCCCAACTGGGTCGATTGGGTGCGGCTGGTGGCGTTGTTGAGGATGACGCCCTGCTGGCCGACGTTGTAATCCTGGAAACTGGTTATGGGGACAACCCGCTGCCAATTGGGGCGCCGCGATATTGACGATGGGTACGCCGTTACCCGCCTGGCCCAGCGTTGTGCCCGGTGCGCTCACTACTATCCCATCCGCCTGCGCCAGCAACGGCTGCCAGAACATCGCGTTGGCCAGAATCAACGCCAAGCCACGCTTGGGCAGTCCCAGGAAAGTGGAGCGCGTTTTCAAGGCCGCAGAAGGTTGGCGCGCAAGAAAGGCGAACTGACGAACGTCCATGTCAAATCCCGAGGCCCGAAGGCGGTAAACAATTTAAAGAAAGAAATCCATACGGAAATAAACCGGCGCTTCACGTTCAGTGATCGGCCCCGGGCGTTCCAAAGAGTGTGCAAAGGTCACCGAGGCGGCGACGTTCTGGCCACGCGCGAACAACTCCACGGAGTTGCTGCTCATGCGTCCGTGCTGTTCGGCGTTGTAGCGGCCATGGCTGATCACGCCTTGGTCATAACCAAGGCTGGTGCCGTATTCATTGAATACTGGCTGCAACCACGCGATGGTCACCGGGCGGCTCCAGCGCAGGTCGTTGCGCCAGTAGCCGCCGCTATCGCCGGCCAGGCTTTGATCCTTGTAACCACGTATCGATGACTGCCCGCCCAGGCTCATGCGCTGGGGGCTGAACAGCACGTCTTCGCTGCGCTGGCCGGTCATCAGGCTGCTGAAACTGAATGACTCGCCCCACAGTTTGAAGGGGTACAGGTAGCTCACGGTCGCGGTGTATTTGCGGTAGCGCGCATCGGCCTGCCCGGGGCGCGGATTGTGATTGGCCTGGGCGTCGAACGCGCCAATGCCGTCCTGCATACCCAGGTCGATGTTGAGGAATGAGCCGCCGATACGTCGACCATGGTTGATGCCAAACTGGGCTTCGCTGAGGCGGTTACTGCTCAACGCGAGCTTGCTGTCTTCGATGAAGTTGTTGGTGCGCAGGTAGGCCACGCCGGTGCTGAGTGAGGTTTTGCTCAGGGCGTCGCGATGGATTACCCGCTCCAGGCGCAGTTGATGGCTCTGACTGTCTCCGGACTGTTTGAAGTTGAAATTATTGGCTTGGGCCAGCGAGCGGTATTCGGTTTCGCTGTAGCTGTAATTGAGGTTCCACCAGCCAAAGGGCAGGTTGTAATTGAGCATCGAATTGCGTGAGGTTTTCTGGTGGTCGCTGACGGCATCGTGGCTGCCGCGTAGCGACAATTGATCCGCCAGGCCCAGCGGATTGTCCCAATCCAGGCTGGCGCCCCATTGCTGTTCACCGGTGCTGCGCTGGCCGCCATTGTGACGAGACAGGCCGACGCGCCAGGGTTTTCTGCAGGGTGTTCTTGACCAGCACATCGCTGCCGCCTACTTCTTTGCCAGGGGCCAATTCCATCTGCGCCTGGTTCGATGGCAGACGGTTCAGTTGGTCGACCATCTGCTCGATCTCGCGCAGGTTAAGCAACTCGCCCGTCTTGCCCGGAAAGCTCATGGCCAATTGTCGATCGGTAATGCCGCTGCCTTCAGCGCCCTTCAAGCTTTCCAGCTTGCCCTCGACGACTTGGATTTTGAGGACGCCGCTGGAGAGGTCTTGTTGTGGCAAGTACGCGCGGCTGGTGACCAAGCCTTTGGCCAGATAGCGGTCGGTGATGACCTTGAGCAGTTCATTGAGTTGGGGCACGCCAAGGCATTGGCCAATATAGGGTTTGATCAGACTGGCGCGCTCGCCTTCGGACAGGGCATCGGCGCCGGCAAGTTCGATGGTTTTGATCGTAAAGCAGCGCGTGTCGACGGGGGCTGTCGGCTTGGTAGGCGTAGCAGCTTTGCCGGGCAGGTCCTTGAGCTCTTCGAGGCGGCGTTGTTGCTCTTCGAGCAGGCGATCCTGGCGGTCACGGATCAGGTCAGTAACGCCCGGCGTATTCTGCGGTGTAGCGCCTTGAGCTGTCCCAGCAAAGCCCAGGCAAAAAAAAGCGGACAGCAGACTGAGCCTGGTCCGGTGTGCCGAACGCCACATTTCTAGATCCCTCTACATGGCTTTGTGCCATCAATTGGCGGGGATCTTATGGTGGCGTTTTAGTGGCGTCAATTAAATGTACAACTTTGTTTCAGTGGTGACACACGATCACCTATAGTCTTAAAAATTAAGACCTTTAATATCAATCACTTAACAGAAATCGTGAATATGCAATTCATGTCCGTACTTGGCAACGCAATTGGGAGGTAAATTCGCGCCTCTGGCTTAGCCGGCAGTTTTTTATGGAAGAAAACCGCTCAATGGTGGTGCTATTGGCTGATTGGCCTGCTCTTAGAGGAGTGCGGCCAGTAATGTATACCCCTTCAACCGGCGTGATCGTGACCTGTAGCGGCACCTGAACACCTCCACCCGTTAGGGCAGGNGCTTTACCCATCTCCAGCCCAGTCACACACGCTGCCCGTCGATTGACACCGATACGCTGATCACCAAAATTGGTCCCAATAGCGCCCGATCCTCTGGGGCTGGCCAGTCCAGCTTTTATGTTTGGGCCTTCTTGGATTGGCGCCAACCGTGGTTACCCTTCCCTTCTTGGGCTGATACGACTGCTGCCACTTTCATGATACTTAGCTCTGATCGAAGGATCAGAGGCCACCTCATGCTGGTCACGCTGTGCGCTTTGATCACCCAGAGAAACTCACCTTGTCAAAGCGCAGCAAACCAATGGCCTATAGGAAGAGGAGACGGTCGCGGGCAGCTATCGCATAACCTCCAATGCCTGCCGCACCTGGTCAACGTCCACGTGGACGTACTTCAAGGTTGTCGCGATGCTTCGATGCCCTAAAAGATCCTTGACGATGTGAAGGTTGCTCCTAGGCTGCTTCATCAAGTCCGTCGCGATTGTGTGCCTGAAACGGTGCGGGCTCACATGCACACCGAGCTTGCGGNTCAGAGCAGTGTAGAACCTTGATAGCTGACTCATATTCATCGTTCTGCACAGGTGACGCTGAGAGAATTTGTTGACGTTGAAGAGTTGCTCATTTTGCTTGATGCCGCGCTTCTTGGCGTTCAAGAGCAGGATCCTCAAGTATTTGGCGAGCTTGCTGTGTATGGGCACATAGTGCTCATCAAAGTTCTTCGAGACTTCGGGATGGATGCAGAACTGCAGTTTCTCCATATCCACATCTTGAGGGCGTAGACACAACAGCTCGTTTGCCCGGATTCCCGTGTAGTAGAACGTCTCAAAAACTGTTCGCCAGAACCATGCGGGATGCAGTGGCGCCATCTCAAACGTCTTCATTTCAGAACGTGCCATACCGAAGAGGATGATCCTTGCATCGCGAATCAACCGTTGCTTAACCGTCTTGGGCGGACGATTTGGGCACCTCACCCCGCAACCCTCAAAGGGGTTGTCGAGTTGACTGGTCAGGTTGTTCTTGATGGCGTAGCCGAAGAGCGCCCGTAGATGCCGCAAGTAGGTATTCCAACTCACCTCTTTGATTTCTTTGCCCAAGACTGACTTTCGCCATTTGAGGACTGTAGCCCGGTTGATTTCGTCAATCAGGCAATCCCCCGCGAATCGAATCAGTGCATTCGTGGCCACTCGATATCCTTGCTCGGACGTCTCTCGCAGGTGCTTTTCGAAAAAATAGATCTCCGGCAATTCCGAGATTAAATGCATGTGGATTCTTCCTTGACCATTTGTGACCCCTTCAACGCCAGATACGGGTTGTCATAGGGTTTCTCAGTAAAAATCTGATGCGGATCCTTGAGCAGGTAGCCTCTGATGTCTCTTGTTTTTCTTGGGCCTCGAACCTCACAGGTCCAAATATTCAACCCTGTCGAGCACTTCTGATGCAGCCCCAGCTTCTCGAAGCAACGCTGCACCCAGCGCCAGTCGGTGGTGCCCTGTTCTTTCGCCAACCTCGCAATATGAGGGTGTTCTTGTGCATAACGCTGGAAAATCCCAGGCGTCACGAGTAATGCAGATCCAGCGACGCTGTGCACTTTCGCTTTGGAGTCGTTGACGATGATCTTGTGCGTGACCACACCTAACCGAAGCCAGCTTACAAAGGCCTCGCCCAATTCCTTGCGAGTCGTCTCCAGGGATGAGTGGCACAACGGGCCTGGTAGGCAATCGGCAGAAAATGAACACGCGAGGTCCTCACCCACAGGCTCAGCCGGCTCTTTCTCATACCAAGGACGACCATCCTCTTCGACCGTCCGAACTAACGACGCCCCCTCCCAGAGATCGTCTGGATACTGCGTAGCCTCCATGTATGCGAGTGGTATAACTTTGTAACTTGCCTCGGAAGAGATTTCCGTAGGGATAGGCTCCGCTTCGAACGCCAGATTGGGTGTATTGCGTGGGAATCCGCACTCAGTTATGTCACTGATTTCCTCCGAAGGCTTCACGACGGGCGTCAAGGTGACAGTGCCGGCAAAAGACGGTGGCCGCTCTCCCCTCTCCCAGATCAAAGCGGGTGCAACTTTTAGAAATGTCAGGGTCTTTTGCCATTTTCCGCTGTGAACCATGGCGGTCCAAATGGCCTTGCCTTCTGCGTTCACTTGAATGATCGCGTTGTCTTGAAGGACGTTGAACAGCGTTGAATTCGACGTGGGAATGGATTCGGCGCCTTGAGCAAGCAAATGCGCCCGCAATTTGTCCGCGACGGTTTTGCTCACCAGCCACAAGGCATCATCGGTCAACCAACCGTCCGATGCTCGAGGTTGATTCAGCTTAAGTTGTTCCGTCACGAGGAACCGGAGGCCCTCAATCAATTGCCGCTGAAGTGAGTGCTTCGAAGCAGCAAGAGCACGAGAGGGGTTACCACCGAGCTCTTGTGCGACAGAAGCTTGATCAGCCTGGACAACGAGCTCACCGAGTGTGCCCGCATGTTCATACTGCCCCGCCAGAACCGTAGAGCAGAGCACTCCACGGTTCTGGAAATCCGCTTAGCCAATCCATGATGGGCTGCGTCAAAACCTGCGTATAAACCAAGCCGGCCGCTGCAGCATGCAGCTTGTACTGACGGTCCTTCAGATACCTGAAACGATACTCACGGGAAATCGGACCTTGCCAGGGATGCCAGAGGGTTCCGTCTGCAAAATGAACCTCCACGTCGATGGCGATCTTACCAATGTCATGCAGCAAAGCAGCATAGGCAATAGCGGCAGTCCAGGCCTCCGTCTGAGTTGCTTGAGCCTCGGGAGTTGCCCCCACTGGCAATAGATAGGACTGCCGAATTTTGAGTGCGAAAGCAATGATCTCCAATCCATGATCAAGCATGCCTCCAGCATGAGCATGGTGGTGATTTTCTGAGGCTGGCAACTCCTGAACCAGCGCGGCGTATCGCTTAATTGGGCAGAGGTAGAGCTCATCAAACTGTGGACGAGAAAGCGAGGTGCGCTGCCAGATGTGCTCTATCAGCTTACTTCGGCGTGCAGTGCCAAGGAGTTCGACAGGCGTCTTGGGCGCAAGGTAACCGGAAGACAATTCGGCGGTATGGGAGCGGTCGTCACGGACGGCCTTTTTCAGCTTCAATTGCCAGAACATTCAGCTATTCACCTGCATCAATCATCGTTGGAGAGCCTTTTCGCTTTTCAGCTCATGACAGCCCATTTGCAGGTAGGCCTCTTCCCCTTAGATTCCCTTCCAATGTTCCCTTTCCGTTTCGCCACTCATTTATGGCCTTTTTGGCACGAGCGACACGAGAGGAAAACTGGTTTAAATGGGGGCGTGTTTATTTTTTATTCATCAGCGTTTATACCCTCTTCCACTCCCAGCATTCCGATAGCTGAAAAACAGCAATGGCCGGTGATTGGAACAAGCAAAAACCTTGATTTTACGGGGTAAAACCGGCGTTTCTACCTCATCATCGCGTATAAAAATACGCGTGTTTTTCTGACTTCATTCCTAGGAAAAAGATGTGAGTGGGTCCTTTCACACAGTCAGCACTATTCGCCCAAAAAGGTAGGCGTTATCCGAAGACACTTTGCGATATTTCCATAGCCCGAGACCGTGAGCATTTTGTTTGATGTTTCTATGCTCGAACTGCGAGCAAGGCGACCTACCGGCACAGCCAACGCAGGCCGCACCCCACAAAACTTTTACTTCGACATCGCTCGCAGCCGAAAACTGACGGAGGTGTGAATTGAACAGTCCAACCCCAACCCACAAAGCGCAGGAGCCATTGCTGACCACTGCGTCGCCCTTCCATAACTTCCAGTATTTTCCCGAAAGTCGATACCTATTGCAGGTCCTCCCCGAAGCACCAGCGATCGACGCGTTGAATTCATCAAGTTGCTTGTTGGCCGCCGCGACGAGCTTCTGTGATCGCCTGATGGATGAAGACGCACATGCCAATGAAATCTATGGGCTGCGCTTTATCTTGGAGGCCTCAAGGGCACTCGTAATCTCAGCGACAAGGAGTGTTGAGTTTGGCAACCGCCAAGGCGGTACAAAATGATCTGCATGCCGAAAGCAGAGCGGCTCTGGGCCGCGTCACAAGGGCTGTGTGCCCTTACTGATGTCCTGATCACAAGCGTCACCCATGAAGAGACCTCAGCCCTATCCTGCGATATTCAAGGAAAGCATCTGCACGGATATCTACTTGCCATGCAGTATCTGGCCTTAGAGATTGAGTCAGCGACCTACGACGCTTGGGAGAACGCGGACAACCCGACTTACCTCAATGAGGAGGATCAGAAGCAAGCGCGTGAAGAAATGCACGGATTGTCTGACACTGTTTCAGTGCTTACCTGGATTCAAAAACCCGTAACGGTGAAAGGTCACCCAGGAGCAACGCTATGAGCGCTTCACTCAACAAACTCATATCGATTACCGACGAATCCTTGAGTGCCATGGAAGATGCCCATCAAGCGCTGAAGTCAGCTGAGGCTGCATTCAAGACCCTGAAGGCTGTCGTCAGTGAACATTCAGATGCATTTCACTTAGCACGGATGGGGGAGATGTTCTGTATGGATCAGGCAGGAGGACTGGATTGTTCTCACGAGACCTACACGGGTCAATTCGAAGCCCTGCTCTTAGAGACTCGGAAAGAGGTGCATCCATGAGCAACGTCGAAACGCTCCCTGATCGCCTGGAATGCCAGTTGCTGACCATCATTGTGCTGTCCAAGGTTCTGACAAACAACGCAGGATATAAAGGCTGTGCTGATCCTCCTCAGATTGATAGTGAGGGCGAAAACGCGATTTACTCGGCCATAACGTTTATCAGTGAAATGGCGCACAGCAGTTTTTGTGATTTGATGAACGCCTCGGAGGTCACTCCATGAATGCACTTTCAATCAATGCGCTTCTTCCCAATATGCTCACGGAGTTCTCAGCACTCGTCGTNAATCCAAAGGCACGACCTACACAGGAGCAAATCGCGAGACTTGAAACACTGAAACAAGGAGCCGCCAACTCAGCGCTCGCTGCTGAGCTAGGAGTCAGTGCAGTTGGCGCCGCAATTGGTGTGTGCGTTGGAGAGATCGAGGAAACGCACCTTCGCAATCTTGGTTGGCTGTTAGAGATGCTTGGAGAAATTTCGGGCAGCGCCCGCCACATAGAGCACGAAGCAACGTATTACTTGCGAATGGCTGAACCTTAATGATGACGAGCTAAAAATCGGAGCTCATCCCGCGACGGCAGGTGGCTGGCCGTCGCACTCTCAACGCGCCGATAAAAAGACATCCAAGATCTTTTCTAACGTTGAGCCGTCAATCAAGAAGATCGATTGTTCCTACATCCTCTATCGACATCGCCGTCTAGACGTAATGGCCCATCATTCCCATCCTTCCCAAGTGCCTGCTGACGTTGTCAGCAACATGCTCAGGGCAGCTTTGATCTAGAAAGCTGCAACGTACACACCGTACGCCGATCACCACCCAACCGCTAAAGCATTCAATTTGCGGTCACACGTCAGCGTCATCGACGTGGAATGCCTACCACACCACCCAACGGGGAAATCACTTTCCCCAGGGGACGAGTGACTCCTCGTTTTCATTCTGAAACGGAGAAGCTCATGTCCCAATCGTTCACCAACGAAACAAAGTATTTCGATCTGCACACCCGCGGTATTGGCTACCTATGCCGGGCTCGTGAGGTTTCCGTCAGTAGGGCTGAGCCTTATCTGGCGGTCACTGTCGCTGCGCTTCATGGGGCAGCCCATGACGTTGAATACACCTACATCGATTGCCGGGTGACCGGTGCCGAGGCCTACATGTTGATCAGTCACTGTAAAGAGGAGATCAACTCCGGGTCCAAGGTACTGGTGGGATTCACCATAGGCGATATCTGGATCTCGCCTTTCACGTACCAAAAGGGCGATAAAAAAGGTCAGCCAGGTGCAAGCCTTAAGGGCCGGCTGCTCTATATCTCCATGCTCAGAATCAAACGGCGAAACTGTGTTCAGGGCTCCTCCCAAGGAACCCGCACAAAACGCCTCGTCCAACATCATCCCGGACAGTTCAGAACCCGCTAATAGAGATGGTTGATCGGCTAACAAATTAGGCGTCTCTTTAGGCGCCCTCACCCACCTTCGGGGGAACACGATTCCCCTCAAGGATCGCGAGCCTCCAGAAATTGATCACGAGGTTTTCGATGAGTTCTTCCAACACCCCAGTCGGGCCACAACTGTCGATCACATGTCGCAAGGAGGAGGACCTGTTGATCGAAACAGCACTGCAAGTCCTTGATCGCAGGCTATTTGCTCGAGGACCAAAGCTTGAAAAACCTCGAGAGGTCTGCGAGTACCTGAAGCTCCAACTGGCAGAGATGGAGCATGAGGTGTTCGCCGTAATCTACCTGGATACCGTGCATAGACTCATCAAATACGAGGTGCTCTTTCACGGTACCGTCAACGCGGCTATTGTTTATCCGCGACAGGTCGTTAAACGGGCCTTAGCCCACAATGCATCAGCGATAATAATTGCTCACAACCACCCCTCTGGCTCTACTGATCCTAGCCTCGATGATCGTAGGCTGACCAAACGTTTGAAAGAGTCACTGGAGCTGGTGGATATACGAGTTCTCGATCATTTCATCGTAGGTGAAGGCCTTCCAGTTTCTTTCGCTGAATTAGGCTGGCTTTGATTTCACCCTAGGCGCCCTTTCCGGGCGCCCGCTTCTCTCACCTGGCAATTATTGGCAGACCTCTCTCAGGAATTCTCCTTTCGTCAACGGGTGCAGCTTTTAGGCTGGCTCAACGTTCAGGATCAAGAATGAATGAGCTGGCTCTTTTCGCAGGTGCTGGTGGTGGAATACTCGGTGGCCAACTCCTGGGATGGCGCACCGTCTACGCCGTTGAGTGTGATGCCTACGCCGCACAGGTTCTCGCGCAACGACAAAACGATAGAGCCTTGCCGGCTTTCCCGATTTGGTCTGACGTGCGCAGTTTTGACGGTAAACCGTGGAGAGGCATTGTTGATGTGGTAAGGACGTACTCGGCCCACTGGTAGACATGGGCCTGCGACTTGCCGGGAGCCGATCAGGGCGCAATGCCGGCAACGACCTGCAGAGTTATCTCGGCGGCTTCGATAGCGCCCAGCGCGCACGTTTGGTAACGCGCTTGGGTTGGCACAACAACGCCTTCCTTCTGCCCGAACAGCAAATCGGCTCGCACGCCGAACACCTGCATTTTTATGAAGCCGGTGCGCAACTTCCACCAATCAGCGAAGCAGGCTCTCTGGAGCAGTGGCAGCAGCAAATCGGCGCTCTTTGCGTTGGTAATCACCGCTTGGCGTTTGTCGTCTCTGTGGCCTTTGCGGGGCCTCTGCTGAACCTGCTGGGGCATGAGTCGGGCGGTTTCCACCTCTACGGCGACAGCTCCGGCGGCAAAACCACCCACTTGCAGGTCGCTGCCTCGGTCTATAGCGGGCCGCGTCTGGTGCGTTCGTGGCGCTCCACCGATAACGCCCTGGAGTCCATCGCCGCAGCCCACTCAGACGGCCTCCTGGTGCTGGATGAAATCGGTATGTGTGACCCGCGCATCATTGGCGAAACGGTGTACATGCTCGGCAACGGCACCGGTAAGGCCCGGGCGAATGATCGAGGACAAGCGGGCCGACAGGTGCAGGAGTGGCGCTTGCTGTTTCTCTCGACCGGCGAGAAGACGTTGGCGCAGC
>Ga0065696_1000118_pt1 | contig 20830 bp, 24 predicted proteins | sample SwiRhiMetagenome_FD_59085 | JGI IMG/M metagenome (GOLD analysis project Ga0065696, IMG submission 59085) | Bulk soil microbial communities from switchgrass field near East Lansing, Michigan, USA - East Lansing bulk soil v2 (version 2) | ecosystem: Environmental > Terrestrial > Soil >...
CGTACCGGCCATTACCACCCTGGGGTATGCCGGCATTCTGACCGGGCCTGCCGTAATCGGGTTCATTGCCCATGGCAGCAGCTTGGCAACCGCCTTCCTGTTGATCGGGGTACTGCTGGTAGCGGTGGCGGTCAGCGGAAAAATACTGCGGGTATGAACGAAGAACAACATGAGCCTCTTGAATCGTTTCAAGAAGCTCATTTCACGCCTGGGCGATTTTATCTCCCCTTCTCTTCCTTATCGTTTTTGCAACCAGCGATCAATGCTGTAGTTCTTTTAACCAGCCATCATCGTTGTGGCTGCCGAAAATGTTGGTTCCGTTAGCCTTGGTGCTGTCCAGCGAAGCCAGCAGCCCGGGGCGTTCGACCAGGTTCTTGGCCATGTATACCTGCTGCTCGCTGTATTTCTTCTTGGGGAACCCAGTTGCCATATCTCGCACAACCTGACCATTTTTGTCTGTTTCGTCAGGGTCCTTGCTCATCTCGACAATCGTCTCTTTCTTCACATACCGGTGCTTCTCGAAAAAAAAGTGCGGTCTTCCGACGTGTCCCGCAAGTCATCAAACATGCCCCTGAACGCCTGGACCACCTGTGCGTCGGTTTTCGCATGGTAAGGGTCGGCGCTCTGAGTGTTGGGATTGGTATTGCCAATCATCAAACCGGCGGCTTTTTCCAGGCTGTCCGGGGTGATTTCACCGCCCTTGCCAACAATCGAGTCGCCCAGTCGTGGGCGATTGAGTATCTCCCTGGCAAGCATGATTGTACGTTCGGGGACCTTGCTCTCGCTGGGTTGCTCTTTAGCGATGTCCGTCAATGACCTCAGGGTCAGGCGGCCATCTTTCGTGAAATCACCCAGCATGGAAAAGACGTTGTTCAGTTGGGTCGGCCAGCAGGTGGTCGTCCGAACTGACATAGGGGTTCCCCACATTCGCCATGCCCCCGTAGAGGTTTTTGACCGTCGAAATGCCGCTGGGCACCGTTCGCAAACCTACCATCAAATGAAGGCTGCTCCGTGGGGAGCGATTTGCCCAGCGCGCGGGCATCTACCCCGTATCGGGCATCGCCGTTCCCCGTCGCTGTATTCAACCCAGGTGGGAAGCCTCCTGGATTATTGATCCCGAAAGTCATAGTTCATCTCCAGCATAGTTAGATCCGTGGAAGCCAGCGATTAAGTGGTTCCCGGAAAACAGTGGTTCCGGAGAGAGGCCAAACGGACTCCAGTAAAATTTGAGTGTTTGTAACCGCCCGGCAGCATCAACCTAGTTTCTGCTTGCGCCACCAAGCGGTCAGGCCATTGAGCAGACCGGCGTTTTTCAGTGCAGTCGTATTGTCATGGGAGCTCTTTTCCTCCACCGGCAGGCCGCGGGAAAAGTCACCCGCTACGGGCGCCTGGAATTTGTGCTGGCCGACGAAAGCCTTCATCCGTTGGGCTTCGGCCGCATGTACATTCGAAGGGGCAAAGGGATCGCGCGAGGCGGCGTCCCTCTCCAACACCGTGGTGTCCTCTGCAGGGGGGTTGCGAAAATGCTCTTGGCAACTGGGCTGGGATGAAGGAAACGAGGTTGAAGTCATTGGTTAGCCCTCACTCAGAATCTGAAAACCGCCGGAGTTGATTGATTCCGGTAGATAAAACCTATGTGGTGAATTGGCGTAAACAGTTCCTGAAAGGATGGATGCAGGCGCCGCATCCGATTCGCGGCGCCTGGGTGTCGCTCAGCGGAACAAAAAGTAAAGCCCAGCCCAACTGATCCTATCGTCACCCGGCCTGCTGAGCAGGTCATCCATCTGCCTCAGTACATCACTGCGTCTTAGAATTTCCTGGGACAACTGGATCAGGTGATCCCTGGGAGAGTCGCCCGTCAGATTTTCGGCAGCCAGCTGTCTCAGGTCATTGACGTGCAGTTCTCGGTTCCAGGGGCTGCCTTTCAACTCGTTGAAATGCTCGAGCATCTCACCGGCCAATTCCTTGTCAGTCTTGTATTTGAAGTAGTTTTGTCCGTAGATAACCGCGTTCACATTATTCCGGTCGATCAGACCATCGAGTGCACCGGTCGAGGTATGCCGATCAAGCGCGCTCATCAGTTTCCGGACGTCGCAGCAGTTCTTTGGCCAGGCGAATGTTCTCGTTGACGCTGGGAAACGGAGACCACCCTTTATTCGCCATCGCTCGAATGCTGTCGGTGCTGATATACCCAGGGTTCCTGGGGTCCCTGAAGGCATTGAAGTTGTCACGCAACTGTACGGCCAATTGTTCATTGTTCTTGAGGGAATAATGCGGATCAGGCCTGCCTGGCATGGTAGGGAAAGGGCGTGGCGGTGGGTTGCTGATGACAGGCAGGGGGCGGGGTGGAGGATTGCTCCAACCTGGATGGTGCGGTGGTCGCCCCCCACCCAACCATGGGTTCACCCAATGCCTGACCTGATCCAGTAAGCCCGACTGCGCAGGAGCGGTTTTCTGATGGACCACCGGATCTGCAACACTATTACGCGCTGTCGCCGGCGATTGACTGCCGAACACTGGCCCGGCCGCGCTTTCCCGGGACTGGAAGCTGACGTTTGCAGCGTTTTGACCGCTGAAGGATGGTGCGACCGGCGCCGCACGGCTGTTATTTGCCGCAGGGCTGGATTTGACCTGCGAAGAATCCGGGTTTGATGAGGTGGGTACGGGTGTATCGAGCATCGATACCGACATAAGTTTCTCCAATACGGTGAGCGCAATCTTCAGCCGGGCGCTCCAACCATGAAGTCGAAGCTTGTCAGCTAGCCCATGTGTGGTTTTTTGTCGGAATTGGTTCCTGATCAAACAGCAAGATGCGCCGAAACAGTGTAGGAAATGGGCAGAAGAATCGCAGCACGGCCAAGGACTGCGATATTTCCAAACCAGGACGGATCAGAACCCGACGCTGGCCTGAACGAAGAACGTACGCGGCTCGCCCAGGTACAAGCCGGCATTGTTATCACTGGAACGGGTGTAGTGCTGCTGGTCGAAGATGTTTTTCACGCCGACGCCCAACTTCAGGTTCGACAACTGTTCGCCGAAGTCATAACCGCTGCGCACATTGACTGAAACATAACCTGGGATATCGCCGAACTGTCCGTCCGCCGTGCCTTGGGTGACGTAAGTGCTGGTGGTGCCCGGTGCGCGTTGACCGGACTGGGCATACACATCCAGGTTGTGGGTCCAGTGATTGATGTCGTAGCGCAGGCCCAGGGTGGCCACCTCACGGGAGTACAGCGGCAGGTCACGCCCCTTGAACGGTACGTCGCCTTCGGAGGTGGCTTTGGTGTAGGTGAAGCCGGCATTCGCCGTAAGGCCGTCGAGGCGCGAATCCAGGTTCGACAGGTCGTAGTGGGCCGAGGCTTCGATACCCGTGTGTTGGGTAGCGCCGAGGTTGGTCCAGCCCACATCGTTGCTGACGTATTGCAGCTCATCCGAGAAGTCGATGTAGAAGAAGGTCAGCTCGCCGCCCCACACGCTGTCGTTGTAGCGTGTCCCCACCTCGTAGGTCTTGGCTTTTTCCGGGTTCAGGCCGTTGGCGGTCTGGTCGCCGGTGCCGCCCTGCCCGAGCTGGAAGTATTGCAGGCTGCCAAACGAGGTCTCGTAGTTGGCGAACAGTTTCCAGGCATCGGACACGTGGTACATCACGCTCAGTGCCGGCAGCGGTTCGTTGTTGTGGATCTCGCGGCGCTTTTCCTGAGTGCGAGTGCCGTTCAACGCAACCACCGGGCGGTCGTGCCATTCGGTGCGGATGTCTTCGAAGCGAATACCCGGGGTGATGGTCCACTTGCCGATATCGACTTTGTTATCGATATAAAAGGCGTTGGCCTCGGTGCCACCGGTGCGGTCCTGGTAGACATGACCATCACTCTGCCCGCCCGGTGTCGGTACGTTATTGACCAGGTTGAGGCTGGTGGCCTGCTCGTGCATGCCTTCCTTGAGGTAGCGATAACCGACGCTGACTTCCTGGGTGCTGGGGCCCACGTCGAACACATGGGACACCCGTGGTTCGATGCCGAAGGTGTAGTAGGTACGCGGGTAGGAGCCGAGGGTTTTCAGGTCGCGGTTGGCGATGTTGCTGCCACGGAAACTGTCGGAATAGTAGGTCAGCACTTCAGCCTGGGTACGGTCGTCGATCTGCCGGATGTACTTGAAGGACACGTCCTTGCGGCGGCCGCTGAAATTGTCCCAGTCACGCACCGATTGGTAGGGGTTGGCGTCGAACTGCTTCTGGGTCAGGCCACCAGGCATGTCGGCGCTGGCGTCGTAATAGTGGAAGTTCAGCGAGAAATCGTCCTGGTCGGTCGGCGCCCAGTGGGTCTTGAAGATCACGTCGTCGATATCGTTGCCGTTGTTGCTGTTGCGATAGCCGTTGCCATTGACCCCGGAGTACAGCAAGGCCGCGCCGATGCCGTTGTCGGCCGTGCCGCCGATAAAAGCGTTGTCGATGTGCTTCCAACCGCCGTGGGCCGAGGTTTGCAGGGTGCTGCCGACTTCGCCGGAGAATTTCTCGGGGATCGCACGGGTCACAAAGTTGATCACGCCACCGACGTTCTGTGGCCCATAACGCACGGAGCCAGCGCCACGTACCACGTCGATGCTGTCCAGGTTACCGGCGGAAATCGGCGCCATCGACAATTGTGGCTGGCCATACGGGGCGAACGCCGCCGGTACGCCGTCGATCAGCACGGTGGAGCGTGGCGACAGGCGCGACGTCAGGCCGCGTACGCCAACGTTGAGGGAAATATCACTGCCGCCAGTGCCGTTGGCTTCCTGCACCTGCACGCCGGGCACGCGGCGCAATACGTCGCCGACGTTCATTGCGCCCTGCTCGACCATGGCTTCGCGGCGGATCACCGTGCGCGCGCCGGGGTGGTTCTGCACCACTTCGGCGTCGGCATCGCCGAGCCAGTCACCGACCACCTTGATATCGGTGGTGCCCAGTTCCAGAGGCGCGCCGGCCTCGCCGGTGCCGTTGCCCAGCGGGCGCAGGGTCACGGAGCCCGCATCGATCTGGTAGTCCAAGCCGCTACCTTGCAAGAGCTGGCGCAGGGCCTGTTCTGGGGAAAGGCTGCCGTCTACCGCCGGCGCCTGCTTGCCGGCGACCAACTCGGGGCTGAAGAACACTTGCAGGGAAGTCTGCTGGCCCAACTGGCTCAGCGCCGCGCCCAAGGGTTGGGCCTGGATATGAATACCCTCGGCAGCGTAGGCCATAGGCAGGGAGGCGCTGACAGCGAGCACCAGCGCCAGAGGCACCCAGTGGGAGATTTTATTGTGATGGGCGGCAAGTTTTTTCACGTCGAACCTAGTCCTGTGATCGCAAGAGTGCACGGCTGTTAATACAAACCAGTTGCAGTTGCAGGAGAAGACGAAGAACTCGGAAAAAACCTGAATCTCAGCGTGAAATAATTTCCTGGCTGCCGTCCGGCAAGGTCCGCAGGGCCACGGGCAGGATATGGGGCAAGGCCTTGAGCAAGGCATCGGTGTCATTGGCCTTGAACACACTGGTCAGTCGCAGGTTGCCAACGGCGGGTGTGCTGACGCGCAACGGGCGCTCGCGATAACGCGAGACCTCACGGGCGACTTCACCCAGGGATGCGTTGTTGAACACCAGTTTGCCGCTGCGCCAGGCCGTCAGTTCCTCGGCATTCACTGCGTAGGACGCTGCCACCAGGCCTTGGTCATTGATATGGGTCCCCAGCCCCGCCGTCAGCGTCACCCCCTCGTTCGGTGAGCGCCCTTGCACCTTCACTGTACCGGCCTCGACCACCACACGGGTCTGGTCGTCATCGCGACGCACATCAAAGCGCGTGCCGGTGACCGTCACCTGCCCTGCACCGGCGGCGACCACAAAGGGACGGCGGGTGTCATGCTCGACACTGAACATGGCCTCGCCCTGCCTGAGTTCAATACTGCGGCGGCCTTTTTCGTAGTGCACCGAGACAACACTGCGGCTGTTCAAATCCATCATCGAGCCGTCGGGCAATGCCACCTGGCGTTGCTCACCCAGGCGCGTGCTGAAATCGGCCCGGTAGGGCTTCGGATGATCAAGGCCGCTGAACAAGCCGAGCCCCAAGGCCACGGCGACCACACTGGCCGCGACGGCGTAACGCAACACGCCACGACGTTTTGGACGCTCGGCCGGCGCCTCGCCCAACGCCTGCAAGCGGGCCTTGGGCACCAGGTCGGCGGCGCTCCACAGGCCTTGCAGCACATCGAATTCATATTGGTGCTCGGGCTTTTCACTGCGCCACGCATCGAAACGCTCGCGCTCGGTGGCGTCCAACCCAGCGTCTTGCAGGCGTACAAACCATTGCGCGGCTTCGTCGCGGGCACGGTTATCCATCATGGAAGGTCCTGTTTCAGAGCGAGCGTGTGTCATGGGGCCATCGCGTCCAGGCGCTCACGCAAATGCCGCAGGGCGCGGATCATATACTTTTCCACCATGTTCTTGGACAAGCCCAGGCGCTCGGCGATCTCCTGCTGGGTCAGGCCCTCGATCTTCTGCCAGATAAAGATCCTGCGGCAGTTGAGCGGCAACTCGGCCAATGCCCGCTCGATGGAGTCCGCCAACTGGATCGCGTGCATGAAATGCTCCGGATCGCCACCGTGGGGCTGGCTCTGATCAAAGGCTTCCAACGCCATGGCTTCCCGCCGGTCTTCGCGTCGGTAGGCGTCCACGGCGATATTTCGCGCAGTTTGATGCAGATAAGCGCGCGGTTGCTCTACCTGGGAGGCGCTTGTCTCCAGCACTCTCACAAAGGTGTCATGGGCCAGGTCCTCGGCCTGCTGACGGTTTCTCAGGCGGCGTGTCCAGGTGCCGATCAACTCTTCGTAGTGCTCGAAAAAGCCTGTTCTGCGGGGCGGCTGAGGGATCATCACGAGGGCACTGGGGAGGCGGGGCGTGAATAGTAATGCTTCCTATTAAGTGGAGCAATTGCTACCCGTCGACCGCGACATTGCCTGGCAACTAAAGCGCCTGTTTAAGGCGGCTCAATTTCTCCCGGCTGCCGCACACGCTCATCTGGCACCATTTGCGCAGTTTGTTCTTGGAAATATCCAGGAATAGCCAATCGCAGTCGGTGGCCGTGCAACACTTCAAGGCACGAAGATCACCGGACACCAGCAATTGCGTAGCCTCGATCGCCAGGCGCCCGATCAACATTGCACTCAGTTCCTGGGCAGAGGTGCAGGTTTTTCCACGCCCAGGCCGGCGTCCCGTCAACCGTGCGCAGCACCCGCCAGGCGGTGCCTTGCTGGAAATTCAGGTTGATCTGCTGCAAGGCGTCATCGGCCGCGGCCTGGCGCAAGGACAACGGGTAAAACACGGCATACAGGCATTCGCGGAACGCAATGATGGCGTCCAGATCCGGCTGGTAGGAAATAGGCGACTCAAACACCATGGCCTTGTATTCCGCGAACTCCTGGGCGGAGATCAACGAGGCGTGCAGCGCCCATTCAAAGAAGAACTGAAAACTGGTAAGCCGCTCTTCCATGACCTTGAGCGGCGACCCAGGGCGGCGGCCGTTGGTGGTATTGATGAAGTCCAATACCTGGGCCCCGCCGATCAGACGGATGGATTTTGCAGTGCCGGTGAAATGCGTCATGCCTGCTCCTGAAAAAACGCGGTATGCCAGCGATGGCGCAGATTACCTTGTTTTCCGAAGGTGCGGCGCAAAGACCAGCGGCTATGTGTGCTCGTCGTTGCGGGCCATCCAATCGAGAATAGTCGCGACAGACTGTTCGACAGACAGCGCCTGGGTGTCCACGTGCACTTCCGGAAAGATCGGCACGTCGTAGTTCGAATCAATCCCGGTGAAGTGTTGGATCAACCCCAGGCGGGCTTTTTTGTACAAGCCCTTAGGGTCACGTTGCTCCGCCGTTTCCAGCGGCGCATCCACATGCACCTCGACAAAATGTTCATTGCCGACAATGGCGCGCGCGTAATGCCGGCTGGCCGCCGACGGTGAGATCAGCGCCACGATCACCACGAGCCCCGCGTCCAGCATCAAGCGCGCGACCTCCGCGACCCGCCGGATATTCTCGTCGCGGTCGCTGTCGGTAAAACCCAGGTCGCGGCACAGGCCGCCGCGCACCGAGTCGCCGTCAATGATGCAGGTCAAGCGCCCCTGTGCCTGTAAGGCGCTGTCCAGCGCATCGGCAATCGTCGACTTGCCGGCCGCCGAGATGCCCGTCATCCAGATGACCAAGGGCTTTTGCCCCATACGCGAGCGTTCGGCGCCGAGATGGCTGAACGCAAACGCATGCAGATTCCGCTCTGGACGTTCCGGAAAATAACTCATGGCCGCTCACCCTCCGTCACCGAAACAGGCGGTTTACCCAGCAGGAACACCATCACGCATTGCACGAACAGCAACAGCGCAACCACCCAGTAGACGGTCGCGAACGAGCCGGTCAGGTCCTTGGAAAAACCGCCCAGGAAGTTACCGCACACGCCCCCCAGGCCGATCAGCACATTGGCAATGCCGAATGCCTGGGTCAGTCGGCTGACCGGCACGATTTGCCCGATGTAGCTGGGGACAAGCCCGAAGATGGGGTAGAACGCCAGGGCAAACAAAAATGCCGCCAGGTAGAACAGCGGGAGGCTGTTGAAACTGAACACCAGGGCGGCGGCCAGCCCCGCACTCAAAAAGCACATGGCCAGCGACGCCCTGACGCCCACCTTGTCGGCGATCCACCCCACCAGAAAGCCCGAGGCCATGCCCACCGCGCCAATGGTGGTCCAGACAAACCCGGCGTCCTGCACCGACACCCCCAACTCGTCCCGCAGGAACGGAGCCAGGTAAGTCTGGAACGGCAACAGCGCCATCCCATTCAAAAACGCAATGGCCCAGGTCAGGTACAGCGAGCGACTCAACCAAGGTGCGTGGCTGTCGAAGGCCGTCGAACGCGGGCCGGAAAAACCGGCGTCCTTGTCCGCCACCATGTTGCGCAGCAGAAACCAGGCCACCACGCACAGGGCCACCGAGATCAGGCCCGCGGTGAGCCAGATCGAGCGCCAGCCGCCCTGCAGGGTAAGGAACGACACCAGCAAGCCATTGATGAACACGCCGTAGCTGGTGCCGCTGGAAATCAGCCCCATGACCCGCGAGCGATTACCCGGGCTGAAGCCCTTGGTGACAATCTCCGCCAACGGTATGGTACACCGAGGCCGAGCAGCCGCCGAGCAAAATCAACAGCGCCCCGGACAGCCAGATACTGTTGCTGACACTCAGCCCCAACAGCGCCAGGGAGGTCATCAGCGTCGACACCAGGCTGATTTTCCAGCCTTCGAAAAAACGGCTGATATAACTGGTGACCGATGAAAACAGCAGGAAGCCGATCTGCGCACCGCCGGTGATCAGGCCCACCGTGGTGTAGTCGAAGCCGATATCGCGGCGCATGTCCACCACCAGGTTGGCGAACAGGTAGACGCCAAACCCGTAGGTACTGGCCACGAACCCGGTCAACACCACCGCCAGCACGACGCTGTCCAACGGGCGCGCGCTACTCTGTACCAGTGTGCTCATCAGGTACTCCTTAAACGGCGCGTGCCGTGTGGATGACAAAATCACAATTCATCATGTCGTAGTCACGCTGGAAATCCCCGTAACTCTCATGGGCGCAAAATCCGGACTTGAGCACCTCCCCCTTCAACTCGCCCGGCAACAGCGGATAGACCTGCAACCGGTACTGCTCGGCGTCATCGAAGGAGTAGATGAACTCACACACGTGCTCATCCACCTGCCCCAGGCCGACGGATGCCTGCGTGCCGCAGTAATAGTAATTACCGCTGGATTTGAACTTGCCTGCGCGAATGGCAAAGAAGTTACGTTGATCCACAATCAGCAAGCCGCCCGGATTGAGCAATGCCCTGAATCTCTCCAGCACCTCCAGCCGTTCATGGGCTGCAAACACATGGCACAACGAACTGCCCAGGCACACCACGGCATCGAAGCGCCCCAGTTCAGCAGGATCAAGGGGCCTGGCCAATCCCGGTAGTGCGATTCGATCGCCAACCCGCGTTGCCGAAAGTTCTCCCGGGCCTTGGTCAACATCGTGCTGCTGCCGTCCGTGGCGACGACATCGAACCCCGCCTGTTTAAGCTGTACCGCATGAAAACCACTGCCCGTGGAGACGTCGATCACCGACTTCACGCCGTGCTGCTTCAACAGGTTTTCGAAGAACCCGTTCTCCCCCGCCTTTCTTTTGTCCCAATCGATCAAGTCATCCCAGCGCTCGACGAATTTTTTCGAGTATTGCGTGGCGTAACTGGCGACTTCGCTGTGCTTGTGCCGCGACATTTGATTCATCACACACCTACCAGGTTGAATGTTTGAAAGACAGGTATTTGCTCGACAGCTCGTGGGCAAACTCGGCGGACTGTTCGATGGACATGGTTTTCTTCAAATACCCCAGCATCGCCTGCATCACGGCCATGCATTGCGGGTTATAGGTGACCGAGCCATCGCAATGAATCTCATCGATGCCATCCTGGCTCTGGCAGATGGTATTGATGCGCACCGCTTCGTCCTGGGGGCAGTCGGCGCTGAACTGCACCTTGATCTGCCCCTCCTGCAGCCACACCGGATAGCCGCCCGGCAACCCCAGCGGGCCGGGCGCGTGCACCAGCACCGGCGTGGGCGAAAACAGCCCTTCGATCACGGTGACGGCCGAGCACGCCGTGAGGAACTGCCCATCGATACCGCCCAGGCGGCGGAACTCGGATTTAACCGTGGAAAAAATCGCTTCGGCCGGCAGGTGGGCCGCGGCCGGGCGGTCGCGCACCTCATACAACAAGCGGTAGCTGGCACGCGGGGGCAAGCCGCCGCGCGGCACGTAGTGGCTGAAATAGTGCTGGGCATACAGGCACACCTGCACATCGGCAGGTGCACACTCCAGCAGCCGCGCGATGGAAAATCGTAGCGCCGGGATCAGGTTGGCCACATTGCCCACGCCAATATCCGGCGCCAGCCCGACCCTGGCCAGGATCGGGTTGACCGCATCGGGAAAGGCCGCGTTGACCGTCCTGGCCGCGATACCGGAAGCTTTTACCGCCTGCATCAAGTGATGCATCAGCGTGAGGTGCATGGGCAGCCAGGGGCCGAACTGCGCCTGGTCGAGTTGCTCGAAGGAGAGCCGGGGCAACCCGGTGATCACCCGCCACGATTGCAACGACGCACAGTTGACCAACAGGTCCGGGGCCTCTGCACGCAGCACCCGCGTCACCCGCCCGATATCGGTGAGGTCGGCGATCACCGGCTTGATCGTGATGTCTTGCCCCAACTGCGCACACGACAGGGCCACCAGGTTGCATAGCCGCACGGTCGCATCCTCATTGCGTCCCAGCACCACGAACTCAAAGGCATTTCTCGGCCCGAGAATCTTCAGGATCTGCAGGCACAGGTTGCCTGCGCCCACCAGCAGCAGTTTCTTCTTGGGGGCTGACGGGCTCATCGCGGGTAGGCTCCGTTGTCTACCGGAATGGACCCTTGCCGGTGACATGCCGCATGGCATCGCTGATCACCAGCAAAATGACCTCGGCGACGCCGCCGGGCAGGATCGGATCCCTTGAGGATTTTCCTGGCGCGCGTATTCGGCGCGGCGGTATTCAGGGGATGGTGTCGTAGATGGCGGTGTCATGGATCAGCGCCGGCGACACTGCCATTAACCCGCACGAACGGCGCAAAATTCCAGGCATTGGCTTTGGTCAGGCCGATCACCGCCGCCTTGGTGGCGCCGTACAAGGCATCGCAACTGCCCACTTCGCCGGCCACCGAGGCGATATTGACGATGCTGCGCGGCGCCTCGTGTTTCATCTCCCGTTCGGCGAAGTCTTTGGAGAGATAGACCAAGGCCTTGAGGTTCACAGTCAGGATTTCGTCCACTTCGGCATCGGAATAGGCGTAGACGCTTTTACCGTGGTAAATACCGGCGTTATTGATTAATGCATGAATAGTTGCGTGGCGCTCGTACAGCGCAGGGATAAAACCCTTGATCAGCGCATTATCAGAAAAGTCTGCGATATGGGTTTCCAATACATCCGCCGTGTAAGTGCGCTGTAACGCACGCAGGCCTTCGGCATCCTTATCCGCACCGATAACGAAATAACCTGCCTGGATAGCCTGTTCCACTGTAGCCCGGCCAATCCCGTTGGCCGCACCGGTGACAATCAACTTTTTCATACAACAATCCTTATTGGCAAAATTCATTCATGCGTGCGTAGAAGGGTCGGTGGTATTCGTAAAAGGCTTTTAATTTTGGCGACCGATCGAAAGCATCCATATCGATAGCAGGTTTATCCGACAGAGCAATGCGTTCACTGTTCTCCGCCGCCACATGCCAACTTCTCCAGGTTTTCCACTGTCGTGGACATTCGCGTTTCCATGTCATGGCGTGGGGCAAAAAACTCAATCTGCAAGTAGTCACACAGTTTACGAATGACACGCTCCGGCTGCGCGGCAAGATCATCGGCATTAATCACATAAGGCACTTTTCCGATGAGTTTGGTGACCACACAAAAAAATCTCGTACAAGGCTTTATGCCCGATGGCCTCCATGGGCATATCGGGGTGTACCCGGTGATGGGAAACAATGCTGCTGGCGGGCTCGCGAATAATAAAAATATTAGTGTTGTTGCGCCAGGAAGTCCCGGTCAACTTTCAAGTCATCCAGGCAGTGGTAGCACATGTCTTTGTGAAACACGTTGGCACCTTCCCGGGCCTTGAGCAGTTGCTCTTTTATGCCTTGATACGTGGTGGGCAAACTGTGATCCCATTCATCCGAAGGAATCATTGAATCTGCGGAAAACGCCATATGGGCAAACGGCTCGTGGAAGACCTCAAAATCCCCCCGCTCGATAAACACCCGCTCCAACACGGTGGAACGGGAACGCGGGTGCGCCCATAACCCGACCATCTTGTTCATGCCAGCACCCCGTATTCAGCGGCCAGGATGGCGTTGAGCGAGCGTGCGAAAGGCTTCGCCACCGGACACAGGCGCACGCAGTAGTCGGTCAGGCGTCGATGCGCACTGTTGGCTTCGTTGCAGGCGTTGATAAACGCCTCATGATTGCCAAAGTCGTAGGGCTCGATGCTGTCGATGAAATAGGCTTCGCAGAAGTACGGAATACGGATGAGCCGAGCGAACGTTTCAGCCGGCGCCTGCTGGGGTTCACGGGCGGGTGCCACCGGTTTACCGTGGCTTTCACGCTCGATCAGAAACTCCACCACCTCCGGCGTCAGCGTGTAGCACGTGGTGGTCAGCCCGGTCTTTTCCAGGTGCCAGCAGTGCTTGTGACCACGTTCGTCAACGTCGACCTTGATACTGGAAAGCAGGGTCTTGACCGGCACCTTCGAGGCCGCGACCAGGGCCTGGATCTGCTGGTAAATCATCAGCTCGGCCCAGCGCATGTCCTCCGGGCCCAGCGCCAGGCCACGCTCGGCGGCCTGCAAGGCGAACTCGGGCTGGCAGGAAAAGCGCCCGATCATAAAGGTGATCACATACTTGCAACGGCCGGTGTCGACACCGTTGCGGCGGGCGCTGGCGATGCCACGCTCTATCGCCTGGATACCGGCCTGGAACTGCGAAACGGTGAAGCAGAACGTGATGTTGACCGAAACGCCTTGGGCCACCAGGTGTTCGATCGTCGCGAAACCCTCCAGGCTGCCCGGCACTTTGACCATCACATTCGCGGCCAGGCGATGCAGCTCCAGGCCTCGCGCGGTCATGCGTTCGCTGCACCGCACGTCCGACGGGTCGACCTGGGCGCATAGCCAACCATCGGCCTGGGCCGATTGCACCCACCGCGGCTTGAGCGTCGAGGCGCCTTCTGCAATCACTTCGTTGTAGAGCTGCTTGCGCAATTCCCCGGGAGACAGGCTGGCCAGATTAAAACGCGACGACCAATACTCTTTCTTGTCGAGGATCGCCGCCGTCACCAGCCGGGGGTTGGTGGTCACACTGCTGAAGCCCCAGGGCTGGGAGAGATCCTGCGGCATCAACTGTTCGATATGGGCAGCGGCCGCCGGGTACTTGTCCAACAAATGCTGTTTATACGGTGCGTACACCACGGGCGACGAATCCCACCATACTTCCGAACGTGGATCATTACGTTTAAGTCGCTCTATATAACCCAGTGTGCCCACAACACTTGCTCCTTGAGTAACGTGATCAATGAGGGTCGGTAACTCACGCATATCGGCAAAAGGTAACGCACCGGCTTCGGCCAATATTCGATGTCGAGGTATCGGGCCATAACCCAGGACTTTTATCTTGGCTGCAACGGCGGCTTGAACTCCTGTGACACTGTCTTCAATTACCAGCGCATCACTGGGATCAACTTTATAAGTTTCACACGCCGTTAAAAACACCTGGGGATCAGGCTTCCATCGCCCCAACTCATAACAACTGAATATTCGCCCCTGAAAATAAGGCAACAACCCCACAAGGCGTAAACACTGTTCGATCTTATTGCGTGGCGCACTTGAGGCCACGCAACAGGGAATCGCCAGCACGTTCAATACGTCAACTATTCCATCAGTAGCTTTCAGATTAAGCGTCAATGCTTCCAGCGCTCGAACTCGAAAGTCCTCTTCAAACGTGAGGGGTCAAACAAATACCCAATAACTGTTCTGCCTCACGCAGACAATCGGCAATCTTTCGTCCACGAAAGTGCTCAATGTAAATATGCACTATCAAGTGTCTTGCCGTCCTGTAACGTGAGCATTAAGCATGCCGATCAATACAGACAGGGTGATCTCTTCGCTTTGGACAAGTACACCGTCGCAATCGAAGATGACTAACTTAGGCAACGGCGTAGCTCCCTGCTCTGGTAGTTCCCCTATAGCTGCCGATAAACACATAGGCATCTCTTATAGGTGACTCCGCATGACTTCCGAACTACCAGCGGAACGGGTTGAGGTGTGCTTATAAGACACGGGGCAAAAAACCCTGTCAAACGTCTTTTTTAGCGGTTTTTTAGTATCTTATGGTTATTTTTTATTCTTCTGTTATTCCATTTTTCACCATGGTTGTAGTCGCTAATTTCACACGGCTGAACTTCCGTTGCGCGCCGCCAGTCAGCTACTTGAACTCACGAATTCAAGGTCGGGCGGGCAATGCATATCTCGTTGGAGCAACAAGTGGCACTGGTAACGGGCGCCAGTTCCGGTATCGGCGCCGGTGCGGCCAGGGCCCTGGCGCAGGCCGGTGCTGCGGTGGTGCTCAATTACAACAGCCAGGCTGCGCCCGCCGAGGCCTTGGCTGAGCAGATCAACGCCGAGGGCGGCCGGGCGATTGCCATCGGCGCCGACGTGTCGAAAGAAGCCGATGTAGAACGCCTGTTCGCAAAGACCCTCGAGGCGTTCGGCCATCTGGACATCCTGGTGGCCAACTCCGGTATGCAGAAGGACGCCGCCGTCGTCGACATGACCCTCGACGACTGGAACGCCGTGATCGGCGTCAACCTCACCGGCCAGTTCCTCTGTGCCCGTGCGGCCGTGCGCCTCTTCAAGCGCCAGGGCATCCGTGAAGGCGTATCCCGCGCCGCCGGCAAAATCATCCACATGAGCTCGGTGCACCAGTTGATCCCCTGGGCCGGGCATGTGAATTACGCGGCGTCCAAGGGCGGCGTTGAGATGCTGATGTGCACCCTCGCCCAGGAGGTCAGTGAACAGCGCATCCGTATCAACGGCATTGCGCCGGGGGCGATTCGTACGGCGATCAACCGTGCCGCCACCGAAGGTGCGGCGGAACAGGCGCTGCTCAAGTTGATCCCGTATGGCCGGGTCGGCGACGTGGAGGACGTGGCCAACGCCGTGGTATGGCTGGCCAGTGACGCCTCGGATTACGTGGTCGGCAGCACCCTGTTCATTGATGGCGGCATGAGCCTTTACCCGGAGTTTCGTGACAATGGTTGATTTGAAAAAACCGAACCACAAAGCGCCATCGATGCCCACGGCATCATCGGCGACATGCGCAGCGCGGCGCTGGTGAACGATAAAGGCAGCATCGATTTCTTCTGCTGGCCGGAGTTCGACAGCCCGTCGATCTTCTGCTCACTGCTCGACACCCCCGATGCCGGCACGTTCCAACTCACCCCGGACCTGCCCAACGCTCGCCGCGAACAGATCTACCTGCCCGACACCAATGTGCTGCAAACCCGTTGGCTCAGCGATGAAGCCGTGGTGGAAATCACCGACCTGCTGGTCATCAGCGAAGAAATCGACGACTTGCCCCTGCTGATTCGCCGCGTACGCGTGGTCAGCGGCACGGCCACCCTCCATCTGCGCTGCGCCGTGCGCCATGACTATGCGCGCGCGCCCACCGAGGCGAGCCTGGATAACGCCAGCGTCTGTTTCAGCGCCGATGGCCAGCCGGGCATGCGCCTGTGCGGCAGCCATCCGTTGCAGATCGAAGATAACGCCGCCGTGGCCCGCTTCACCCTGGGTCAGGAAGAAGGCGCCGAGTTCGTATTCGGCGGCCAGGACGATGAGCGTGTGGCGAGTGTCTGCACCGACCTGGCCCTGGCCCACACCTTGAAGTTCTGGCGCGGCTGGATCGCGCAGTCGAACTACCGCGGGCGCTGGCGCGAAATGGTCAACCGCTCGGCCCTGGCCCTCAAGCTGCTGACCTCGCGTAAACACGGCGCAATCATCGCCGCCGCCACCTTCGGCTTGCCGGAAACGCCTGCGGGCGAACGCAACTGGGACTACCGCTACACCTGGATCCGCGACGCCTCGTTTACCGTCTACGCGTTTATGCGCCTGGGTTTTGTCGACGAGGCCAACGCCTATATGCGCTGGCTCAAGGGCCGGGTCAGCGACTGCTGTGGCCAGCCGACCAAGATCCATATCCTCTACGGCATCGACGGCCGCCAGGAGCTGCCCGAAACCGCGCTGGAACACCTCAGCGGCCACGGCGGCGCCAAGCCGGTGCGCGTCGGCAATGGCGCGGTCGACCAGGTCCAGCTGGATATCTATGGCGAGTTGATGGACGCGGTGTACCTGGTCAACAAGTACGGCGAAGCCATCTCCCACGAGGGCTGGAAACACACGGTGGAAGTCGCTGACCAGGTTTGTGAAATCTGGAACCAGAAAGACGTGGGCATCTGGGAAATGCGCGGCGAGCAGCATCACTTCCTGCATTCGCGGCTGATGTGCTGGGTGGCCCTGGACCGTGCGATCCGCCTGGCCTCCAAGCGCTCGCTGCCGGCGCCGTTTGCACGTTGGGACCAGACCCGCCAGGCGATCTATGCCGATATCTGGAGCAACTTCTGGAACGAAGAACACGGGCATTTTGTGCAGCACATCGGCAGCACCGCCCTGGACGGTTCGATGCTGCTGATGCCGCTGGTGCGTTTTGTCGCCGCCACCGACCCGCGCTGGCTGAGCACGTTGCAGGCGATCCAGAAAAGCCTGGTGCGCGACGGCATGGTCTACCGCTACCGCAACGACGACAACGCGATCGACGGCCTGCAAGGCACCGAAGGCGCATTTGCCGCCTGCTCGTTCTGGTACGTCGAATGCCTGGCCCGCGCCGGGCAAGTCGAAAAGGCCCACCTGGAATTCGAACAACTGCTGCGCTACGCCAACCCGCTGGGCCTGTATGCCGAAGAGTTCGACAGCCAGGCCCGCCACCTGGGCAATACGCCCCAGGCGTTGAGCCATCTGGCGTTGATCAGCGCGGCGACGTTCCTGGACCGCAAGCTCAGTGGCGAGAAGACGACCTGGCAGCCCTGAGGCGCCCTGCCTTTACAGGCAGGGCATCCCGTCATGTCTTTCGACTAGAGTTTCAACACCTGACAGGAGCCCACCATGACCATCACCGCCCCACTCCTCTACGTGCGCACCTCCATGCTCGATGTGGCCTATGAAACCCACGGTCCCATCGACGGCGAGCCTGTGATCCTGCTGCATGGTTTCCCTTACGACCCGCGCGGTTATGACGAGATTGCGCCGGTGCTGGCCGAACGCGGCTACCGGGTGCTGGTGCCGTACCTGCGCGGTTATGGCCCTACGCGGTTTATCAACGCGCAGGTGATGCGCTCCGGCCAACAGGCGGCGCTGGGCAAGGACCTGCTGGATTTCATGGATGCGCTGTCGATCCCGCGCGCCACCCTGGCCGGGTATGACTGGGGCGGGCGCGCGGCGTGTATCGTCGCGGCGCTGTGGCCCGAACGGGTACGCGGGCTGGTAACGGGCGATGGCTATAACATCCAGGACATTGCCAGGTCGCGCCAGCCACGGGCGCCGGTGACGGAACATCGGTTGTGGTACCAGTTCTACTTCCACACCCAGCGCGGTGTGGACGGGCTGACGGCCAATCGCCGCGAACTCTGCCAGTTGTTGTGGTCGCTGTGGTCGCCGTCCTGGGCCGAAGGGCCGGGGCTGTATGGGCAGACGGCGCCGTCATTCGATAACCCGGACTTTGTCGAGGTGGTGATTCACTCCTATCGCCATCGTTTCATGTATGCGCCTGGCGATCCGGCGCTGGAAGCCATCGAGCAGGCCCTCGCGCGGCAACCGGCGATTGCGGTGCCGAGCATTTCGCTGTGCGGTGCCGATGACGGCGTGGGCCCGCCATCGCAAGAGGATGACGACGTGGAGCATTTCAGCGCTTTTTACCGGCGGAAGGTGTTGCCCGGTGTGGGCCACAATATTCCCCAGGAAGCACCGCAGGCCACCCTCGACGCCCTGTTTGAATTGCTCGCCTAGGCCACCGGCGAGAAGCGCTCGCGGTAGGCCTGGGGCGTCACCGACAAGGCCCGCATAAAGCTGCGGCGCAAGGTTTCTTCGCAGCCGAAACCACACTGCACGGCGATGCGCTTGATCGACGTGGTGCTGTCGGCCAATTGCCGGCGCGCGCTTTCGACACGGATCAGCTCCACCGCGCGCGCGGGCGTCTGGCCGGTTTCGGCGCGGTAGTGGCGCACGAAGCTGCGCTCGCTCATCCCGGCCTGGGCGGCCAGGGTCGGGATACTCAAGTCGAGGGTCAGATGTTCGGCTATCCAGGCATGCAGTTCGGTGAAACGGCTGCCGCCCTTTTGCAGGGACAGGGTCACGCTGAATTGCGACTGGCCACCGGGGCGTTTCAGGAACACCACCAGGTGCCGCGCCACTTCCAGGGCCACGGCGCGGCCCAGGTCTTCTTCGACCAGGGCCAGGCACAGGTCGATGCCGGCGGTCACACCGGCGGAGGTCCACACCGCGCCCTGCTGGATAAAGATCGGGTTGGGCTCCACGGTCAGCGCCGGAAACTTGCGCGCCAGTTCTTCGCAACGGGTCCAGTGGGTTGGCGACGCGGCAACCATCGAGCAAGCCACTGGCCGCCAGCAAAACGCACCGGTGCACACCGAGGCCATGCGCCGGGTGTGCCGGGCTTTTTCGCGCACCCAATCCACCAGCGCAGGCTTTTCAGCGGCGCCGTACACGCCCCAGCCACCCGCGATCACCAGAGTGTCGCAGGGCTGGTCGACCGCAGGCAACGGCTCGGCCACCAGCGCCAGGCCGGCGGAGGTCATCACCGGGCCGGCCTGGTCGGCGATCACCGTGACCGCGTAAGGCAACGGCACGCCACGCTGGCGCGCCAGGTCATTGGCCGACGCAAACACCTGCAACGGCCCGGTGACGTCGAGCACCTGGGCATTCTCGAAAGCGAGTACGTGAACAATTCTGGGCATGGTTGGCGTGATTCGTGGGTTCAATGGCGTATTCGCCAAAGCCTAGGCCGCTAGAGTGAGGTCGTCTACCCCTTTCTCCGGAGCTTCATTCATGACCTTGCAGATCGGCTTTCTGTTGTTCCCCCGGGCATTTCAGCAACTGGACCTGACCGGCCCCTACGACGTATTGGGTTCGCTGCCGGACGTGAAACTGCACCTGGTATGGAAGGACCTGGCGCCGGTCACCTCCAGCACGGGCCTGGTGTTCACGCCGACCATGACCTATGCCGACTGCCCGACGCTGGATGTGATCTGCGTGCCCGGCGGTTCCGGCGTGGGCCCATTGATGGAAGACCCGCAGACCCTGGACTTCCTCAAGGCCCAGGCGCAGACCGCACGCTACGTGACCTCAGTGTGCACCGGCTCGCTGGTGCTCGGCGCGGCGGGGTTGCTGCGCGGGCGCAAGGCGACGACGCACTGGGCCTACCACGACATGCTCGCCCCGCTCGGCGCCATCCCGGTACAGGAACGCGTGGTGCGTGACGGCAACCTGTTCACCGGCGGTGGCATTACCGCCGGTATCGACTTTGCCCTGGTGCTGGCGGCGGAGTTGTACAGCGAAGCGGCGGCGCAACTGGTGCAGTTGCAGATCGAATACGCGCCGGCACCGCCGTTCGATTCGGGTCGTCCGGACACAGCGCCTGCGCATGTGCGGGAAGAAGCCAACAAACGCACCGCCGAATCGCGCAGGGTGCGCGGTGAAATCGTCGCGCGTGCAGCAGCACGGCTGGGCTGAGCCTGTACCTGTGGTGAGCGAGCTTGCTCGCGCTGGGGCGCGAAGCGGCCCCAAGCTTTGGAGGGGCTGCTGCGCAGCCCCGGCGCGAGCAAGCTCGCTCACCACAACAAGCTCGATCACCACAACAAGCTCGTTTGGCCACAGACCGCTTGCTCGCCGCACAATCCCTTCACCTCATGGGGTCAGGTTGGGCGCGACATCACCGCCAGGCGCACCGCCAGCACGCTCAGCACCGTCGCCAAGCCCCATCTCTGTAACCAGGCGCCTCTTGGGCGCCTGGCGAAGAAGCGGCTCAGCACCCCGCCGAAAATGCCCAGCAGCAGGTGAAACACCCCAGCGATCAAGGTCAGCACGCCGCCCAACAGCATCAACTGCAC
>Ga0065696_1000040_pt1 | contig 19503 bp, 22 predicted proteins | sample SwiRhiMetagenome_FD_59085 | JGI IMG/M metagenome (GOLD analysis project Ga0065696, IMG submission 59085) | Bulk soil microbial communities from switchgrass field near East Lansing, Michigan, USA - East Lansing bulk soil v2 (version 2) | ecosystem: Environmental > Terrestrial > Soil >...
CCGCCGCGCCTACGGCGTAGGCACCGCCAATGAGCAGGCGAGGGAAGTAGACCTTGGTGATCAGGCCTGCGTTGCCTTCGATCATCTGGACCGAGGGGTTAAGGACGTTCATGAAGGCGTACCAGGGTATGACCGCCACCAGGTAAAACATAATGGTGGGGAGCCCATCGGTCGGCACCTTGACCATGATGCCGAACACGATAACGAATACGCCAACGGTAATGAGTGGGGTCAGAACGACCCAGCCCAAGCCGAATATCGTTTGCGTATAACGCCCCTTCAGATCGCGCTTGCAGAATACCCACAACAGTAATCGAAAATCCCATAGGGTTCTGATCAGTCCGCGCAGGTCGAAACGGCGGGAATTGTTGACGACCGTTTCCTTGAGAGGCGGGCGGATTTTTTCTTCGGTACTCATGAGGGTCAGGTTCTGGTTGAGGGGGTGGAGAGAGGCTGAGCGTTGGTCAGTTCGTCGAACAGGTCGATAATTCTCGCCATCGATTTACCGTCATGCAGGCCCCATTCATGAGCGCATTCAATTTGATTGGCTCGGGCCTCGGCGTACGCTTCCTTGTTGTCGGTCAATTGTTCCAGGGTCGATTGGAAGACGCTGTAGCGGTTGGTCGTAACAAGGCCTTTGGCGTTATCGAAGTCGGTATAGCCGTAGTCGTAGCAGTCATAGTTGATAGCTGGAATTCCACACGCCGTGGCCCAGCGCAGGGTGGACGACACGCACGCGACAAACAGGTCGCACGCGGGAACGAGTTCAAGTGTGTCGATATCGGTCACCCGGTGATGCAGGCGATAGGGTCTGAGGACTTCACTCAACAGTTCGGGGTCGGTGACGGGGTGTGGACGAATTATCACATTGAAATCAGTAAAGCGACTGACGCTTGCGAGGGCTTTAGCCCAGGCCTTGCACAGTGCCTTGTAGTCCTGGAACTCCATTGGGATGCTGCGTGAGCCATATTGGTCGGTGGGCCAGGCACAGACGAGCAAAGGCTTTGCAGGATCCAGGCGCAGTCGTCGGAAAATACGCTCTCGGGCGGTTTGCGACTCTCTTGCGGCATGCATGACGTCGTCGTATGCGGCCCCCGTCAAGCGCAACTGCTTCTCCGGGAAGCGCATGCGGCGATAGTAACGCTCCATTTCCGGGCTTTCGACGGCGATGCAGGTCACGCTGCTGTTATTGGGGATCCAGGGGTGTTCCGGCGCAAAACCGAAGGCTTCCAGCAAGAATATGCGCTGGCCGGGCAGACGAAGGAGTTTCTTCGAGGCGTAGTAGTTGACCCAGTGCGGAAACAGAAACGCCGCCAGTTTGTTAAGGATATTCCTGTCCGCTTCGTACATCGGTTTGTCGGAAAGGCTTTCGACCATTTCCTTGGCCGTGCCTACGGCGAACGGGACGATCAGTGTTGGGACGTTATCTTTGTTGCAGATTTTCGTCAGCAGGGTATTCACCGAACCCGGGAATTCCTGGCCGAAAACCACCATTGAAGGCTTGAGGACTTTATATAACTGACGCGCGTAGTTAAAACGGTTGGAAGTTTTTGCTGTTGGCTTTTTCCGCGCGCTTTTGCTTGGAGCGCGTGGCGAAGTCGTGCAGCTTGAAAAAATGGACTGAGCACTGTCGTCAGAATCAGGCCGGCCCATGTGAATGCTCGACCTTTGGGATTGGCCTTTTGCACCAAGGAGTGAGGGATGTAACCGTTTTCAAGCTCCTTCGCGATCTTTTCGTACTTCATCGACAATAGAGAGCGTTTCAACGGACGCCCCGGGTAGTAAGCACCGAAGCCGTTCATGCGGCAAAAACGCACGGTCAGGCTTGAGGTTGATATAGCCCGCTTGTACGAAAAGGAAGCTGACGTCGTAGCCTGCCATCTTGGCAGCTAGTGCGACACGGCGAAGCTCGACGAACTCCCCGGCTTCGTTTACGACAAAAAGCACATTTTTGCCAGGGAGTGGAGAGCCCAATTTCATTCCTCACCTTTTGTTGCGTGCATCGTCCTGACATCTCCGTCGCTAAGCTAATGAAGTCGTTATGTGTTGGAAAACTAAAATAGAAATTCTTTCGCAAAAAGCGCGGCTCGCAGGTCTCTGAGTGTTCCCGTCGACCGTTGCACAGTTCATGGAGCGGTCGAGGCTGAGTTACTCGTGGTAACGACTCGCCCGCCGCGCTTTTTGGTTGGGCTGTTATCTATTTAGCATCCTTGATTGCCGCTGTGGCACGCAATTTGGCGCTCTTGGCCTTTTGGGCTGCGTCTTTCGCAACTTGTGACTGCGGGGCTGCTGCAGAGGCGGCCGATGCAAGCTGTACGTAGGCATCAAGCCTCAGCATTGCCGACTCCGGCGAGGACTTGATTTCAGAGAGTGCCTTTTCAGACGCTTGCATTGCCGCGACGGCAACGGTTTCCGGGGATTTTGCAGCCAATTGTGCAGCGCCTTCAGGCGAAGACAGTGCAAGTTCAAGCGCCTGATTTTCAAGGGTTACCGCAGGGGTCGCTTTGGCGGGGCGGCCAAGAGCCTGTCCTTGTTTGTCGGACGATTGATCGCAGCCAGCAATGCTGCCAGCGGTAGCGGTCAAAATAGTCAGAAGCAAAAGCATTTTTTTCATGGAAAATTCACTGTGCTGTTTGGCGTTAGTTTGCAGGCTGCCTTTCGGTTTTTTGCGCAGACCATTCATGTTGTGCTCGTTCGAATTCTTCGATGCGACCAATGTCAAGCCAGTACTCGCGCAGAGGAAATGCCGTAGTGGCTCTTTTGGCAGCAATCAAGTCCTCGAACATTGTCGGCATGTCGTAAAAAGTGCCAGAAGGAATCTGGTCGAGCACTGAAGGCGAAATGGCGTAGATGCCCGCGTTGACATAAAAGCTGTGTATCGGTTTTTCATCAATGCCGGTAATGGTCGAGCCATCGACCTTCACTACCCCGTAGGGCACCTGAAAGTCGTACTCGCGTACTGTCATCGTGGCTTCGGCGTTGTGATCTTCATGAAACTGCAGCAAATCGTCGAAGCGTGCATGGGTCAAGAGATCGCCATTCATTACCAGAATAGGGTGATCCGGGCGTTTGGGCAGTAGCGACAACGCGCCTGCTGTACCTAGCCGTTTGTTTTCTTCCAGATAGCGAATTCGCACACCCCATTTGCTGCCATCCCCGAAGTGATTGCGTACTACTTCGGCGAGGTAGTTGACGGAGAGAAAGAAGTTACGAAACCCTTGCTCGATGAAACTCTCCAGAATGCACTCCAATATGGGCTTTCCGGTCAATCATCAGCATCGGTTTTTTGGACAGTGTTCTGTCAGGGGGCGCAGCCGTTGTCCCAGGCCGCCAGCCATCAATACCACCCAGTTTTGGGCGTTCAAGTATGCCCGTCAGGGCATCGAGAGTGGCTAAGCCGACGACGCGCTGTTCATCATCGAGCAGTGGCAGATGGTGCAGAACCCCACGGCGCATCAGGTTCAATTGTTCGTTACTGGAAGATGTCGCGTGCGCAGTTTGCGGCGCATGATTCATCACCTCGGCAACAGGCGTTTCCAAGTGGACTTCCTTGAGGATTGCCCGGCGCACGTCACCGTCGCTGAGTAGTCCGACCAGTTTTTCCTCATCATCCAACACCAGCGCCATTTGCATTCCACAGGCGTCGATGCGGACAATCGCTTCGCGCAACGGAGTGTTCGGCGAGACTACGGTATCTCTCCAATCCTTCACTTTATCGACTTCCTAATCTGACTGGAGTACTTCGAAGCAGAGCTTCCCTATTTACTTCTTTATAACGCTCCGAATCTTTTGAACAGCCGAACTGTTGTGCAGCCGCAGCTGATAAACAGGGGCGCACCAAGCGTACACGAGAGGTCTGGTAAGTCAACAAAAGTGATTGGTGGGCGGCTTGGGCATGCGGAGAATCAACGACTTAGACCGGTTTTTGCACCAAGAGTGGCCTGGGATGTTTTTCGACGCTCTTTGAGCTGCTATGATCGGTGCCTATTTTGTGCAGGGATGCATTCTCACCGATTTTTTGCCAGGCGCCTCTCAGGCGGCTCGCAATTGATCCTGGCAAAGCTCCCTTGACGTAAAGTGACGGGAGCATCCCTTCCTGTTTGATTTTCAACACCTTTGGTTTCCGCTTGGATGGCGGGCCGTGCCATGTCGTCGTCGCTGCCAGGGTTACTGGTGGGCAAGCTGATAGTGCCAGCCGGGCTGTTCGGTGCAAGATATGTGCCTGCGGATGGCCTTGCCTTGTGCTTTGCCAATCAGGTTATCTATATGCAGCCTGGTGCAATGAGGGACGTGCGTCTTTTGGCGCGTATCGCAATTTTTAAAGCAGGATCCGTTTGTAGGACTCTTGCGTAACTGGATTTTTGTGTCTTGGGCTCTGGAGCTTCGGGGCAAGTACGTTAAGGGTTGAACGATGACTACAGTTTTAGTGACCGGTGCGGATGGGTTCATTGGCTCGCATTTGACCGAGCTGCTCGTGCGTGAAGGTTATAATGTCAAGGCGCTGTCTCAGTATAACTCCTTCAACTATTGGGGATGGCTTGAGGACGTCGATTGCCTGTCACGAATCGAGGTGCTCAATGGCGATGTGCGTGACCCGCACTATTGCAAGCACATCACTAAAGGCGTCGATATCGTTTTTCACTTGGCAGCGCTGATTGCCATTCCTTATTCGTATGTCGCGCCAGACAGTTATGTGGACACCAATGTCAAAGGCACTTTGAATATTTGTCAAGCCGCCTTGGAAAACGGCGTAAAGCGCATTATCCATACATCCACCAGTGAGGTGTACGGCACTGCCCAGTATGTGCCTATCGATGAGAAGCACCCGCTTCAGGCACAATCACCGTACAGTGCTTCAAAAATTGGCGCTGATGCAATGGCGATGAGTTTTTTCAACGCATTTGATCTGCCATTGACGATTGCCCGGCCATTTAACACCTATGGCCCTCGCCAGTCTGCTCGCGCAGTTATCCCGACGATTATCAGCCAGATCGCCGCCGGGCAGAAACAGATCAAGTTGGGTGATCGTAACCCCCGACTCGCGACTTCAACTATGTTGCCGATACCTGCCGTGGCTTCCTAGCGTTGGCCCGTTGCGAGCAAGCCATCGGTGAAACAGTAAACATCGGTTCGAATTTTGAAATTTCGGTAGGTGATACGCTCAACCTTATTCGCGAGTTGATGAATAGCGATGTTGAGTTTCTGACANACGATCAGCGTCTGCGTCCCGAGAAGTCAGAAGTTTTCCGCTTGTGGTGTGATAACTCAAAGATCCACGGTCTTACCGGTTTCGAACCTGAGTATTCGATTCGCCAAGGCTTGGAAAAAACGGTTGAGTGGTTCTCCCAGCCTCAAAATCTCAGCAAATATAAAGCCAATATTTATAACGTTTGAGGCTCGAAATGTTTGATGCCCTGGTTCGGTTTGTACGCGATCAATATGGAACAAATGAGTTCATTCCGTTGCATGCCCCCGTGTTCTCCGGTAACGAGAAAAAGTATGTAGCAGACACGATCGAATCGACCTTCGTCTCCAGCGTGGGTGCCTTTGTAGATCGTTTCGAGCGGGACATGCAGGTTTACACGGGCAGTGAACGCGCAGTCGCTACCGTAAACGGTACTGCTGCGTTGCACGTAGCGCTTTTGTTGGCGGGAGTGAAACCGGGTGACCTGGTCATTACCCAGTCCCTGACTTTTGTCGCTACATGCAATGCCATTGCCTACTGTGGAGCTCAACCTGTTTTCGTCGATGTCGATCGCGAGACCTTGGGGCTTTCGCCGTCAGCCCTGGATGCATGGCTTGAGTCCGAAGCGTTTATCGACGCCGATGGCCTTTGCCGCTTGCGAAGTGACGACCGTGTGGTCAGGGTCTGCCTGCCAATGCATACATTTGGCCATCCCGTAGCGCTTGATGCGCTCATGGAGGTCTGTACTCGCTGGGGCCTGGCGTTGGTGGAAGATGCTGCCGAGTCTCTAGGCAGTACTTACAAAGAGCGTCATACCGGCACCTTCGGGCTGATTGGCACCCCTCAGTTTCAATGGCAACAAGATCATTACCACTGGCGGTGGCGGCATGCTGCTGACCAACGAGGTACTGGGCGTTAAAGCCAAGCATCTGACGACTACTGCCAAACAGCCTCATGCCTACGAATATGTACATGACGAAGTGGGGTATAACTACCGTTTGCCGAACCTCAATGCGGCCCTGGGTTGTGCGCAGCTGGAACAGTTGGATTCGTTCCTGGTATCCAAACGACAGCTTGCGATGAATTACAAGCATGAGTTGGCGCAAACCGACTTGCTAGTTTTTTACCGAGCCGGCGCATGGCAAATCCAACTACTGGTTGAACGCAGTCATTTGCAATGACAAGACGCAGCGTGACGGACTCCTGAAAGCGACCAACGACAGTGGAGTCATGACTCGCCCCATCTGGAAATTGATGAACCATTTGCCGGCTTACGAGCATTGCTTGAAGGGTGATCTCAGTAACTCGCATTGGTTGGAGGCGCGTATCGTCAACCTGCCAAGCAGCGTGCCGCCTGCGGGACGCTCATGAGACGTCGCGTCGCCGTCTTTACCGGTACTCGGGCTGAGTACGGCTTGCTGTATTGGCTGATGAAAGGCATTCAGGCCAGCGAGCTGCTTGAGCTGCAAACGATCGTCAGTTGCATGCACCTTTCTCCTGAGTTTGGAGAGACTTGGCGACAAATCGAGCACGATGGTTTTGCCATCGACGCCAAGGTCGAGATGCTGCTGTCTTCCAATACCGACGTCGGCGTAGCCAAGTCCATGGGGTTGGGTACGCTGGGATTCGCTGATGCTCTGGATCGGTTGCGTCCGCAGATGCTGGTGGTGCTGGGAGATCGATTCGAGGCGCTGAGCATTGTTCAGGCTGCGTTGGTCATGCGCATTCCCGTGGTTCATTTGCATGGGGGGGAGCTGACGGAAGGTGCCTACGATGACGCCATTCGCCATGCAATCACGAAAATGGCTTATCTGCATTTCGTGGCGGCCGAACCCTATCGGCAGCGTGTCATTCAGATGGGTGAAAGCCCCGGGCGGGTCTTCAATGTCGGAGCGGTGGGGCTTGATCACATCAAGCGCACGCCGCTTATGTCGGCACAGGAGTTGAGCGAGAGCCTGCAGTTTGCCGTGGATGCACCGCTCATCCTGGTCACTTACCACCCGGTCACGGCGCTGGCCGAGGACCCGGTGCAGAGCTTCAGCGCCCTGTTGCTGGCCTTGGAGGAGTTCGCGGATTATCGTGTCATTCTGACCTACCCGAACGCCGACAATGGTGGTCGCGCGATCATTCCGCTGCTTGAGGATTTTTGCTGCCCGTCACACTGATCGGGTATTGGCGATCCCTTCATTGGGTTTTCGGCGTTATCTCAGTGTCGTTGCACGCTCCTCAGCGGTTGTCGGCAACTCTTCCAGTGGGATCATCGAGGTGCCGTCTCTTGGCGTGCCAACCGTCAATATTGGTATGCGTCAGGCTGGCCGGCTTTGTGCGGACTCTGTATTAGCCTGCCCGCCGGATAAAGACGCCATCGTCGCGGCGCTTGCGTTGGCACTGAGTGCGCCATTTGCCCAATCTTGCAGGGACACAACCAACCCGTACGGACAAGGCGAAGTCGCCGAGGCTATTGTGGCCGTTCTTGAAACTTGTGACCTATCGAGCCACAAAACATTTCATGATTTGAGTTGACGTATGAAATTACCCAAAAAAGATGCGGTGTACGTTATTGCTGAGGCCGGTGTAAACCATAATGGTGAGCGCGAGTTGGCGTTCGAACTGGTCGACATGGCCGCGAGCGCCGGAGCGGATGCGGTAAAGTTCCAGACTTTTGATGCCCGTAAATTGGCTTCCGCAAGTGCGCCCAAGGCCTTGTATCAGCAGGAAACTACCGACGCGGCTGAAAGTCAGTTAGCGATGCTGCAGAAGCTTGAGCTGCCTCGTGCCTGGCACGCCGATTTGCAACGCCATGCCAAAGCCCGTGGCATTGAATTTATTAGCACGGCTTTTTGATAGCGATAGCCTGGACTTTCTCTGTTCGCTGGGTATTCCGTTCTTCAAGGTTCCTTCTGGGGAATTGACCAATGGGCCGCTGCTTTGGCAGTTTGCCAAGACCGGGAAGGCGCTCATCCTGTCGACGGGCATGGCCACGCTGAGTGAAGTCGAGCAAGGTCTGGCTATTGTTGCGCACGCACTGTGCAATGACGCCGAACCGGCACATATGGACGAGGTTTGGCGGTGCTGGAGTGATGATGAGGCAAGAGGCCGATTGGCTGGCCATGTCACCTTGTTGCACTGTACGTCGCAATATCCTACGCCGATGGCGGAAGTAAACCTTCGGGCCATGGATACGTTGAAAGAAGCATTCGGACTTGAAGTAGGGTACTCGGACCATACGGAAGGATTATTGGTGCCTGTTGCCGCGGTTGCCCGTGGCGCGACCGTGATCGAAAAACATTTTACGTTGGATCGCTCCATGCCTGGCCCTGATCACAAGGCCTCATTGGAACCGTCGGAATTGGCTGACATGGTGAGGCAGATAAGGGCGCTGGAATTGGCTCTTGGAAAGCCGGGAAAATCCCCACAACCCAGTGAGTGGGACACTCGCAAGGCTGCTCGTCAGCAGGTAGTGGCAGCCCGCGAAATCACGTCGGGGCAGCCGTTCGCCCGCGCCGACCTCACCACCGCGCGCTCGGGCAGCGGCTTGCCTGCGACGCAGTTGTGGCAGCGCGTTGGAGCGATAGCTTCTCGTAGCTATCGTGCCGGCGAGATCATCGAATGACTGGGTCAGGTCGCGACGTTTCCCTGCTGCCATTTGTCATTCTCGGCGCTGGGGGGCATGCGAAAGTGTTATTGGCGCTGCTTCAGTCGGTAGGGGCGGTAGTGAAGGGGGTCTGCGATCCTGGCCTGGCGCAGAGCGGTATCGAGTACTGGCGTGGCGTAAGGGTGCTGGGGGGGGATGAGGCGCTTGATGGGCTGGATCCAACCCAAGTGTCATTGGTCAATGGCCTGGGACAGGTTATCGGCAGCGATCGCAGGATGCAGGTATTTCTGGAATTGACGGCCAAGGGCTTTACCTTTGCGCCGCTTGTGCATTCGGCAGCTTGGATCGACTCCACTGTGGTGCTGGAGGCGGGTGCCCAGGTCATGGCGGGGGCAGTGATTCAGCCCGACTCCGTCATAGGCGCCAACACGATAATAAATACCGGGGCCAGAATCGATCACGACTGTATAATCGCAAGCCATGTACACATTGCTCCCGCGGCAGTTCTATGCGGTGGAGTAACAGTGGCGAGTCGCGCATTTGTGGGTGCAGGTTCAACTACGCTACAAGGCCTTAGCATTGGCGAGAGTGCCATAGTGGCAGCGGGAAGTACGTTGGTCAGGGACCTGCAGGCGGGGCATTTGGTGGTGAGCTCTCCAATGCGGATCCGTGAGTCGAAATTTAAAGTTCAGTCGAAAAGATCATGAGCTCAGTTGAACGATGTCCCTTAAAAAATGCGCTTGTCAGGCCCTTGGTCGCAATCCATGAAATGGGACTGCGCAAGGCTTGTGCGTCTGAGCGCGCCAATAGAACTCAATTTTCAGGTGATGTCAGGCAGTACTGAAGGAAAAAACGTTATCCGACTGAAGCGACAAGGAATGTCGGCCTCAATGAGCGGCTGATAAACCGAATACACGTAAGCGCTGGTATCTACGTGTGGGCCCCTAGGTACTCGATGAATTCGTCTATTGGGGGGGCAGAGCGATATACCAATGTTGTTCGAGCGCGTGCAGCACGCGGGGCGGTAGCGATGCAGGCCCAACGATCCGCTGTTGGCACGTACAAGTACACTGTTCAATAAATAATTTCGTGATTGGAGATTGGTTTTGAAAATTGCCCCGGGTTCATCTATAGATCTTTCAAGGTTCAGCAAGCCAAAAAGTGAACTGGAAGTTTATTACGGGTTGCCGCGCGACGTTAAGTTCTGCAAAAAATGCAACATGTCGAACCAGCAGCCGATGTCGAGTAATGAATACGCGCACAGCAATGGCTCGACCAAGACAACCTTGAGTTTCGACGAGGAGGGTGTATGTCACGCTTGCCGTTTCAACATTCTCAAGGAAGACGGCGAAATCGATTGGGATGAGCGCGAGCGTAGAACTCGTCGAGTTGTGCAATCAACATCGACAAGACCGACGGCACCTATGACTGCATCGTCGGTGGTAGCGGTGGTAAGGACAGCGCGATGCAGTCTCACCTGCTGAAATACAAATACGGTATGAATCCTCTGACCGTGACCTGGTCGCCGCATCTGTATACCGATATCGGTTGGAAAAACTTCCAGCAGTGGCTGCATGTAGGTGGCTTCGATAACTATCTGTATACCCCCAATGGCAAGATTCACCGCCTGCTGACCCGCAATGCAACAATCAACCTGCTGCACCCGTTCCAGCCATTCATCCTGGGGCAGAAGACGTTCGTTGCCAAAATGGCAGCACAACTGAATATTCCGTTGATCTTCTACGGAGAAATGCCCGGCGAATATGGCGAAAAGATTTCCCATAAAACCTCCAGCTACGCGGCAGCCAACGAAGTAGCGGAAAGCGAGGGTTTTTCGCTGGATTATTTCGGTGGCAAAGACGTACGCGACGTTTATCTGGGCGGCAAGAAAATTGGCGAATACCTGGACGAAGGCGTTCCTCTGGTTGACTTGAAAAGCTACCTGCCAATGCCCGCCGAAGTGCTTGAGCGCAAGGGTATCGATTTCAAATACCTGGGTTACTACAAGAAATGGGTACCGCAGGAAGCCTACTACTACGCCGTAGAGAATACCGGCTTCGAAGCCAACCCTGTTCGCACTGAGGGGACGTACTCCAAGTACAACAGCCTCGATGACAAGGTCGACGGTTTCTTTTACTTCACCCGTTGGATCAAGTTCGGCGTAGGCCGCTCGATGATGGACTCCGCTCAGGAAATTCGTAACCACCACATCGACAAGGACGAAGCAATTGCGTTGATGCAGCGTTATGAGGGTGAATATCCATCGCGCTACGAAAAGGAATTCCTCGACTACATCAGCATGACCCGTGAAGAGTTCCTGGAAACGTGCGATCGTTTCCGCTCCCCGCACCTTTGGCATGTGGTGGATGGCGAGTGGAAGCTGCGTTACACGCCCTGGAATCCTCAGGTTAACGCTGAATGAGCAACACGCGACTGATTGCCCGCCTTGATGTGAAAGGTGCCAATCTCATTAAAGGCATTCATCTTGAGGGGCTCCGCGTTGTCGGGTCCCCTAACGAACATGCCCTGCGTTACTACGAGCAGGGCATTGATGAATTGATCTATATGGATTGCGTCGCGAGTCTGTACGGGCGCAACAGCCTGAGCGAGCTGATCAAGCAGGCGGCAGAGAATGTCTTCATTCCCTTGACCGTCGGCGGAGGCGTGCGATCGGCCGACGATGTTGCTCATCTGTTGAGATGTGGCGCTGATAAGGTGGCGGTCAATACCGCTGCCGTAAGCAACCCGCAGTTGATCACCGAGATCGCTCGACGTTTTGGCAGCCAATGCATGGTTTTGTCTATTGAGGCAAAAAGCGTCTCGCCGGAACGTTGGGAGGTTTTCACCGACAATGGCCGTGAAAGCACGGGAATTGACGTCGTTGACTGGGCAAAACAGGCCGCAGCGCTGGGGGCCGGAGAAATTTTGCTGACTTCAGTCGACCGCGAAGGAACTCGCAAAGGTTTCGATCTAGCGCTTGTTCAAGCCGTGAGCCAGTCAGTCAATATTCCTGTTATAGCCAGCGGCGGCATGGGTAAAGCCCAGGATGCGGTCGAGGTGGTCAGGAAGGGCGCGGATGCGGTTGCCATGGCTGACATTCTTCACTTTAAGCGAGCATCGTTGGCTGACATCCGAACAGAAGCATCTGCTGGCGGGATCCGGGTTCGAACCTATGAGTAATGTAGTTACTGTTATCGATTATGGCGTAGGTAACCTGTTCAGCGTCCGCCGGGCGCTCGAGCACTGTGGTGCGACGGTAAACCTGGTTTCCGATCCCGATGCGTTGAAAGACGCCACCAAGGTTCTATTGCCGGGTGTGGGCGCATTTTCCAATGCAATGACGATGTTGTCGGCAAACGGAATGGATCAGGCAATCAAAGAGTACGCGTCATCAGGTGCGCCACTTTTCGGTATTTGCCTGGGCATGCAGTTGTTGCTCGATTGCAGTCACGAGTTTGGCCTTATCAACGGGTTGGGATTGATCCCGGGTACGGTAGAACCCATACCTGCCGTTGATAGCAGCGGCGCTCGTCTGAAAATCCCGCATATCGGTTGGTCCAACCTGGTGTGTGCTGCAGGGCGCGAATCCTGGGACGGGACATTGCTGGCCTCGATAGAACCGCATAACAGCGCGGTCTATTTTGTGCACTCTTACATGGCTGTGCCTGACGATGGTGCTCATCGCGTTGCGGATTGCTTGTACGGCGATACTGCGGTGGCGGCTGTCATCGGGCGCGACAATGTGTGGGGCGCTCAATTCCATCCTGAAAAAAGTGGCAAGGTCGGATTGTCGATGTTGAGCGACTTTGTGGCGCTGAAATGAAAATCCTTGCAATCGTACCCGCAAGGGGCGGATCCAAGCGGCTGCCCGGAAAGAACATCAAGGTTCTGGGTGGGCGGCCGTTGATTGCATGGACAATTGAAGCTGCGCTGCAAAGTGGCGTTGTTACCGATGTGGTGATTTCCACAGACGACCTGGCTATTGCAGACGTTGCCCGCGCCTTTGGTGGCAATGTTCTCAGTATGAGGCCCGCGCATCTGGCCACTGATACTGCTGGCAGTTTTGATGTGGTGGTGCAGGTGCTGGATGAGTATGAAGCGGTTCATGGCGCGGTAGAGGCTGTCATGTTGCTTCAGCCGACGTCGCCCTTTCGTTCGGCAGAATCCATTCGGCGCGCGGTAGTGCAGTTCCAGCAAGACGTTTCCCGCTCCGTGGTCAGTGTGACAGCTGCCAGTTCCCATCCTGCTTGGTGTTTCAGGCTGGATGGGGACACGATGACGCCATTCCTAGGCTGGGAGAGCCTGTCGAGGCGGTCTCAGGATCTGGAGCCGGCCTACACGCTGGACGGTTCGATTTACCTGCTGGCGCCAGACGTGCTTCGTGAGCAGAAGCGTTTTGTAGGCCCCGGTACGGTGCCGTTAGTCATGACGGACAGTCGCGAGTCGCTGGATATTGATACGCCAGAGGATTGGGATATCGCGGTACGTCTGCTGGAGCGGGCATCGACATGAGCGGACGCCCGCCTGAAACGACCAAGTATGAACAAACCGTCATTCTCGTTTGAATGACGGTTTTTTGTTTTGTGCGGGGTGGTGTTCTTTGTGCGTCAGTGCCATCCGCTGATGGTTGCACGATTATATGGCGGAGACGCGTTTATCTCTTCATGTCAACTCCGTTGAAATAGATGTTTTTTTCGAAGAATAATGAATAAGGGATATATTCGTGACTAATAGATTATCCATCGGCCAGTCGACCATGCTCGACGCAATACGCGCGCTGGCAGCTTTTGTGGTGCTGGTGGGGCATACCTTTTCAGTGGTGGTACCTGACAGTTGGTTCGGCAATGTAATGCCATTTCAAAGCTTGGCGGTTGTTGTGTTTTTCTGGCTTTCAGGTCTTTTCTTATTGCCTTATCAATGCCTGAGTAAAGCCAAGTACAGCTTTGGCGAATACATGATTGATCGCTTTAGCCGGATATATGTTTTATATGTTCCGGGGCTGATAATTACCTTTCTGGTTTGTATTGTTTTATTGGGCCGGGCGCCGCCAACGGCCTGGGATTCTGTCGGGCATCTTTTTCAGCTTCAGCACACGCCTTTTGCCAGGATGATAGAGGGCGTGCCGCCTATAAGGATTTATGGGGGCAACAGTGTTCTTTGGACAATCGCCATTGAGTGGTGGCTTTACGTCTTTTTCGGCATTGCCTTTTTTTGGCGGTCGATGGGAAAAATTGAGAAAGCGTTTGCAATGCTGCTGGCAGGTCCAGCGACGTTCGTGGTTGGGTATTTCACCGTGTGGGAGTCGGTGGCATGGGAGTGGTTTGTGGGGGCTGCCTGCGCGACTATATTTGTTTATGCGCCCCAGATCGGGTGGCGGCAGGTTGTTATTCCCCTGATGGCTGTTGTGGCCGGGATCCTCTGGCGATTTCAGAAACTCTCGCTTGCCAGTCAGGTAAATATGTATGACTTGCAACTGTTGATCTTTTCAGGTGCAGGACTGATGCTGGTGGTACTGGCATGCAAAGATCTTCATATTCCCTCGCCGCTCAAGTGGGTGGCTGCGAAGGGCGCTTTTGTGTCCTATGCGCTGTACCTGACACATGAACCTATTCGCGTCCTGGTGGGGCAATATATAGATTCATCGCGCGCGCCTAATGCTTGGCTGTCGGTATTTATATGCATACTGTTCGCAACCTTGCTCGCGTGGTTGCTGGAAGATAAGCACGTCAATCTACGTGTCTGGCTGAAAGGAAAGTTGATCACCCCCCAAGGATGGGGTGGCCAAGGTTCAGGCGACGAAACTGACCTAGGCTGATTGTGAAAGCCTGCCGCTACTGCAGGGCGTTGAATTTACTCATGGGGTGGCGCCGATTGTTTTCGGGGGACCTCCAACAGGATATTTAATGAAGCTTATTCATATTGGCCTGCCCAAGTCAGCGTCGACCTACATACAGGCCGCGGCACAGCAACGGGGCGACGTGCAGGTGCTGCAATGGCACAACTACGCACAAAATATTGTTCAGGGTGCTTCGCTGGGGGCTTATCTGAGCGGGCCGGGGGAATCGACGATAGCGCCACATGTTCCACTGGCCGACACCCCTGTTTTCGTGAGCAGTGAAGAACTCTGCGGTTGGGCGCCAAGGCCAGTAACGACAGATGAGATTCAAGCCTACCAAGGCCTGGTGGCGGCTGCGCTGAAACACGAGTTGTCCGACGCGAAAGTATTGATTGTGACAAGAAGTCCGTTGTCGTTTTTGGACAGCTATTACAATCAGGCGGTAAAGGAAGGCGCCTCTGAAAATCCTCGCGTGTTTGCCGAGCGCTGGCATGCGATGTTGCTCGAACTTCTGAATTACACAAGGTTGTGCAGTCTGTACGCTTCACTGTTTGGTGCCTCAAATGTGCTGGTTATTCCCGTAGAGTTACTACGTGACGACCCCGATCGTTTCTACAATATGATTGAGGGGCACGCAGGCTTTACCTTGAGGCCTCGCTCTCCGCAGAGCATTCAGCACAACCGCTCTCTGACCGGCCATGAGCTGCAGGCTATGAGAGTGCTGAATCGAATGCTGAAAGTACTGTCAGCCGATCAACGGGGGAAACCCGAGCAGTTCCTGCTACCTCACTTGAACTCGATAAAGCGCAGTTTCCTATCGTATTACATTGAAAACGACCCGAACTCCAAGCGGCGAAGCCGACGGTTGCTGCACACGGCCGGAGTCAGTGTTGATAAGCGCAAGGTCTCGACGGTATTTCTTGAAAAATGGCGTGAGGCAATTGTTTGCGGTTTGAGCGGATTGGAACAGTACGCCTTTCCCCGTGAATATTTATCCACCTACCTGGCAGAAGTTGGGAGGTGATCGTCTCTTGATATACTTATGTCTGAAGCGCCCAAGACGATTAGCCATAATCGAACGGTGCTGAGTAGAATGCTCCGCACCGTCTAACTCATGCGTTGAGAGATGCTGGATCTAACTTATGAAGTCGCCTTTCAACACCCCTAACTTGACGTCTGTCAGCCACCATGTGACCCAGGCTGAGCGCGCCCATTATATGGGGGCACAAGGCGCTGTACTTTGGTTTACGGGCCTTTCTGCGTCCGGAAAGTCGAGTTTGGCGATGGCCTTGGAAGCGCATCTGTTGAGGTCCGGTTATGCGTGCTACACGCTGGACGGAGACAATGTTCGCAAAGGGCTTAACGCCAACCTCGGATTTTCAGAAGACGATAGAACAGAGAACATCCGCCGGGTCAGTGAGGTAGCCGCACTGTTCGCCGATGCAGGCATGATTTGCATCACGGCATTCATCTCCCCCTATCGTGAAGGACGCGCTCGTGCACGTGCCGCTGCCAGCAACACGTCTTTCCACGAAATCTATATCGCAGCAGACCTGGCAACGTGTGAGCTGCGTGACCCCAAGGGCTTGTATCGCAAGGCTCGGGCCGGGGAAATTCTCGATTTCACTGGTATAGATGCACCGTACCAGCCGCCCTTGAACCCGGACCTGGTCATTGATACGGCTAACCAGACGTTCGAGCAAAGCCTGAGTCAACTGGTTGAATATGTTGTGGAGCACATCCCAACCAGAACTGATCGCTGAACGGCGACTTTTTGCTCGAAGATTATTTTGGGTTTTTGCCCAGGCTCGGTCTGTAGCCAGGCACTAATCCCACTGCCAAGCCAGCGATGATCACCGCAACGCAGATCAGGTCCGTAGTGGAGAGGTGCTCGCCGGTGATCAGCATTGAACTGGCGATTCCGAATACCGGAATCAGCAATGACAGCGGCGCCACCGTAGACACGGGATACAGCCTGAGCAACGAGTTCCAGCCCCAATAGGCAAAATGTGTGGCCAGGAAGACCTGAAAAAGGATGGACCCGGCGGCCCTCAGGTCGAGACTAGCGGTTAAGTGTTCGAATGGCGCGCCACCGTGCATCCACCAAGCCATGAGGAACAGTGGAATCGGTGGAAACAGGCTGGCCCATACCATGAACGAAAAGATCTCTTTAACGCCCGATTGCTTGATGATGACGTTGCCGATGCTCCAGGCCAGGGCACTGAGCACGATCAGCAGGACACCCAACAGCGCGGGGTCGCCGGTTTGAGTCGAGATAATCCCGAGCAGGCCGGCCAATGCGAGGACAGCACCGGCTATCTGCGGACCTCGGATTCGCTCATTGAACAACACACAACCCCAGCCCATGGTGAAAAACACGCTGAGTTGAATGATCAATGACGCGATGCCGGGGCTCACACCCCTCTCGATTCCATAGTTGATCACGCCCCACATACCCAGCCCGAAGATAAAGCCGTAGGCGGCCACGTAGCTGAACTTGATGGCGGGCCGCTTGATGAAGAACACCAGCGGCAGGGCGGCGAGGGCAAAGCGAATACCCGTGAGAATAAACGGGTCAACCGTGCGCAGGCCCAATTTGGTGATAGGGAAATTCAACCCCCACACCAGGGTGACGAGCACAGCTAACGCCAGGTGTTTTTTCAGCATGGAGTATTCCCTTGGTCATTACACTTTTCTAAGACAGTGAATGTTAGGGAGTGGCTGTTTGGCCCGCTTGCTATGCAAGGCCATATTTTGACAGAATCGGGCCATGATTCCGACCTTTGATTCCGCCAGTCCAGAAGCCGTGGTAACGCTGCGCGAATACCCCAGCGGTACCGTCTTTGAGCGGCACACCCATTCACGTGGGCAGTTCGCCTATGCTTCCATCGGCGCGCTGAAAATGTTCACCGATCTCGGCAACTCGGGTGGTACCGCCGCAGCGGGCGATCTGGGTGCCGGCTGGTGTGCCCCATGAAATGCATATGCGCGGCGATGTGGTGATGCTCAATACCTACCTGGACGCCGATGCCGCTAAGCGGGCGCGGTTGCAGGAGCGCTGCCAGGTGTTTGAAGTGTCGCCCCTGCTCAGGCATTTACTGGAGGCGGCGCTGGCTATCGACTCCTCGGCATTACCCAGCGTGAGGCATCACTGCGTGCTGACGCTGTTGATTGATGAAATCGCAGCCATGCCCGAGCTGCCACTCAGCGCGCCATTGCCTGGCGAGCCGCGGCTGGCACGAGCCTGTCAGCGTTTCCTGGATGCACCCACGCAAAAAATCACCCTCGACGAGATGGCTCATTGGTCGAACATGAGCCGACGCACCTTCACCCGCCATTTCTACGAGGGCACGGGGATGACGTTCGTGTCCTGGCGCCAGCAGGTGTGCCTGTTGGAGGCCACCGCACGGCTAAGCCAGGGCGCGACCATCACCGATGTCGCGTTCGAATTGGGGTTCAGCAGTTCCAGTGCATTCACCTCCGTGTTCCGGCGCAACCTGGGGGATTCGCCGGCGCGCTACCTGGCCAGATCAAAGGCTGCGTCGCAGTTCTGATCCTTCGCGACCGCCACGCCGGTCAGGATTCACCGTTCTACGGGCCTCCCTTTGTTATTATCGCCGTCCCTCGTCACCAGGAGTCACCGGCCCATGCAGCACCAGTGGGATGAAATGCACCGCACCCGCAAGCCCACGTTCGTATTGTGCGGCGAGCCTCAGGGCGATGTGCTCAATCTCTATGTTCACGGTTACTCGGCGTTCTTTAACCGGCAACAGCTGGGCAATTTCAAGCAACAGCTGGCGGGTATCGAGGGTTCGACCAACCTGATGCTGTTCTGGCCGGCGGGGCATTTCCTGGAAAACCTGTTTGCGCCCTTCAAGGAGGTGATTGCCGCGATGCTGGGTGGCGGCAGCATCGGTGCCGCGACCGTCGGCGTGGGCAAAGCGATTGCCTATTTTCTCGACCACTACAAAAGCGTCGAGGCACGGGTGGACGAAGTGGCCAGGAGCTTGCTGCCGGAGCTGGCCAGCTACCTGCATGGCGAGGCGCTGGAGGTGCGGCGTATCAACCTGATCGGGCATTCCCTGGGGGCGCGGATTCTGGTCAAGAGCCTGCTGGCCAGCCCGGATACCGCACGGGAACTGCCGTTGGACAACCTGCTGTTGATGGGCGGGGCGATCTGTACGTCCAGCCCTTGGGATGAGGTGTGTGCGCCGCTCAAGGGGCGGGTGATCAATTGCCACTCCAGCAAGGACTGGGCCCTGGCCATGAAGCCGGACACCGAGCGGTGCATCGGCCGGTATGCGATCCCGGTGACGCCGGCACTCAAGGCCAAGGTTACCAATGTGCACCTGGCCACCTTCGATCACGCCGCTTATTGGCCGCAGTTGCAGACCGTGGTGCAGTACACCGACCTGTTGCAGGAGCGGCGCGGCCTGATCCGCGCCGACCAGCGCAGCAGCGAGGTACGCTTTGCCGAAGAGGACACCGACTTGTTGGCGGCCCTGGTGCAGGCGCGGCCGGAGGAGCTGGCGTTCCTGGCCGAATTGATGGCGCAAAAGCGCAGTGCGTCGATCGACGCCACGGTGCGCGAGCCGCTCAAGCTGGCCATCGAGTTGCAGCGCATGGGCGGCGACAGCTTTATGAACCTGGCCCGTGGCCATGGCGTGAACTATCGGCAGATTGCCGAAGAGGTGGCGCAGCGACTGGGAATCAAGTTTGCCGAGCCCTTAGGAACCGTGGCACTGGCTGACCTCGAAGCCCAGGTCGCGGAAAAACTGCTCGAGCAGTACAAGGACAAACTCAGCCACGCCGACCGCCAGGTATTCGATGCTGAACTCACGGCGGCCGCGCAAAAGGAGCAGGGTCTGTTCAGCCGTTTCGATGTCG